>Ga0302243_1002292_pt1 | contig 11216 bp, 7 predicted proteins | sample AAG_UR_Met_MG_FD_193514 | JGI IMG/M metagenome (GOLD analysis project Ga0302243, IMG submission 193514) | Enriched activated sludge microbial communities from anaerobic digester in WTTP, New Holstein, Wisconsin, United States - AAG_UR_Met | ecosystem: Engineered > Bioreactor > Anaerobic >...
TGCCCCAGTCTTTCAGCTGGGTCCGTCCTAGGGGCCTTTCCTTCAGGTCTGAAGAGTAGCGGATCTTGGTGCCGTCCGGGTAGCATATCCCGGACCTGAACTTCTGACCTGACACATCCTCGTACCAGCCACCGCCGAGGTGATGGTCGGATAATTCCTGGAACACAGCTTGACCGAGGAAGGGTATGCGGTCGTAGGGGGCGGCGTCCACCTGAGCTTTGGCGATTCTGTTCAGGCGGTCACGCTTATCATCGTTCGCCAGGTCCAGCATCTTAGCCAAGTCCCTTGCGAACCTACCTCCGACCTCTATCGAGTGGAGAGGGTGATGGGGGTTGAGGATGCTGTCGTTGATCATCCGGAACTCTTCACTCATCCTCTGCATGTATCGTCTGGAAAGAATCCCAAGATGCTGAAGCACAAGCTGGATGTCATCGGCCAGCTGCGTGGAGATGGTCCCGTATTGCACTAAATTCCTGTCGATATGAACGGACCCATCCCCGTCAATCAGACCAGAAAGAAGGGAGGCGAGCACCGATCTAGGAGATCGGAAGAAAGATTCAGGTATGCGCTTTGTGACAGACTTCCAGCTACCGTCAATCCCCAGGGCGGACATCAGGTACTGGTTCAGTTCCTTGCGGTTCACCCTCACCTGGAAGCCTATGGAGACCGATTCGTGCCCGTCTTTATGGAAGAAAGGCTCGCTGTCCATCTCGATGTTCGCTTCGTATCCGAAAGCCCTTTTCAGGCAATCGCGGACCCTCACCATCGTTTCCTCGTGGGAGGAGAAGAAGTTGAATCGGCCGTTGTTGTTCTCGAACCAGCCGTCCGAAAGGAACTGCCCGATGAGATAAGCGATGTCCTCATCCAGGAACATCTCCTCCCCATGCCAGTCAGGCAACCTGACCTTCGAAAGGTCAGGATATTCCAGGCGCATCACCAGATGGTCGCCCGGGTTGAGGTCCTTGGCCTCCTTCCATTGGTATGTGAGGTCCGGGGAAAGGACCTTGAATGGCTGAGAGGGAGTGCATGTCAACCCCATCCCGTTCTCAATGCTTACGCGCAACAACTGCCTCTCTGGCATTTCATAAAGCTCAGTGACCTTCGATCGGCCGTTCTGCGTGTAAACCATCTCGCCCAGGTTGACCTCTTCTATCGGTATGAGCCCCCGTTCGGTCAGTACTCGCGTTCCGGCCACAAAGCATTCTCCCACCACTCTGGCACTCTTCTTGTGCGCCTTGTTGTGGTTGAGCGACATGTCGTACATCGAGTACAATATGCGGCGGTGCACGGGCTTCAACCCGTCCCTGGCGTCCGGTAAAGCTCGAGAGACGATGACGCTCATCGAGTAATCGATGTAGGACTTCTTCATCTCGTTCTCAATGGGCTGGAGAACCACCTTGTGCGTTCCCGCGTCGGGGACCTTGGCGTCCCCCGCGTTCGGTTCCGGGGCCTGCTGGTTGGTGTCTTCGTCGGTCATTTTGGTCACCTCAGATGTCCAGGTTCTCCACCTCGTTGGCGTGCGACATGATGAACGCGCGCCGCGGTTCCACCTCGTCGCCCATCAGGATGGTGAACATCTCGTCCGCTTTCATGGCGTCCTCGATGGTCACCTTCCTCAGCGTCCTGGTCTCGGGGTCCATGGTGGTCTCCCACAGCTGCTTGGGGTTCATTTCGCCGAGACCCTTGTACCTCTGCAGGTTGACGTTCTTGCCCATCTCTTCCATGGCCTTTTCCAAGGCCTCGTCGTCGTAGACGTAGACCTCCTTGTTTCCCTTGCTGACCTTGTAGAGAGGCGGCTGGGCGATGTAGATGAAGCCGGCGTCGATCAGCGGGCGCATGTAGCGGTAGAACAGCGTGAGCATCAGCGTCCTGATGTGCGCCCCGTCCACATCGGCATCGGTCATCATGATTATCTGATGGTAACGGGCCTTGCTGGGGTCGCAGTCCGGGCCTACGTTCGCTCCTATAGCGGTTATCAGGTTGTGGATCTCCTGGTTCTTGAGGATCTTGTCCATGCGGGACTTTTCCACGTTGAGGATCTTGCCTCTAAGCGGCAGGATGGCCTGGAACTCCCGGTTGCGGCCCATCTTGGCGCTGTTGTGAACGAACACACCACTTGCCAATGCGAAGTTGTGGCTGTGAGGCACCTCGATATCGTAGACATCCGTGCGTTCTCCGAGGTCCTCGACCTTGACGACCTTGTGGTTGAAGGCAGCGACTGCTTCATTAACAGCCTTCACGTCGTTGTCAAAATACCTCTCACAGAATGTATCGTACCTCAAAAGCGACTTGTCTCTGATCGATATCCGATGTGCATCGTAAAGATCTGAGTTTACACATCCACTTGAATCCAGGAACAAATTCATTGTGGATATCGTTTTCAGGTAATACGTTTCATTGAGAGCGATTTTTCTTTTACGTCTAAAATCCTCTGTCCATTGTTCCTTCGTCTTTTGACTCCGCCATTCTCTTAATTGATTGTCCTCCCACTGTTTTTTTGCTATTGTAGAAAGTTTTTCTTTCAACCCGGGATTGGTTCGATAAAGAATCGCTTTTCTTATGGACTGTTCTCTGCGATGCTCCTTGCTAATCCAGTATTTTTTTGCTTCAGAATTCAGAAAATCGCGATTGGATTGACGGTATTCGGGATTGGACTCGTAATATTTTTTCCATTGAGCCGCCATATATTTTTTATAATCGTCATTTTCCCACTGTTTTGTAGCGTTCATAGATAAAATTGTGGACGTTGAGCTCGACCTCATTCGTTCGCTCATTTTGGCCCTAAATTCAACTGATTTCCTCAGCTGTCTGCATTTTTCAATCGTGTCTGGCCTATGCAGGGTTTTTCCAACGTGCGTCCTATGATGAGCTAGATGATCGCTCAGACTCATCCTTATTAAATTGGTTGGATTGTTGTTTCTTTTGTTAAAATCGACATGGTGACAGTGCGTACCCTCGCTGTTGGAGTACGCTCCAGTCCAGAGATTGTACCAATCGGCTAGCACATGTGTGAACAGCCATGATTCAGATCTTGGATTCCAGACCATCTCATAACCGTCGATAGTGATGTTTTTTTCTGTCTTGTCGGATAATTTTTTATAGAGAGGCATTAAGGAAGCGCCTAGTAACAAGTTTTTTGCTTCCACATACTTCCCGTCTCTGGTCATGAACAGATGATCAGGGGTGCAGGTGATCGCCTCGCCATTGTCTAATGTCACTTTAATGACTGGAGTGTTCTCCTTGGTCTTCCGGGCGTTGATAGCCCTCTCTACACCAATCGTCCCATTCTTCCTGATCGTATAACAGAAGTGCTCCTTCCCTTCGATCTGTTCCCTAACCAGCTCTTCGAACGTAAGCTCTCTTCCGTCGACCAGGGCGACCTTGCTGTCCCCGGAGAAGCATCCGCCGGCACTGTTACCCTCGACGATATAGAGCTCCGATTTCGCCGGGTCCCTCTCGCTGCAATCGGCGAGCTTACCCGGCAGGGCTGCGCTTTCCAGAATGCCCTTGCGGCGGGTGAGGTCCCTAGCCTTCCTGGCGGCCTCCCTGGCCTGTGCCGCGAGTATGGCCCGCTCGATGCATACCGCGCCCACCTTGGGGTTCTCCTGCAGGAACTCGGCCAGCTTCTCGAACACCGAACTGTCGACGATTCCCTTGATCTCGCTGTTGCCCAACTTGGTCTTGGTCTGCCCTTCGAACTGCGGCTCGGGGACCTTGATGCTCAAAATGGCCGTGAGACCTTCGCGCACGTCCTCACCGCTCAAGGCGTCCATTCCCTTGAGCATGTTCTTCTCCTTGGCATAGTCGTTCATGGCCCGGGTCAGAGCGGAGCGCAGGCCGACCATGTGGGTGCCGCCCTCGGCCGTGTTGATGTTGTTGACGAAAGAGTAGATGTTCTCGGCGTAAGCGTCCGTGTACTGCATGGACAGCTCAACGATCACGTTGTCCTTCTCAGCGAGCAGGTAGATGGGCTTCTCGTGCAGCTTGGTCCGGCTGCGGTTGAGGTCCTCCACGAACTCGATTATGCCGCCCTCGAAGTGGAAGCGGTCCTGGCGCCCGGAGATCTCGTCCCTGAACGAGATCACCGCGGTCTTGTTCAGATACGCCAGGTCCTTGAACTTCTCCGCCAATACGTCGTACTCGAACTGGACCGTCTCGAAGATGGTCTTGTCGGGCATGAAGGTGATGGTGGTTCCGGAACCTTCCGCCGGCCCCATCTCCTTCAGGGGAACCGTGACGATACCTCTCTCGCACCTCAGGTAGTGCTCCTTCCCCTCGCGGTGCACCTTCACGTCAAGCCACTCGGAGAGGGCGTTCACCACGGACATGCCTACGCCGTGCAGTCCACCGGACACCTTGTAGCTCTTGCGGTCGAACTTGCCGCCGGCATGCAGAACGGTGAGAACCATCTCCACCGCCGGCCTCTCGTACTTGGGCACGAGCCCGGTAGGGATGCCGCGCCCGTCGTCGGCCACGGTGACGCTGCCGTCCTGGTTGATGGAGATGTCGATGTTGGTGCAGTAGCCTCCCATCACCTCGTCTATGGCGTTGTCCACGATCTCGTAGACCAGATGATGAAGACCCCTGGTGTCGGTGCTGCCTATGTACATGCCTGGCCGCTTACGAACGGCCTCCAGGCCTTCCAGCACCTGTATGCTGTTGGCGTTGTAGCTCGCGTCCTCCATATTGGATACCCTCTGTGAATCTATGAATGCGATACCGTGAGGTCGAGACCATGAGTTCGACCGCATCCCATCCGCTGAGTAAGCGTATGGCATCTAAGTATTAATACCCTGGGTTTACCATCTGGCTATATAAGCAAACAGGGGTATTTTTTGACCTATTTTCGTTGCGTTGCGCCCTGGTTCCGGGAACAGGGAAACCTTCATATCGGACCAGGCTCGAGAGGTAAGCAATAAATCAGGAAAACGGATTGGTGGCGGCGATGAGCATAATGTTCCGAGCGAGGGCCGGTCCCTCGGAGGAGGTCAAGAGGGCGGCCAAGGCCGAAGGGGCGGACCCCGAGTGGATCAGGCGAATGCTGGCCACTGGCCGCGCGGTGATCCCTTGCAATCCGATCCACTCGCCGGAACCGTGCGCCATCGGGGAAGGCCTGACCGTCAAGGTCAACGCGAACGTCGGAACGTCCCGGGACCTCCCTGACATGGGACCGGAGCTGGAGAAGGCCCGGGTCGCGGTCCGGTACGGCGCCGACGCCATAATGGACCTCAGCACCGGCGGTGATGTGGACGCCATACGTCGGACCATCCTCAAGGAGGTGCGCGTGCCGGTAGGCACCGTTCCTATCTACCAGGAAGGCCTGCGCGCCGCCCGCCGCAGCGCGGTGGTGGACATGGACGAGGACGATATGTTCGGCGGCATCGAGCGCCATGCCAAGGACGGCGTGGACTTCATGACCGTGCATTGCGGGATCACTCTGGAATCCGTTTCGCGCCTTCGCAACTCGGGGCGCCTCACCGATGTGGTATCCCGCGGCGGATCGTTCCTCACCGCCTGGATCCTCCACAACGAGATGGAGAACCCGCTGTACGAGAACTTCGACTACCTGCTGGAGCTGGCCCTGAAATACGAGTTCGCCATCAGCCTCGGGGACGGTCTGCGCCCGGGTTGCGTGGCTGACGCCACGGACCGCGCCCAGATACAGGAACTGATCATTCTCGGCGAACTGGTGCAGCGCTGCCGGGAGGTCGGCGTGCAGTGCATGGTCGAGGGCCCTGGTCACGTGCCTCTCTCACAGATACAGGCCAACGTGCAACTGGAGAAGCGCGTCTGCGACAACGCCCCGTTCTACGTGCTCGGTCCCCTCGTCACGGACATCGCTCCTGGTTACGACCATATCGTCGGGGCCATCGGAGGCGCTATCGCGGCCTTCGCCGGGGCGGACTTCCTCTGCTACGTCACACCGGCCGAGCATCTGTCCCTTCCGGACGTGGAAGACGTCAAGGAGGGCGTCATCGCCAGCAAGATCGCAGCACACGCCGCCGATCTAGCGTTAGGCCGCGGAGCGGAGCGGGACGAGCGCATGGCCAGAGCACGTAAAAAGCTGGACTGGGAAGCGATGTACCGGGAGGCGCTCGATCCGGAGAAGGCGAGAAGGTACCGCAAGCGCGGTGCCACCGCCGAGGATGAGGGATGCTCGATGTGCGGAGACGTTTGCGCGATCAAGATGGTGCAGAAGTACCTGGAAGAATGAATGGAGCCACTGGAGGGTATTGAACCCCCGGCCTGCGGTTTACGAAACCGCCGCTCTATAGCGGCCCCGGGAAGGGGCTACCGCTGAGCTACAGTGGCGCTAGGCCGACATCAACCGCTACGTCCATTTAAAATTTGTTGTTTCGTCGATTCAGACAATTATATTATCTGGCATTGCTCTCTGTCATCGGGGTCACATGATTTCGGAGATGCGTCTGCCGACCGCGGAGAGGGAGGAGGAGCGAAAGGGCGGTCAGGCCTCGCTCCGGGAGCTTCTGGACACCATAAAGAAGGAGGAGTTCACCGGCTATCTGCGTACCGTCCTGACCCTGGACGGGGATTCTTCGAACGGCGTCCTGGTGTTCGATCAGGGATCGCCGACCGTTGCGTTGTACAGCTTCAAACCCTCCGGGAACAACAGCGTGGAGATGATGTATCGCGGCGAGCGGGCGGCGGAGTTCACCCTCGGCGATTCGATATTCCCTGACACGTGGATAACCTTGATGAGGGTCGGCGACCGGAAGGCCCTGGAATCGCTGATCGAGGACTACCGGCAGGACCGGGCACCGGATCTTACCGAGTTCATCATGCACTTCTACCGCGACAACCTGCGGGTGGAGAGCGGTGGCGAGGGGCTTGGGGAGGACGTTAACATCCTGGAGCTCAAGCAGGCCATCATGAAGTACCATCGCGAGAAATCGATGGAGATGGCCAGCAAGCGCGACCTGCGGGACGTGGAGCTGGAGCTGGACGAGGGGGAGAGCTACCTTGTTGAGGAGCAATCCCGGGACTTCTCGCACGGCATCTTCGTCGGCTACCTGACCAAAGGCTACCAGGGATTGGCGATATCGAGGACCAACCCGCGGCTGCTGCGCAAGTCCTACAACGAGATCCAGGCCGAACTGATCTGGCTAACGGACCATGAATCGGAAACGGAGCGGACCATCCCGCCGTCGCTGGAGAAGATCGTGGTGGTGCTGGAGGAGTTCATGGAGAGGCAGCAGAAGGCGGTCATCCTGATCGATGACCTGCAGTACCTCATAAGCAGCAACTCGTTCGAGGGGGCGCTGCGCTTCATCCGGTCCCTGGTGGACCGCATCAGCGAACGGCAAGCCCTGTTCCTCCTGTCAATAGACCCGGCCAGCCTCAGCGCGCAGGAACGCTCCATACTGGAGCGGGAGATGCGCCTGGTGCGGGAACGCTAGAGCCTCTTGAGCTCGTCCTTGAATTCCGAGAGACGCTCCAGCGTTTGGTCATAACGCTCGCGGTTCATGGCCACTCCCGCATCCTTTAGCACCTTGACCAGGGTTCGCACGTCATAGCCCTCGGCCTTGGCGTCCAGAAGCTGGTTCTTCGCCTTGCGCATCTCCGCACGGGTCGCTTCCGGCAGCGAGCGCAGGAGCTGCTCGCGGCCCTTTCGGGCGAGTATTCCCATCATCCCCCAGTCCCCGTGGTCTCCGGCGTCGCGGGCCTCGTGCAGCATGCGCTTGGCCTCCCTCGAATCTAGGTAGAAATGGTCGCACACGTCGATGAGGCGCGATAGTGATTCCGTCAGGTCGTTGGCCTCCAGGTACTTCCCCGAGGATCGCTCCGCGGCCTTGCGACCCTTGGCCGCCGCCTGCAGCGCCCCCTCGACATCGCCCTCCTCGCGCAGCGAGCGCAGCGCGGAAAGGGATTCGGACACCTCCTTGGGGTCAATGCCGGAGCGGGAGACGATGGATACGAGCTTCTCCAGGTTGCCCTCCTCCACGACCAGCCTCTCGTCGAGCGCGGCCTTGATGGAGGAGCGGGCCTCCTTGACCATCTGCACGGCGGTGGCCAGGTCTCTCTGCTTTCCGGCCTGAACGGCCTTGTCGATGAGGCGCCGGCCTTCCCCGACATCCACCTCGTAGTCCTTGGATATGATCAGGAGCGGTTTCACCTCGGCCACCAGCCTCGGGAACTCCTGACGAAGGTCGTCCTCGCCTTCCACCAGGTTCTTTCCGCAGGAAGCGCAGGTAACGGACTCGATCGAGCAGGGCACGCCGCAGAATGGACACTCCAGCATCGGCACTTCCTCGATTACGAACTCCGTGCCGCAACCCGGGCACTTGTCCGCCTCGCCCACGATGTGCTTTCCGCACTCGGGGCAGTCGAACTCGAAAACCTCTTCCTTGTTGGCCTCGTTCCGGTCTCCTGGCATGTGACCCACCCTGCTGGCTCCTGATTGTTCTGTGATTATTTCAAGTTGTTTATTAAATGCCCTGGCCCAAGTATCCCCGGATGATCTGGGCATCCTCCATCGGTGATGTTGATTCGCAGATAACGGTGGCCTCGATCCCTGAATCGCGCAGGGCGTCGAGGACCATCTTATGGTCCAATCCCTCCCCCAGCCGGAGATGCTTCCTCTCCCCGGCGGCGGTGTACTCTATGCCGCTAAGATGGCAGTGCAGGCGCGGGACGTTCGAAAGCGATCCCAGCAGGAGCCGCAATCGTTCCTCGCTGAGCGGCGGGCCTCTGGCCTGGAGATGTGCGAAATCCACCACCGGCAGGACACCGGGGACCTCGTCCATCACCTCCAGTATCTCCGGGACTGTGCCCCAGGCGGCCCTCTTTCCCATGGTCTCCAGGCCGATGACCGCTCTCAGCGACTCGATCTCCGCGGCATCCCGGACCCTTATTAGCGAATCGATGACGTTTCTCGTGCTTCTCTTTTCTTCATCTCCGTAGGTGGCGGCGTGCGCGACGACGATCCACGCCCCGAACGCCTCGGCGCCGCGCATCGCCCTCAGGATCCAGTTTTCGCTCTTCTCCCTGGTCTCCGGAGATGACGAGTTCAGGTTAATGTAATAGGGCGCGTGGACGCTCAGCAGCACCCCGCTCCCCGCCGCTTCCGACCGGGCCTCCTTCGCTTTTATTGGATTGTATTGCACGTTCCTTACGAACTGGACCTCGAGCGCGCTCAGCCCGGCCGCTTTGACCCTGCGGACGGCGTCCGCCGGGGAACTCGAACCTTCCGGATATCCGGCCGGGCCGGTGCGTATCATGCGTATGAATAGTATGCCGCAATAAAGTAAATTGCCGCGGCGCACAATGTAAATATCCGGGTGAGGATTGTAAGACTGGGAGGAGAATGAAGCAGTACAACGTTCCGGTGGAAAAGCCCGCTGATGCCAACGTGATAGTTGGGCAGTCGCACTTCATCAAGACCGCCGAGGACCTTTACGAGGCGATGGTCAACTCCGTCCCCCAGGCCAAGTTCGGGGTTGCGTTCTGCGAGGCCTCAGGCGACCGGCTGGTGAGGGTGGAGGGCAACGACCCTGAGCTCAAGGAGTACGCCACGCGGAACGCCCTGAAGGTCGGGGCCGGCCACACCTTCTTCGTGGTCATGCGGGACGCTTATCCGGTGAACGTGCTTCAGAGGATCAAGCAGGTGCCCGAGGTGTGCTCCATCTTTTGCGCAACCGCCAACGAACTGGAACTGGTGGTGGCGGAGAGCACGCTCGGGCGCGGCATTATAGGCGTGATAGACGGACAGATGCCAGTGGGAGTTGAGCAGGATGAGGACGTTCAAAAACGAAGAGGATTCCTCCGGAAGATCGGATATAAGCTATGAGGAGCCGGACCTCTACGAGGTCCTGGGCAAGTACTACGACGTGTGGTACGAGGACCAGGTGGACGACACCCAGTTCTACCTGCGCCTGGCGGAGCAGGTCGGCGGGCCGGTGCTGGAGTGCATGTGCGGCACCGGGCGCAGCCTGATCCCGCTGGTGGAGGAGGGGTACGAGGTCTGGGGCTTCGACCGCAGCCACTCCATGCTTGATCGCCTCACCGCCAAGATGGAGCACATGGACGATGACGTCCAGTCCCGGGCGAGCGTGCATCACGCCGACATGAGGACGTTCCAGTGCCCGCGCCGATATCGCCTGATCATCGTACCGTTCAACGCCTTCCTGCATCTGCTGGAGAGGGAGGGCCAGGAGGCTGCCCTGCACAACGTCGCCGAGCACCTCGAGGAGGGGGGGCGCTTCGTGATGAGCGTCTTCAACCCGCGTCTGGACCGGCCGGAGGAGCTGGTCCGCCACCGCGGGACCAAGACCGTGCTGAACGGGGAGATCGTCTCCAAGTTCGAGGCGCAGACGTTCGACCAGCCCCGGCAGCGCACCACCGTGCACTACTTCATCGACATCTCCCGCCAGGATAGGGAGATGCGCCGCGTCACCGCCTGCTTCACCATTCGCTACATGGCGTACCAGGAGGTCGTGGAGCTCATGGAGTCCTGCGGCCTGCAGGTGCTGGAGACCTACGGCGACTGGAACTTCTCCCCGTTCACCAAGAACAGCGACATGATGGTGTTCGTGGCCAAGCGTGCGCCATGATCCTGGACCTGGACCACACCCTGGGCTGCGGGCAGGTGTTCCGCTGGCGCAAGGACGGCGATGGGTGGAAGGGCGTGGTGGACGGAAGGCTGGTCACCCTTCGCCAGGACGGGAGCGGGGTGAGCGTTTCCGGAATGAGCGACCAGCGATTCGACCGATACTTCCGCCGGGATGACGACCTGGGATCCATCTACCGGGAGCTGGACTGGGACGAGCACCTCTCGGCGTACTTCCGCAGGTACCGCGGCCTGCGCCTGATAAGGCAGGACCCCTGGGAGTGCATGGCCTCCTACGTTCTGGCCACCAACGCCAACATCCCGCGTATCCAGGGCATGATCGAGAAGGTGTGCCGGACCTTCGGCACGGAGATGGACGGGTATCACACGTTTCCCACGCCCGGCCAGCTGCTGGACGGCTGCGAGCGGGCCGAGGGCTGCGGCCTGGGCTATCGAAGCAAGCGCTTCATCGAGCTGGCGCGCAAGGCGTACCGGGAGGAGATCGATTTCCCCGGCCTCATGTCCATGGGATACGAGGATTGCGTACGGACGCTCGTCGAACTGCCTGGCATCGGCCCGAAGGTGGCCGACTGCGTGAGCGTCTTTTCATTGGAGCACCTGGAGGCGTTCCCGGTGGACGTTCGGATAA
>Ga0302243_1002295_pt1 | contig 11211 bp, 8 predicted proteins | sample AAG_UR_Met_MG_FD_193514 | JGI IMG/M metagenome (GOLD analysis project Ga0302243, IMG submission 193514) | Enriched activated sludge microbial communities from anaerobic digester in WTTP, New Holstein, Wisconsin, United States - AAG_UR_Met | ecosystem: Engineered > Bioreactor > Anaerobic >...
GCTCTGATACCATCCCAGTTAAATATGGAAGAAGTTAATTAATAATACTTGTATAAATATTTAAATATATAATGCCCTAGCTTGAGGTTAGCTTGATGCAGTTGATTAATTCAGAAAGTGGGGATTGTTACCGCGGAAAGTAGGATCACGGTATCGGACGATGATCTCCAGGGGCACCTTTCCTTTTGCCCCGGGTTTAATTCCCACATCGAGCGTTATACTCTCTCCGGCAGCAAGATCGACCGGCCGGAGCAACCGCGTGTCGATGTCGTTGGGGAACGTGAGGGTTATGTCGAAAGCTTGAGCGGTACCGGTGTTGGCCAGTGTCAGCCCGATCTTATCCCACTCATCGGCGTGGATGGAGGTGTGACTCGGGGTTACAGCGATCTCCGGTTTTATGACAGGTCCGGAAGACTTTCTCTCAGATGCAACGGCGTAAGGGAGGGATCTTTCATTCTTCCCGCCCAGAACATCAACCCCGCTCAGATCGGTGGGTTTCTCCCTCGAGGGTAGGACTGTCTTCTGGCGGCGTGACGCCTGTCCACCGCCATGATCGGGGGGTGAAGCAGGCGAGCGGATTCCACCGGTTCTGTCTCCTCCTTTCCGACCTCCGGGGGATCTCCTTGAATAGATGAAATACCCCGCGGAAAGTACGACGACGATCATGACGCCAATATAGGGGAGCATGTTGCTGCCGGCATTGGATCCGCTATCCCCCTTCTCACGGAGGGCATTTGCATCAGTCAGGGCCTCGTTCGCCTTATTCTGGCCGTCAATCGCCTTCGATCGCGCCAAAGGGTAGTTGTTCGCATTCAGGTTATCCTTTGCCTGGGAGTAGAACTGGATAGCGCTCTCCCGCTTGGTCATGATGGCGACCACCTGCGGATCGCTCCCCATCGAGCGGTCCTCAACGAAGTAGGTGATCAGCCCATTGAGGGTCTCCAGCGTCGCAGCGGCGTTCGAGACTTCCTTCTCTGCCCATGCCCTATCGAGGAGCGACTTTCCCTCATCGATGACCTTCGTCGCGGTGGCAATGTACTCTGCTGCCTGTGACGGGCCGGCAGATGCCGCGTTCGCGAGTGCCTGGCTCGCGGCATCGTACTTTGCCTGTGCAGGAGAGACGTCGACACCCTTGCCGGCTTTATCATCGATATCGGCCTTCAGATCCGTGAGGCGTTGCTGCTGGACGGAGAGCGAACCCTCGGCCAGGGCCACACTCGCGACATCACCGGATGTGGGATAGGCCGGTGGCGGAATCGAGGTCGAGATAGGCGTAAGGATTGCTGAAACAGTGGTTGTCTTACCTGCGGTTACGGTGGTTATCAGGGTATAGTCGTCATACCCGCTCCTGAGCATCCTGACCTGATGCGATCCAGCAGATAATCCGGAAACTACACCTGGTGTAATGCCTTTGTATGTGCCATCTATGTAGATGCTCGCTCCGGATGGGGTGGAGCTGATATCCAGGGAACCGCTGGAGGCTTTCTCACGGAGGGCATTTGCATCAGTCAGGGCCTCGTTCGCCTTATTCTGGCCGTCAATCGCCTTCGATCGCGCCAGAGGGTAGTTGTTCGCGTTCAGGTTGTCTTTTGCCTGGGAGTAGAACTGGACAGCACTCTCCCGTTTGGCCATGATGGCGAACACCTGCGAATCGCCTCCCATCGAGCGATCCTCGACGAAGTAGGTGATCAGCCCATCGAGGGTCTCCAGTGTCGCGGCGGTGTTCGAGATCTCCTTCTCTGCCCATGCCCTATCGAGGAGCGACTTTCCCTCATCGATGGCCTTCGTCGCGGTGGCAATGTATCCTGCTGCCTGTGATGGGCCGGCAGATGCCGCGCTCGTGAGCGCCTGACTCGCGGCATCGTACTTTGCCCGTGCAGGAGAGACGTCGACACCCCTGCCGGCCTTATCATCGATATCAGCCTTCAAATCCGTGAGGCGCTGCTGCTGGGCGGAGAGTGAACCCGTAACCTGCTGCATGCTCACGACGTCGCGGACTTTGGAGTAGGTATCGATCACAGCTTTATCTCGCACGTGCTGGACCTTGATCACCTCGACCTTTCCGGTCATACTCTCAGGCACGGTGCCGCGCAGTTGAACATCCAGCTCGGTCCTGTCATTACCGTAGGAAACCTCAAACTCCGTCAGGGTCGGGTAGTATCCAGTCTTCGTGGTCTTATAGATATTAACCCCGTCGCGATAAACGATGAAATCCCAGGTAGGGCTCTGCAACCCGGTGCTGAACTCAAACGCCTCGTCGCTCGCATCATCGGGGGTGATCATGCTGTAGGAGAGCACATAGCGTGCGGTCACCTGCTGGCCGGGCTCGAGTGCGCCGCTCGCAGGGTAGATAGTCTCGGTCTTGATGTCAAAACTCGCCGATGCCACCTGCACGACACAGATCAGTGCCAGCAGGAGAATGATCCATCTGCTGATGTTTGCTTTCATAACACATCTTCACTCGAACAATGTCTCTCTACTGCCGTGGAACGCAGCAGGGCGGTTTTTCCCTGGCTTAAGGACATCTCATGGGCTCTCCAATCTCCAGGAGTTCTATGATCCGGGGAACGCTTCCGATCGTCACAGAATAGAACTTCCTCACCGCACCCTCACCTGGTGCACGATCACCTCAGCCTTCTGGACCAGCTCGCCCGGGAGTTCCTGTGCTCCCATCTCGACCCTCGCCTTGATCTGCCCGGCGAGCTCGGTTGCCTGTGCCTGTGTCGCCACACCCGCATATCTCGCGAAATCGCTCGCATACTTGTATGCGGCCACCAGGTCGCCGATCTTCATACTGATCAGCACGAGATCCCCACAGTAGTAGGCCGACCGGGAGAGATCATTTGCCCGAGTGCTCTCCTTCAAGGACTCGACGTAGTTCATCTTCAGGTACACTGCGAGGTCCTTCTGGAGGTCGGCCACTGACTGATACCGCTGCTCCGGGTCTTTCTCCAGGCACTTGAGGATGATCTCATCTAGCGGCTCTGCACCGGGGTGAACCGCACCCGGCTGTTCTGGCGCCCTTGTCGCGATCGCCATCCCGATCTCGATCATGCTCTCCCCGGCAAACGGCAGCCTGCCAGTGACAAGCTCGTAGAGGATCACCCCAATTTGCCAGATGTCGGTCCTCTGATCTTTTGGTTTGTTGCTGATCTGTTCAGGGGCTGCGTAGTATGCTGTGAACCCGCCCGAGACGGTGGTTGTCCTCGACTGCGTCATCACCTTCGAGAGGCCCCAGTCAGAGATCTTCGGGATGCCGTCCTGGAGCATGATGTTCTGCGGCTTGAGATCCCGGTGGAGAATGCCACGAGCATGGGCATACTTCAAGCCTTCGCAGACGTTGAAGATCAGCCACGCTGCATGGTCAGGCGGGATGGGGCATTCCAGCGCTGCCAGGGCTTTATCACAGAGCTCCATCTCGAAGTACGGGAGCGGCAAAATGTTGTAATCGTTGACGCGAACGATGTTCTCGTGAACGAGCGATGTCCAGTTCTGGAGTTCGGCGATGAATGATCTGCCCGTTGCTTCATCCAACGAGATCGGGATCTTGAGAGCCACCCATGAACCATCCGGTTTCTGCACCTTGAGAACCCTGGCAAACCCACCTCTCCCTATGAGCTCAGAGGCAGCATACTTCTCTACTATCTCCGGGGGCAGGCTCTTTGGCGTCATTGGGTGTGGGATAGACGATAGGAGGGGGGAGCCGGGTGAGTCGCTCCGGGGCACCACGGAAAGCCAGAGCGATGTGGTACGTTCATAGGCCCGGTTCCGGGCGTCATGATATCGGGCAGTAATCTCGAGGGGGATATTCCCCATTGCTCTGGGCCTGATGCCCGCCTCGACCGTCGTACTCTCTCTGGCCGCAAGATCGACCACCGGCTTGAGCAGCCGGATCTCGACATCGTCGGAGAACGAGAGGGTGATTTCGGAGGCAGGAGTGGTTCCGGTGTTGACAAGCGTCAGCTCGATCTTATTCCATTCGTTTGCGTAGATAGAGGTGTGGCTCAGTGTTATTGAGATATCTGGTTTTGCAACTACATCTTCCTTTTTCAATGCATCGTCTCTGGTGCTTTTCGCGAAAGTATGCTCTGGATCGATCTCCAGCGCACGGTCGAAGCACTGGATCGCCTCGTCGTAGCGACCGAAATTCTTGAGTGCAATGCCTTTATTGTTCCATGCCTTGGCGTATTTTGGGTCTCTCTCCAGCGCACGGTCGAAGCACTGGATCGCCTCATCGTAGCGGCCGAGGTCATAGAGCGCGGCGCCTTTATTGTACCATGTGTCGGCATGTTTCGGGTCTCTCTTCAGTGCCCGGTCGTAGCACTGAATCGCCTCGGCGTAGCGACCGAAGTTCTTGAGTGCAATGCCTTTATTGCTCCATGCCTTGGCATATTTTGGGTCTATCTCCAGTGCCCGGTCGTAGCACTGAATCGCCTCATTGTAGCGGCCAAGATCAGCGAGCACGTCGCCCTTACTATTCCATGCGTGGGCATATTTTGGTTCGGTCTCTAGTGCCCGGTCGAAGCACTGAATCGCCTGATCATGGTGACCTGAACTACGATACGTGACTCCCAGATTATACCAATTTATGGCATCCCTCCCGGGTGTAAATTTGTGCTTTGCTACACCCGTAGCCCGATCAACAGGACGATCTTTTTTCAACGCACGCTCTCTGCTATCCTTTGCGAGAATATGCTCCGGGTCTATCTCCAGCACGCGATCGTAGCACTGAATCGCCTCATTGTAGCGCCTGAGGTCATAGAGTGTATTGCCTTTATTGTGCCATACCTTGGCACATTCTGGATCCCTCTCCAGTGCTCGGTCGTAACACTGGATCGCCTCATCGTAGAGCCTGAGGGTCTTGAGCGCAAGGCCTTTATTGTTGCACGCATTGACGTACTCGGGGTCAATCTCCAGTGCGCGGTCATAGCACTGAATTGCCTCGCCATAGCGGTCGAGGTCATAGAGCGCGACACCTTTATTGTACCATGCGTCGGCGTCTTCCGGATCTTTCTCCAGTGCTCGGTCGAAGCACTGAATTGCCTTCTTGTAATCCCCTGATCTGTGAAGATCAACGCCCTTGTTATACCAGTATACCGCACCTCTCCATAGTGCGAATCTATCCCATGCCACGGACCCACCTTCTCTTATACCACAACGTATGCCAGATAGACGTCTGGGACCCTGCCCGGGTGCCCAATGCCCTTGCATTACCGTTCGAACATCATAACTCTATCTATTTTGGCTCACCTGCTCTCAGACCTATTTCATAAAAGTGCAGCTATTCACAGCCCCCGTGAGGCGCCGGCGGGATTAAGATCCTCCCCTCGAGAACCCCTCCAGGGTTCCGGTGACTGTATTCCCTGTAGCATAAAGGCCATCAATTGCTCAATGCTTGCCAGTATCAGCGGGAATAAGTTGTCGCCTGCAGGGTGAGCCCGCCTCCCGATCAGCATCCGGGCCGCCGCAAACGCCGGAGATGAGATAAAGACCTTGTGAGGGCCGACTGATCCCGTCTGTGGTCATCCCCCGGCCAGATTTCCAGAAGATAGCTCCGTCTGCGGTCATCTATCCTCATGCAACCCCTCCTGCTGCCTTATTCAGACCGGTAAGATCGGGAGTTCCTGCCCCCCATCCCTCAACCCGATCGTCTCGCCCCGGCCGCGTATCCAGCGAGATCCTTTGTGCACCAGTATGAAGACCGGAACGCCGGTCATCATACAACTGTTGTTAAACCCCCTTGATTTTCCGTGTATCCATCACCAGACCGAGGGTTTCGATGAACTTAACCTCGCCATCCATATCGGCAGAACAATCATAGAATGCAGACTTCACCAGTGGCTCGTTCCCCAGAGCTTTCTGAATATCATCAAAGATGACATAATTCCGCCGTTTCAGAGCATCATTCATAGCCTCTCTCACGTTGCGCCTGACCCTCGCCTTCCTCTCAAAGTCGATCTCCAGCTCGCAGATGCCGGAGAAGGCCTGTGCGGTCTCATCGGCCGGGTTGAAGATGAGATCTCCGGTCTCGAGATCAAGGAGGAGAAGAGAGAGGTGTTTTGATATGAAATTGCGGTGGAACTCCTCACTGTCGATGAAATCCCGCACCCGCCGTTCGAATCCGGTTGGGGATGCCAGGCAGAGAACGGTTGGAACCCCGGACGAGCGTGCCCGGTCCCGCATATCAGAGAGTACGACCGTCACATCATCAAGGCTGAGGGGATCACAGTCGTAGCCCGGGCCGGCATACCTCTCCATCCGCGACGCAAAGCGTGCATTGAAGGCGTATTGCTTCTTACCCCATAGGAGCTTCTCCTCCACGAGGTGGATGGAGAGGGAACGGTTTTTGGGTAGCGCCTTCCTCCCGGCCTCACCGATGTGCCCCGGGAAGGCTTCTTTGTTCTCCTCGATACCCTCCACGCGGAACACCTTCCCCCCGATCACCGGAGAATCCCCGATATTTGTCTCCATCCTCCCGATGAAGGTCAGTTCATATTGCATCGCCTCTCCGGCACTGACGTACCTGCTCCGCCCACCCTGTCCGTCGCCATTCCACGCCCTCATAGCAGCTTCAACCTGCCGCTCCCGGGATTTGAGGGCCTCCTCTGCCTCCCTGAGTGCTCTCTCCTGTGCATCCAGATCGTCGCGGGCCGCCCTGGCTTCCTGTGTCTCATTCTTCCAGGTGGCGATCAGACCTCCCAGCCAGTCCAGCTCGGTCACCGCTTCAGCGACCGCCACATTGACCTTGCCCTTGTAACTCCCCCACCGCTTCTTCAGGTAACCCCTGAGTGTCAGGCGAATCTCCGGATTTTCAAGGGTTGCGTCAACCCAGGAGTCCATCTCGATGTAGTGGTCATGAAGCAGCGAGAGAAGACTTTCATCTCGCCGGATGAGCCTTTTTTTTATGTCGTTCGGGGTCAAGAGTTCAAAGACGTTGTAGCGCTCGACCCTCTCATAGAGTCCGAGCTCTTCATCAGAGAAGATCTTTACCGCATCAAACGACTCCCCGTTGGCCTTCACGCTGACTGCAAGGGCGACAAGGGCGGCATCGAACTGCGAACAGAAATGGGAATCCAGATCCCTCAAGAATGTGCCGCATACTCCATCCTGGTACCGATCAAAGTTCTCCCGGATCTGGTTCCAGAGTACAACTCTTCGCTCAAACGCCTCATACCTGATCTGCGGCCCGGCCTTCAGAACTCGTTTTGCCGGCAATAGCAACTTCTCAGTACACTCGATATCTCCTTCTCCGAACATTCAATCATCCCCCGAGGAATACATTCATCTCCTCGCCGATCCTCCGCGCAAGAAATTCCACGACATCCCCGTAACCCAGGACGGTGATCAGAAGATCCGTAGTCTCATTGTTTTTCAGGGTAATCTCAATGGATGCCTGCCCTTTTTTCGTGGTAACGAAATACTTCTTCGTGTTCCCCGTCCTGTAATCATACCCTGCATTGACCTTGCTCATCAGGTAGGAGAGAAACTTTTCGAGGACCTCGACCTCCTCTTTGCACTCGTAGCGCAATCGTATCGTCTTCTCCTCCACCTCAGGGTGATGCTCCTCCATCCGGTAGACTCCAACCTTTCTTCTATCACCCTCGAGACGGGAATAGAGGTCTTCAAGAAACTCATCGATCTTTGCTCCTCTAAAGATCATCGCCGTCCCTTTTGGCTTAAAAATCTCTGCCCTGTCCCCCCATCGTTCAATCGCGTAGTCTATACGTTTCCTCTCCGCATCTGATTCATAATCTACGATCAGGAGATACTCCATTAAGGTTTTATTTTGGGATTCCGCCTATATAGCATTTTCTCCAATGCGGATATCGTTCGATCTCGTATCCACATTGGAGATATATTTATATGTTTGGATGTCTCATTCTCGATAGAGAGCCTATGAGTTTCTGGGATACGTTCAGGAAGAACCCTGTTGACAAAATAAATGTTCGTGAGCTCCAGGGAGAGGAGATCCGGCTGAAGAACCAGATTGAACGCGCGCGCAAGGAGATCAACAAACTCGAGAAGGAGAAGAAGATCCGGTTCCAGGAGGGTGTCGGGGCAGACCTCCTGAAGAAGAAGATGCTTGCCCAGGAGCTAAAACAACTTGACATGGAGGTTCAGCTCAAGACACAAAAATTCATGGCGATGCACAAGCAGTTCATGTTCGTCTCAAACCTCGTCGTGATCAAGCGGTTTGAGAAGGATCTGAAGAACACCCCTTTCTGGGATAAGATCACCCATATCCCCCCTGAGCAGTTCGAGAGCGCCCTGATCAATGTCAACCTCTCCGGAAAGGCCTTTGAGAACGTGCTCGACAGCCTCAACCAGGTCTTTGAGATGCAGGTCGCTGATTTCCAGATGACCGAGGATGAGACCGAGAAGCAACTACTGGATACCTGGAGCCAGATAGAGGCCGGAACCATGGATCTGGAAGAGGGTGCGGAGATGCTGTCCATCGAGAAAGATCTTGAGAAGAAGGAGATCTGAGGGAGATATGGGTCTTTTTTCCCGTCTCTTTGGGGCCAGGAACCCGGTCGATTCGATGAGTCCAAAGGATCTTCGCATCATGGAGATCCAGTTGACCCGGCGGATCGACGAGATTGCCGGGGAGGCGAAGAGGGTCGATGGAGAGATTGCACTCCTGCTTGAGAAGGCGCGTTCTCCTTTAGCGAAAAACGAGGAGATCAGCCTTGCACGCCGGATCAAGACCCTCTCTCAGAAGAAGGAGATGAAGCTTGCCGCCCATGCCCAGCTCGACAAGGAACTCAGGGCGGTCTCGAACATCCTCATCCTCAAGGAACACGAAGCGGATCTGAAGTCTGCCGGGGTATGGAACCAGGTAAAAGATCTGGAGCCTGACGTCCTCGAGGACTGGCTTATCAAGAAGAATCTTGAGGGCCAGAGCAGAAGCGATCTCATCACGACGATCACCCAGATGACCTCAAGCGCGATGTCGACCGGCGTGGAAGAGGATGAGGACCTCGACGAGATCCTCGGCGTGATCAGGGCGGTGAAGGATGGATCCCTCGATCCTGCCGATGTGAACCTCACGAGAGATCGCCGGGAGTATGAGTAGAACTTGAATCAGGGCTCATTCATGAAGCCCGACTTCTCGTTATTTATGGCAGTTTGAGGGGATCTCAGGCATGAAAGTGGACCTGACAGGCGCACTGAACTCGATGCTGCAAAAGACCATTAAGGAGTACAGAGCAGCAGATGAGTGCGGTGATACCAGAAGCGCCAGGGCAAAAGCCCTGGAATGTGCAGAGTTGTTGGAGCAGATAGCCCAATCTTCTCCCGGGCAGCGTGAGATATACATGAAGCGCGCCCAGGAGTGGAGACGGATCGCGGGCCAGGTGGAAGCGAGGGGAAGCGGCAAGGTTGTGGAATCGGCAGGAACCGGAGAGAACGAGTTCCTGACCTATGCCGAATCCCTGATCGCAACGACCCCGGTGAGGTGGGGCGATATCGGGGGCCTTGAGAATGTCAAGCGATTGATGATGGAGACGATCGTGATCGCCGGCCTGAACAAACCCGACTCGATCAAGCCCTGGAAGGGTATCCTCCTCTTTGGCCCGCCCGGGACCGGGAAGACCCTGCTTGCAGCCGCAGCTGCCGGGAGCCTCAATGCGACCTTCTTTGATGTCAAGGCAGACCGCGTTCTCTCGAAGTACTTCGGGGAGTCTTCAAAGATGGTCTCAGGGCTCTATGCGGCGGCGCGGGTGCATTCTCCATCCATCGTCTTTGTGGATGAGTTTGACGCCCTCAGCCAGTCTCGAAGCGGCGATACAAGTGAGGCGACACGCAAACTGCTCTCGACCCTGCTCACCGAGCTGGATGGATTGCAGGACAAAAAGAGCGGGCAGCTCCTGCTCACCCTCGCGGCCACGAATACCCCCTGGGACCTTGATCCTGCGGTGCTCTCCAGGTTCCCGCGGCGGATCTATGTGACGCTCCCTGACCCTGAGGCCTGCTGCGAGATCCTGAAGATCCATACGAAGGATCTCGACCGCTCGGCCCTCGACCTCGGTGCCCTGGGAGCGCGCTGTGTGGAGAACCTCTACTCGGGGCGCGACATCCAGAACCTCTGCCAGCAGGCGATCTGGCATATGATCCGCGAAGAGAATGCCAACCTCCACCATCTCGCCGAGTTGCCGTTCGATGAGCTGAAAGAGCGTTCCCTGAAGGTACGCGGGCTCTGTACCGGCGATTTCGATGACGCATTTGAAAAGATCAGGTCTCCTATCACCAGGTCTGACCTCCGGAGATATGATGAGTGGAACGAGAAGTTCGGTGAATGAGGGGTCGTAAGCCGGCGGGATCCAGGGAGCCTGTCCGGCCATGCATCCTCTATGATGATATACGCCTCCACCGCTGCCGTAGGGGTTCTCGTCCCCCATCCAGCTCTCTCCTCTTATTTTGAAGCTGCCTGAGCGGTCACGGGAAGGCGATGGATAGAGGCCAGATCGGTGTTGCAGGTGAGATCCACGGGGGGAAGCGCCGGCCCCTCAGCATAGCGGCACCAGGAGCACCTCCATCGTCCACACATCGGCGATGTTTTTGCACATTTTCTCTGCCCTCTGAGCCTTTAGGTTGCTGATCTGGAGGTGCACCGGCACGTTGCTCCCTTCGATGCCGGTCTCAAGGATCTGGAGCGTTGATGATGACTCCAGTTCTATTTCCCACTCGTCGATGGGGTGGTCGCCGTGGTTATGCACGCAGATGACCAGCCAGTAGGAGGAAGGGGTCCCCTTCGTCGCCGGCGCGGTCACGGCCCTCGCCGGGATGAGGCAACCCAGATAGGTGTGCTGCTATCCTGTACGGTTGCGTCTCTCCTTCTCGATGCAGTTTCGCCGGTGCAGCTTCGTGAGAGTGTCTTTCGGGTCGATCGCCAGTGCATGGTCGTAGCACCGGATCGCCTCGTCGTAGCGGCCGAGGCTCTCAAGCGCAATGCCTTTTCTGTCCCAAACCGTGGCATCCGCCGGATCGATCGCCAGTGCATGGTCGTAACACCGGATCGCCTCGTCGTAGCGACCGAGATAACTGAGCGCAAAACCTTTATTGTGCCATGTATTGGCACCACCCGGGTCGATCCCCAGTGCATGATCATAGCACGGGATAGCCTCGTCGTAACGGCCGAGATAACCGAGTGCAAAGCCTTTATTGTGCCACGCATCGGCATCTTCCGGGTCGATCGCCAGTGCATGGTCG
>Ga0302243_1002302_pt1 | contig 11176 bp, 10 predicted proteins | sample AAG_UR_Met_MG_FD_193514 | JGI IMG/M metagenome (GOLD analysis project Ga0302243, IMG submission 193514) | Enriched activated sludge microbial communities from anaerobic digester in WTTP, New Holstein, Wisconsin, United States - AAG_UR_Met | ecosystem: Engineered > Bioreactor > Anaerobic >...
TACGGCCACGTGTTCGTGTATCATAACAGCGCACCGTCGTTCTACAGCTCCCGGGGGTTCCGCGGTTCGCTGAGGGTGTGAACAACTCCTCCTATCGGCTGGATTTGAATGGTGGCGGGCCCGTGGGAGACCACATAAAAACATATCCAGCTTCTCTTTTTTCTGACCTAATAAGGGGGTTTCCGTTCATTACTAAAGTGCTGGCTAAGTGATACATTATCCAGTTTATTATATGATTATTTCAATGATTTACCGTGTGTCGTGTCGATGACTCCTCAAACCTGATCATTACTGCTGGATTCATTGGTCAGGAAGAATACCTCTTTCAGTTCCCATTCCAAACCATTCCGAGTCTGGCACAATATCGGCTCGGGAGATGATTTGATGCGGACATGCCATTTCTGCACGGTCCCATCCTCTTTTAACGTGACTGAGGCGTCATCCAGGTAATCGGTCATCGTCGTCATGGGTACTTTGACGAAGCTTTCCGAGCCCATGATGAAAATGATATGGCTGACGCCCTTCGCTTTATATTCCCTCCAATTGTTGGGGGTAATCCCATACCAGAAAATGTCGTCTCGGTACTTCTTTGAATACTTCGCTACCACCCTTTCTCCGCTCGTTAGTTCAAAGATGCTCAAGGCACCTGCCCTGTCCACTACCCTGCCGCCGCCCAGCATGTTGATGGCCGGAAGAGGGTTCGCCATCGATTCCCCGCCGTATTCCGCTCCAGTCTCGAACGCCGTCTTCTTCTTATCCGGAGCCAGATAATACGCCTTTCCATCGAACAGGTATTTATGGACCCTGAAAATCTTGACGGGGGTGTTTAACGCCTCAGCCATATCCTTCAGGTCCTCATTTACCTCATCAATGAAGACGGCAATCAGAGGAGGCGTTGATTCGATTATCGATTCTATGGTCGCCATGAGACGATGCGGTGGAACGTTCAATCTGGCCGAAGCCGTCTCGATACCGTTGGTCCTCTCCAACTCCTCGAAGAATCGGTCTCTGACGATCCGCTGCGTTTCGTCGCTCCTTGCAGCGACGATGAACCTTATTATCTGCTCGGCTATGTGCTCCCATACGCCATGCCTGATCAGTTCGCATTCGATGATGATCCATTGCGATCTATCCAGGTCCAGGAAAAAGCCGTCCGGGATACCCCCCTTGTTTCTTCTGGTTGTTATCAGGAATCCGTTGAGGAAAACGCCGTCTCCGAGGAAATCCTTTATGTTTGACTTCACCCAGGTATCAATTTCCAGCTCGTTTTCGAAATCCGCCCCTTCAAATGCCATTTCAAATCCAGGCAGAATTATCCTAGCTCGAATTAATAACCTGTGGGACTATTCTCAATTCCCTGCCCTAAACGCTCGCTGTGGTTGATGGGGTGATTGATCCCAACCAATTTCGTACCGAATTTGGAGGAGACTATATAAATCATATCCAGTTCCTCTTTTTTTGACCTAATAACGACAATTAGACATTCTATTGAATTTTATAATAATAGTTTCGTAATAATTTGAAATTCCGTGAAATTACCTTTGAAGACCAAGTGTTTCTAAGAATGCTTCATACCGAATTTTCTTAATCTCGTCCATTGTTTGAGGGCGATTTCTTCCTTGAGGTAATTCAGCGGGTTTTTCAGGCAGATCAACTAAAGAATCTGATGGATTTAGTATGCGGGTCGGGATGATATATGCAGGGGTATGAAGAGAAAGACCTGCTGGTGAAACACTAAGCGGAGATGGACATTCCTTAATTATTTTCTCCTTTTGTATCCACCCAACTGGATACCAATATCGTGCAATTCTGGGATCCATATTATCCATGGTCGAAAAAAGATATTGATCGATTGTATGGGCGTTTTGACGGAATTGGTTTGCGTTAATTAATCGACACCCATACGCTTCCTTTTCTGTAATTGTTTGGTTCAGGATTTTATCAAAATATACATCTGGATAGAATTCAACCTTAACATCTATTCTCCAACCTCGATAAGCGATATCATATTCATCGCGATGAGTGAGTAAATCGGTTTCTGCAACCATTGTTCTAAGTTGTTCCTTCGGATCGATTCCTAATAAACAACAGGCACAAATGTCACCGATATATCCAATGACTCCTTCAACGTGTTTAACCAGTTCGGGATCGTCGGCGACCGCTTCTTCCATTTTTCGGATCTTGAATTGATTACGAAAATGACTTTCACGAGCCTTGCATATCCGAAATGCAACATCATGAGCCCACGAGGGAATTTCGATTTTTATCATCGACGGCCTCTTTGCCTACTGGGTTTGGTTCTCTTCGGCTTCGTGGAAGGGGAAACTTTCCCCTTAGATTGCGCCGTCAGTTCATTAAATGTGAATTTGAAATCAAATGAGAAAAGAGATACAAGATTTGAAACAGCATTCACGGCTGACACTAAATTATTATCGAGAGAATGACCAACAATAATCCCTGAAACGGATTGTCCTTCCTGAGCTAAATTGTTTTTAACCCATCCGATATATCTCAATGTTTGTCCTATTGTCTTGTCTCCTGCCCGATCTCTCTTTAACTCAATTACAACCCAGGAATCTTCATCACTTCTTGCTAATAAATCGATTCTCCCGACCTCCGTTGTGTACTGCCTCCCGTTCCGATCCCTTTCCTTATATAATAATAAGCCAGGACGGAGATAGTCCATGTGATACTCAAGAAAATCTTCCAAGATCTTTTCGCGAATTCGAGCATCTCGATAATCGTCAACTGATACAGTCAATGGAATTAAATTGCGTTGCTGAGCGCTTTGATATGCTTCTACCGCTTTGTGGATATCCTCCCTTTTTTCATAGAAATTCATGGCGGTTAAATCGTTACTGGCCGCTGAATAATCTCCGTAGTAGGCGAACCATTCCTTCGCGTCCTGAAAATCAATAAATGTGCTCTCTTTATCATGTAATGCAAGGCGCGCCTTTGCCGATTCTTGTAATGCCTTTGGTATTAACAAATTCTGTCTGTCAATAACAATGTGTTTTCTAGAAGCCGTATGGAAGTTCCAAGCATAGGAACGAACTCTTTCTATACGTTCATAAACAGATAGAGGAGTGGTTGATTTGGCCGAAATTATTGGGTGTTTTTTTATTTCTTTTAATACTTTATCTTGAATTTTTATTGGTGTATTTCTCCAGAGTTCAATGAGTTCGACTACTTTCTTATAATCGTTCTCAGATTTTGCACGGCAAACGAATAGATTGTATTCTTCTGAGGATATTCCTTCTGGGAAATGGAGTAAGGTACGGATCAGGAATGAATGTGGGAAGAGTCTAATGCTATCGTATTCTTTCGGTGCATTAGGATTCCAAAATTGAAATTTCCACAATTGTTGTTCTATTACATCCTCTGTGTTATTTTTCTTAAGGAATTCTTCCCCAGCACTTGTAATTAAAACCGCCGATTGGTCATCAACGTAAGCCAATCCTAAATAATCGAAAATTATCTTAATCATCCGTCCGATTGCGGCCTGGTCAGCCATACTTTGCTTTTTTGCTCTGGGTTTGAATAGACCTTCCTTTTCTAGAGTTTTAACATAATTGAATTGAACTGTTCCCCATTTTTTATTAGAGTATTTTTTTAAAATTCGTAAACGTTTTTGAATGTGATCTAGATCTTTTACAGATCCCCCTTTTGGTATATACCAGAACACGGGGTCAGGAGTATAATTTTTAATGAACCCTTCCCAATCTTTGTAACTACCCTTTTTCATCCCCTTCATCTCCACCCATGAAAAATTTTTGTTGCCCTTTATCAAATTGACTTGGCTTTTCCGCCTTCATTACTTTAATTGCTTTTGATGTTGAGGCCAAACGTATTGCCGCGTGGTGACAAAACTCTGGAGATAGGTCAATACCTATGAACCGGCGTCCCATTCTTTTTGCTGCAACGCAGGTGGTTCCCCATCCATTAAAGGGATCAAGAACAATGTCTCCCGGAAACTCAGCTTCCTTAACTCCAGGAAATGTATACATGGAAATTAGGCGATTAGGCAATGCTTCTGGAAATGGGGCGGGATGACCTTCCTTGCGGCTTACGTTCTCTGGGTACATCCACCATATTTGCTTTGTTAACTCTAACCATTCCTTTTGGGTAAGCTTGGCAGCTTCTTTAACTGCCAATGGAACTTGACGTGGTTTACCTGGCTTAACAAAAACTGCAATGAACTCAATGTAATTACGTTCATACAGGTTCGGGGGATATGGATAGGACCCGAACATCTTCTCAGTGGTCTGTTTCTCCCAAATGTATAAACTATATGCAATTAGGTCAGTTGAGGCCAATATATCTTGTCTTAAGTCGGCATATAAATCAAGAAGATACCTAGTATGAGAGGGGCCGAAGAATGCCTCTGATACTTCTTTTTTAATTGGCATCGGGGGCACGTTCAGGACGAACTTACCATTAGGAGCTAAACATCTAGATACTTCTGCCCACACCTTCTTTAAATCGTCCCTATATTGCTCATAAGATTGTTTTCCAATTTGGCCTTCAATACCGTAATCAATCAAATTCCAATAAGGCGGACTTGTTATTGCGCACGATACGAACCCGTCTGGTAGTCTAGATAATGTTTTTGCACTGTCACCGCACAAGACTTTTCCAACAACGTCATCCAGGTTTAGTGGTTCATCCCCTTCTCTAGCATCATAGATGAGAGGGTGTTTTACAATTTGACGAGAGGTTTGAAAGGCGCGAGAACTAGGACAGTCAACCGACGGAAGGCCAGATTGGATTTGACCCTTTTTAAAAGAGCGGGTTCGTCTAAGTTTATAATTACCGGTTTTATCTATTTTTTCCGTCGATTCTTGAGCGCTAACATCAATTTTTAATTGGCTTTTCATTCCTTTACTAGAACCGCTTTCTTGAACATATTCTTATCTGATGGATTCCATTTTTTATGCTTAGTATCTGTGTATCACAAACCATTATTATTTGTGAATCCCACCCAGCTAGTGCATGACAGAACACGAATATCACATTGAAGTAGCTAATGTTGTTCGAGATATAGTCCCTGAAGATGCGACTGAAATTTATTCTCTGATCTCGAACGACTGTGCGAGAAAGAACAGCCCCTTTAACCAGTATGCCCTGCCCATCTACCACGTTAAGGAAGATGGTTATGCCATCAAGTACGCCTACGCCGACATCCTGATCGTCAAGGACGGCCTGATCAAGGCTCAGATTGAGATTGAGGAGCAGGACCGCTCAGCTACTAAGCTCTTCGGGAAGGTGCTCACCTCCGCCCATTGCAAGTTCTACGAGTACCAAGGGAGGAATGGTCCAAGGGTCAAAGGGCCGTTGCCCTTCAGCAAAGATTTCGTGTTCATCCAGATTGTACGCCCGGTTGAGGCGAAGAATCCGGAGAATTCACAGAAAAGGAAACAGTGGGAGCAGATAGGGAAGGATATAACGCGTATGCTGGAGAAAGGGTTCAAGTGTGGGCAGGATCCTTGGGTGCGGAGTATAAAATATAATCTTCTCAATAAATCAGTAGAAGATAATGAATCCGAACTCGATGTGATCCTGAAAGAGCTTCGTGGCAATTAATTGGGGCGTTACACAATAATGGATCATTGATATAGAACCGATCGATTCGAAAGGGCGACAAATCTTTCCAAGTTGCTATAACAAGCTGGTAAGGATTGGTAAATCTCTTGAAGGATTGGGCTGGAAGGAATCGATATGGTCCCCGAACCTCTTCTATAAGAAATTCGCCAACATGATGGTCTTTGCGGACATGCGGGGCACCGATATAGTCCCAATATGGGAAGATCCGTGTCCGATGATCTATGTACATCCAGGAGAGCAATGGATGAGGCGAAGGTCAAACAAGTTAGCCTAAAACGAACTAGATCAAGCCAAGATTCCCTATCGATACTCATATTACGATGTATATGAAGAGGGTGGACTGATCTTTGGCGATATCAATTGGGATTACAAATACCCCCAGGTCTTCGCAAATGGCTTTTGCAATTTGTCATCATGTAATAAGATGCTCGATGGTCCAGATTTTTTCTGTTCTGAGGATTGCGAAAGGTCTTATGACGAACTCAAACAGCGAGAATTTAGGATCGAGTATGCAAAGGAGATCAACAGTCCCCCTCGGTGTCAAATATGTAAAATTAAGTTGAAAGTTGATGGGGCGGCGAGAGAGGTGGTTGAGTCATCAGGTGGAAGGATTGTGGTTAGACCCACCGATGCTCCGGATGTCTTAGAGGTGGAGTGCGCTACCTTAACCGAACATCATGTTTGTTACGATCCCGAGGAAATAATTCTTGTTTGCCCCAATTGCCATCAAAAAATCCATCATTCAAATGAACCACAATTTGAAATCTATAAACCAAAAGGCATGACCAGGGAAGAATTTATTAAAACCTGACTTCGACACTTGATCGTATCAAAATTGGGGAAGTTTGATCATTGTATTAATGCTGGAGGCGAGAGCGTCCAGAAAAATTGGTAGAAATTAAAAGGGTCCTCAACTTATGCTTGAATTGTGAATAAACAAACAAAGCTGAGGACGAATCAGATTACGCCGAACGAGAATAAGTCGTTTTCCATAGGCACCGCCCTGATGGTCGATGATTGGTACGAGCGATTGGGGTTGAACGAGATCATCGGACGGCACAAGAGCAAGGGCATCGCGCTCGATGCCCTTGTCCGTGGCATGCTCGTCGACCAGCTGGGAGATAACTTCAGCGTCCTGCAGGCCAGCGAGTGGCTCAACCGGAAGGAAATATTGGAACACTACGGTATTCGGGCGTTCAACTCGAAGACGCTGTACCGGGCGGTGGAGACGCTGGGACGGCCGAAGACGGACGTCCTGCTGGACTGGACGTCCATCGTCTATTATGGCGATATGGCGAAGCTCGCTAAGTACGGCTATTCGCGCGATCATCATCCCGGCGAGCGTCAGCTGACGCTCGGGGCGGCGCAACTGGCGCCGCCCTATGACGTACCGATCGGCCTTACGGTCGAGGCGGGGAACATCAACGACCAGGCTCATATGAAAGCCACGTACGGTCAGGGAAGAAGGCTCCTTGAACCGGGCTCCCTGATCGTGTTCGACCGGGGAGCGAACGACGAGGAGAACATAGACCGCATCGAACTGGACGGTAACGATTATCTCATGGCGAAGAAGCTGAACTCGTCCGATGACGCGGTGTTCCATTCGTTCTCCGAGAACGGCTGGGAGTGCATAGACGCCGAGGACGGCGTCTATGCTCTGAAACGGACGTTCCCCAGCCGAGTGAACTACTACTTCTTCTCCGAGAAGCTGAAAAGCGATCATCTCAAGTCGCGCCGCCGCAAGGCGGAGCGACTTCTCGCCGAGGCGGTGGCGATACAGAAAAGTCTGGATCACGGCAAGAAACTGCCCAAACGGTTCCGCATCAACAATCCGCTGGTCGTCGTCCGTTATGATTACCAGACTAAATTGGTCGGTATGGATGAGGAGGAGGCGCTCCGCCTCCTCCTTGAGGACGTAATAGACGGCCGCGAGGGCTGTTTCTGCTTGACGTCCAGTCGCGATATGCCAGCGTCAGATGCGCTGCGCCTCTACCGCAGCAAGGACGCTATCGCGAAGCTCTTTCATTCGCTCAAGAGCGAGATTGAGATCAAGCCCGTCCGCGTTTGGACGGAGGACGCCGTGTACGGCGTCCTCCTCATCGGCTTCATCGCGCAGCTCATGATCAGTTTGACACGTTTTTTCGTAAAGCCAGTGAAACGTATGTCAACGGAATTCATCATTGACGCGTTGAAAAAGTTGACAGTTACGGTGATTTCGGCGGGGAACGGACTGAAGAAGCGGTTCTATTCGAACTTCAACGAGGTCAACAGGGCCATTTTGGCCGATTATCTCTCCGCAACGTAGCGGAAAACGCCCGGTACCGGGCGTTTTCGGTGAGGCTGATGACCTCATGGACCAACTGTCAACATCTAAAATCAGTGAAATTTCGCCCGGTCAACTGTCGAACTCAGGTTAATAGAAACATTACCTTTCTCTGGGTAATCGACCCGTTTCTTCGTCTTATCGATAAAATTGACCCAATCAATTTTTTTTAAGGAACGCTCCCGACCCCTTCGAGAAGATGGGGCCGAGCAACTCAGGATTGTGTTCTATAACCTTCTTATAATCAGATAACTCGAACATTGAACGGATACCAAACTTAGTTCGTAATGCAAGAAGACATACATTGATCAAAGGGTAAAAGGAAAGTAATCGGATATGAACATTGATTGAAACATTCTGGATGAAAGATCATGAAAACTACTTTGTATCATCAAAAAGGCCTTTCATGATCATTGCCAGTATCATATGAATATTGAAATGGTTGTCTAAGGTACAACGATGTACCCCCACATACCCCCTTACTTACGCGCGCGTAATAATTTATACTAAGGGGGGGGGGGAGGGTTGAAAGTGGGGGGGACATTCAAGTTAGCTTGGTGAAATCTTTTTGTAACCGCCCTCATTCGAATCGTCGAGACGCACCGCGCCTCATTCGATTATTGGAATATCACGATTGAGCAACGACGCCACCAACGACCGATAGCTATCGAACAGCTTCCGATCGATCTCACGGGGATTTCCGCTGACGATGCCCTCGACTAGGTGCTCTTGAGTCGGAGGGACATCATAGCTCATCTGATCTACGCTCCTGAACAGCATATCTTTCTGGGCATCGCTCAGCGATGACACCCATTTACGCAGTACTTCGGAAATCGCACCTACGACCAGATCGGATCCCATATCTCCTGGTGTGAGCACTTTCCATTGCACCTGTAATATCGTCATAAAGGCACTATCTGAAACATTCCCTTTCCGGTCCCTTAACGAGGAAATGGCCTTTATCGATGCCACACGCGAGTCAACATCATTATCTCGGTCCGATGCCAAACATCTCAACGGTTCGATGAGGCCATTGTATGCATTGACATATTCACGGTCGTTCCTGCTATCGGCGATCGCCATTCCGATCACCTTGATCAGTTGGAGCCGGGAGCGTTCCTCCCATCGCTTCGTATCGACGGTCGCGAACAGACGCTTCAGTTCGTCGATGGCATACCACCCCTCCACCTTCATCGATGATGCTTCCAGCGCCGCTTCATACAGAGGTTCGGTGTCGAACCCGTCCTTCTCATACAACAGCTGCCGCACAAGGCGCTCAGCTTCCTTCTTGACCGCTGTGCGCCTCGAATCATCCGGTGCCTTCAGGTCCAAGGCTCTCCTCAGTTCCGCAAAGAGGGGATTCTCCGTAATGCCAGTGATGGCATCCATCACGCGCTTACCTTTCTCGGTGAGCGCCATGTTCACCACGCCTCGATCGTCCGGGCTATCTTTAACGATCAAACCAAGTTCGACCATGCGACCGGTGCGTTTGCTGACCCACGAAACCGATTTCCCGAGGACCTTACCCACCTCGGTAGGATTATTTGTCTTGTCGTCAAGCACCCTCATGATGAGATAGGGCGCCCCTGACAACCATATCATAAGGGCTATGTCCGAACTCGGCGCTCTACTTTTCTTCTTACCCTTGCCAGGCAAGTTTTCCACCCCCGGAAAATGATCCAAGATGCCATGGAAATAGGCGTTTAAATATGTTTGACCGCGAAACCTAGACCGATAAGATGCGGAATAAGAGGGCTGGACATTCGAAAGAACCCGAACGTTCAGCCGACGCCTTTGTCGATCCGATGATCAACGATACCGCCCAGGTTGCTGGGATGTCTTTGACCGAGCAGGTCGTGAATGACCGCGACCAGCTGACCCGAAGGAAGCGAGGGGACTGGACGGTGCGCTGCGTCCCCCTTCCGGACAATTACTCCGGCACTGGATTCCTTGTCATCAGGAAGGGGGCCTTCGGAAAACCCACAGTGCGGGAAATGAAACGTTTTAATCACGACCGGGAAATATCTTCCTTCGGAGCGGCCGACGATGTCATCCAAAGAGGCCGCCGCGATAGGGAGATATCAGAGGTGGAGGGCTTGCGCCTAGGTGGGAAGCCCTTCATCGCTGCCGTGAACCTGTACCTGGAAAGCCGGGAGGGATTGATAATGCCCAGCACCTTGACCGAGGAGAGGAAGAAGCTGCGTTACATTGGGAACCTTCTCCAGGACCTTAAGACGATGGGCAAGGTCGGTTCCATCGACCCTAGACGAATAAACCGGGGCGACGTTCAGGTCCTACAGGGCCTGTACAAATCGAAGCGCCTGGACCCCAGCACGCAGAAGAAGTACAATCAGCTTCTGAACGGCCTTCTAAAGTTCTTCGGCAACTTCACCATCGAACAGATGAAGGCCGAGGGCGTGCGCTTCCCCAAGGAGTCCCGCAAGCCCATCCGGGCTTTGAGCGAGGAGAGCATGGACATGTTGCTCAACGCTCTGAAGGACTGTGACGATTGGGAAGGCTCCATAGGGCTCGGTATCGTCACCCTTGGATTGGCCACCGGTTGCAGGCCCAAGGAGATCAGGATGGCGCACTTGGAGGACCTTGACCTCATGAAGGGAAGGTTCTTCGTACGCTATCCGAAGGGCGAGGGTAGCTGGGCCTCCCCGCAGTGGATATCGATCATCAGGGAGGACCTTATGCCCTTCTTGGAGAGATATCTGCAGGCGAGGGAGGAACACCTAGCCCACAAGGGCGTAAAGAAGCATCATGCCCTGTTCCCGGCCGTCGGTTACGGAAATAAGACCGGATTCTACACCACCTCCAACCTCAACCGAATAAAACGTAACTTGGAGAAAAGGACCGGTGTGGAGTTCTGCATCAAAGATCTGAGGCCGACGATGGCCAGCCTGACGGTTGACATGGACCCGATGCTTCTGAACGACGTAAGCTCCCAATTGCGGCATGAAAGCACCAAGACCACCACTCGATACTATGCCGAGATCAAGGTGGACAAGGCGGGGGAAAGGCTCAAGCGGGCATGGGCCAGCAAGAGACCGAAAACCTTATCTAATACGAAAACCCCGCTATTGGACCAAAAATCTTCTATGACTGGATATGCGTAATGGCGGGCCCGTGGGGATTCGAACCCCAGTCTTCGGCTTCGAAGGCCGAAAGGATAATCCAGGCTACCCTACGAGCCCGTGAGTTGGCGCATACGGGCGCAGGGAGATAATACTATTCCTCCCTTCC
>Ga0302243_1002307_pt1 | contig 11153 bp, 16 predicted proteins | sample AAG_UR_Met_MG_FD_193514 | JGI IMG/M metagenome (GOLD analysis project Ga0302243, IMG submission 193514) | Enriched activated sludge microbial communities from anaerobic digester in WTTP, New Holstein, Wisconsin, United States - AAG_UR_Met | ecosystem: Engineered > Bioreactor > Anaerobic >...
GACATACACGGCGTCGGTGGTCACCGGCGATCACCGTCCCTGGTATAGAGCGGTGCATATACGCCGCCCTTCGGTGCCTTCGGGAAGTCCTTCTGGTCCGCCCGATGGCGCTCGATGATCTCACGGTCGCCGTCGCTGAGCGCAGACATTGCCTTGGCGCTGAAGCCCGCCATCAGATCACCCAGCCATTAGCGGCGATGATGAACGCCCCGAGGGCTATCATGGCCATCCAGACGGTCACGAACAGGAACAGCAGACGGGTGTTCACGTCCGCTTCCAGGGCGAGGTCTCTGGCGCTGTAGGTGTCCATCTACAGCACCCCCTTGGTTCTCATGACACGGCACCGCTGGCCGGTGAGTTGGGCCATTGTCCGGATCTGATTCTCAGGAGTCAGGTCGTCACGGAGAGAGCGGATCAGCTCCTTGGTTGGCGTTGGGATGTAAAAGCCCTGGTAGAACCCCTCCATGAACAGCTTCATGTCCTCAGCGTTGAACGGTCCGCCATCCAAAGGGTCCCTGGTGACGATCTGTTCATCCAGCTCACGCAAGGATGGCATCAGATCACCCCAAGTACCTTCAGGAGGACGGTCTCAAGGAGGGCACCGAATACGGTGCCAGCCATGAGCATTATCAGAGCAATAAGGAGTTCATGCTCTGTCATTGGCTTGGCCATCAAGCACTACCCCCAGCGGCGACCTCGGCGCGGAGGGCGATGGACGCTTTGGACAGCGCCTCGACCATGAGCATTATCTCCTGGTCATGCTCCTCCTTGTCGTACTCGGTACCCTTGTTGGCCCGGAGCTTCGAGGCAACGATGGACCTCTTCTGCCTGAGCATCTTAGGGTCGAACTCCAGCAGGTCCTTCTCGCTGATCGAGAGGTAATAATCCGTGTCCAGGTACTTCCGAGTTCTAGAAATTTTTTGAATTTCTACGATGCCTTCCGGCAGCTCCACCTTCTCCCCGTGGAGGTCCGACTGGACCGGCCTGTTCTTCTTGTTACTGGCCTTCCTGGCGTTGCTCTCCATTACCTCTACGACGTTGGTCGGCTTGGGGGCATCCCGGCCCGCACCGCCCTTCCCACTGGCCTTTTTATCTCTCGGGGAGAACAGGTCGTATGTCTCAGGATCGCAGTCCTGACAACGCTTGGACCCGGTATTCTGGCACTCGGCCTCGTTGGGGCAGCTCATATGACCGCCCCGCTGCGCCTGGGCCTGGTGAGGGGGCGAACCCATACGCCCCACTTGCCAGAATCGACGGTGCGACCGACAGTAACCTTATTACCTTGGTCGCGCTGATTGTATGCCTCGTCGAGGGCCTTGGACATGTCTTCGAATTGGAACTTCGGCGGGTCCAGGGCCATCGGCTCAAGCCTCCATAGCTTTCGCTGTTTCTGCGTTCATGTTCTAACCTCGGATTCGTGTCAACGGCCCTGGTTCGGGCCGCGTGACTTGGAGAAAATAAAGGGGTTTGGGCCAGCGGTGCCGAGCTGACCGACTTAGCCGTTATTGAATCCGAGAAAGAAGCATCTGGGTAGATGGTGGTTGAAAAAACCTGTGCCCCCACTTCCTCCTTCCAGTAGTTTGGGCGAATGCCCTGCACTTTTTTGTACATTCCTTGGGCTGGCTGCATTCTTTTCATTTGGATTACTTCGATAATTGAATCCGTTCCCCTAGCTGGCCTGTCTGCAAATTGACCAAAACCATTGGGAATCTCCAGGACACCACATTGGCGATTTCCCGTTGGTAGATGTGAGAGGTCCCCGGATCGCACCTAATTAGAAATCAATAATGGCGGGCGAACAGGATAGTTGCTGGCCCTCGCGTTCTCATCGAAGCATCATTTTAACAGTACTGGCGAGGGCGGAGGGAGAGCGTTCGGACCGTCATCGGGCCCTGAACGCTCACCGCAGCGTGACCACGTTGCCGGTAAGCACATCGGGGATCGTGAAGGCGATGTACGTGCTGGAGCCGAAGGCCGGCATGATGCGCATGCTCACCTGGTCGCGAAGATTCAGGGTGAGCCCGCTTATGGTCAGCTCGGTCATCCCGCCCACGGTGGCCGTGTTTGATGAGTTGCATCTCACATCATAGGTTGACGAATCAGGGCCCGACGAGACGGTCAACCTCACGATAACATTGTCCAGGACGATCTCCCTGCTGCCGGCAGTGAGTTTCAGGTACACGTGAAGGTCGCTCACCTGGTTATTGGACACGTCCCCGGTAACATATTTGACATCGAAGCCAGTTGATACGGCATCGGTCGCGCTAATTCCGGCATCCGCCGCTTTTTCCTTCTCGGCGTTGGCGGTGCTGATGAGCAACACGGCGGAGGTAGCGGCGACGAGGACCATTGCTATGAAAACAATCATTGTGCCAACGCCCAGCTCACCGCGCCTATCGTACCTCATCCGAATCATCAGCTCATTCCTTTGCCGATATGATGGCCGATGAGGGTATACATACAATTTCTATCAGGGAATCAAAAATGATACTTCTTGTATCGTTATCGATATAATATCAACGCACCAATGATCGTCCCACCGTTTAGCAGTACTGTAGTTGTATCTCCAGCATGCCCTGGAGGCCCACATGCTCCTGTCCATCGAGGGCGGAGAAGCCGTCAAGCATTAAAGGCGGCCGCCAGGCTTCATTGGTGAGCTGGTGGACGGCTGGGACCGGCCGTCGATCGGCCCAACCTGGTCCATTCCGTCGGCCAAAAAAAAAGGGTTTGGCCGTCAGTCGTCCTGGCGGTCGGTCGGCCCCGTCATCAGTGGGGTGCCATCGCATGAGCCGTCACGCCGGCAGTCCCGGTCCCGGTCCATAGCGCAGTCGCCGTTCTGTGCCATTGTTGCGGTCGAAGAGCCGATCTGGTACTGGTGCATGCACTGGTAGACCTCGCCCTCCATGTGGCTCCAGTTCCACTGGTGCGCCTTCACCATCCCGAACTCATCGTCGGTGAGGTTTCCCTGGCATAGCCCGCGCAGGCCGTTGCTGTAGGCGTAGGCGAAGTACTTGCCCTGGGGCGTTCCGAACGCGAAGGTGCCGTTGGCGTCGGTTCTTCCATCGGTCACGTTCATGACCCTGAACGTCGAGCGGTCCTGTTCACGGACGACGCTCATGGTACATATCGCGACCTCCGCGCCGGACAGGGGGGCCTGCTGGCCGTTGGTCATGGTGGTGACCTGCAGAGAGAGCTGATCGCCCTCCGTTCCGTCCGCCGGCGCGCTCATCGTCACGACAGGGGTCCCGCTGTCGGTCGCCGAGACGTGGTTGGGGCCCATCATCATGATGGCCACCCCAGCCATCGCCAGAACGGCCACGGCCCCTATCGCAGTCAGCTTGGTTTTGGTCTTCATGTATATGCCTCTGAACCATGGACCGCACTGAGGCTATATCCCCGCTCGGAAAGAATCGTATGGACGATTCATGCATGTACCGCCCTCGATATTTCCTTCGTTCCCAGGGGGCCAGGGGTCGAAGCTAAATATATAAAAATGATAACATGTAGAGACCGGCCGGAGGCCGGTCGGGACTTGATATTATGGTTCTAGAAATGGCGAATAAAAAATGGTGGGGCCGCGTGGCCTTTGGTGCGATGGCAGTGGTGTTCGGGCTTGCCTTCCTCCTCGTCCCTGGCTTCACCCTCGAAGTGCTCATCTACGTGTTCGGGTTCTTCATGATCTTGGGCGGGGTCGCCCTGGTAGCGTTCAGCAGGGACTTCCCCAAGGGTTCGATGCCCAAGAACCTGAACCTGGTGGAGGGGATAATCTACATCCTCGTGGGTGTGATAGCGCTGCTCCTGCCGGGACTGACCGCGCTCTGGTTGCTGTACCTGGTGGCCATCTTCGCCATCCTGTCCGGCATACTGCAGCTCTCCGAAGGTTTCACCCTTTCCAAGGGCGAGACCAGCTCCCGCGGGGTCAGCCGAGCGATGCTGATGGTGTCGGGCGTCTGGTCGCTGCTCATCGGCGTGGTGCTGGCAGCGTTCCCGGGGGAGGGCATCCTGGCCTTGCTGTGGATCGTCGGAGCGTTCCTGGTGGTGGTGGGCCTGATCAACCTCGCCTCCGGCCTGTGGACCAAGATAGCGCCCTCCCCCGCGGCTTGATCAAACCCCTTCCTCCTTTTTCATTAGTACGTGAATGATTGGTTCACATGGAGCATATTATATGAGCGCGTGAGGGCCTATAGCCGGTGCCCCGATGTTCCCGCCCAATTGGTTCCTGCCATTCGACGCAGCGTTCCAGGTGCTGACCGCCTTCATCGCGTTGGCGGTGTCCCTGTACTCCCTGCACGGCCATAGATGGATCGGAGAACGCACGCTGTACGCGCTGTTCCTGGCCTTCCTCATGCTGTCGATAGGCCTGTTCATCAACGGCATCACCCTCACCTACTCGACATTGGCCGGGGTGACCTTCTCCGGCAACGGCTCGTCGTCGGTGATAGCGGACATCGGGTTCTGGGCCTACTACATAATGAGCATCTTGGCCTATTCATTACTGGTCTATGCCTACGCCGACCGCCTGAGAGGGCCGTCCGCGGTCGTGGCCGCCGCCGGAGCGGGGATGGGCAGGGGCTGGGGAGGAGGCATCGGCCAAACCCTGGTGGCCGCCGGGCCGATAATGGAGCTCGTGCTGGTGATCCTGTTGCTGGTGGTGGTGATCGCCCAACTCGCTCACCTGACGGTCAAGCGGAACCGGTTCTCGGTAACGGTGACGCTAAGCTTCGTTCTGCTGCTGATCAGCCATATCTTGATAATGTTCAGTTCGCTCGAGGACACGATATACGTAGCGGGGAGGCTCTTCGAGCTCGGTGGGTTCATCACCTTGCTGATCATGCTGGCCGGTCTCAGGAGGGCGGGATGAGCGAGCCCCAGCGGTACCGGTCCAAGGGCCGCATCTTCGCCGATATCCTGCGGGCCGTGCAGGACGGGCCGGCCAAGGTCACCCATATCCTTTACCGGGCCAATCTGTCCCACGACCGCCTTACGAGGTACCTGTCGCAGCTGGAAGAATCAGGGCTCATCGTTCGGCAGCAGGATGGTGATAAAATAACCTATGCGATCACCGAAAAAGGGCAAAGGTTCCTAGTCGAGTTTCGCCGCATGGAAGAGTTCGCCGATGCGTTCGGCCTCGATATCTGATGAGAATCTGGCGGGATAATGAGCGTATAAATCGATAGGGACGGCGCAAGTTTTTATTAATCCTTCTTCATTATACTTTCGGGGAGTCCCCGTGGACCTTCTCCAACTTCCCCACCATTTCTTTATCTTCGGGGGCTCCTCTCCTTTCCCTAACATCGGCCGAACGTCTGGACGGATCGTCCCCATCGTCGGCCCGGTTTCTGTTATCATGACTTGTAGGCCCGAAGGGGCGCAGAGCGGAACCCCGGCGCCTCGCTGTTGTTGCGGAGATAGGCCCCGTTGACCGCCGCGCATAACGGCGTCAATGGTGAGAGGGACTACTGGCAACCGCGCAGGTCGTCCCGGCACGCGATCTCCCTGATGATTCTCTGCGTCTCCAGCGGGGCGGGGGTGGTGTTGACAAGATGGACCTCGCAATCCTCCAGGAACTGGCGGTAGAACCTGGTCCGGAGGTCCATCTTCCGCCGGTCGCGGACCAGCTGGTGCGGATTGCAGAAGTCGTTGGCCAGCAGGTAATCCATCGCCTCTCCCGCCTCCATCCGGCGGTGGACCACCGGATCGGCGGGGTCCCGCTTGAGGAGGATGACCTTGTACATCGTGGTCATCGGCACCACCCCGCCCTGGCCGACCGTCCAGCGGACGTTCACGATGGCCCGGCCCTTGTTGTCGAAGTTGGCCCGGTCCACCAGCCCCCGGTACTCCGGCCAGATGCTGGCGATGTCCCCCTCCACGTAAAAATTCTTTTCCGAACCGTAGGCCAGGGGGCGCTTGCTGGACATCCGTACGAAGTACCAGTCGTCGGTGACCAGGCGGGCGTCGTCCAGCCGCAGCAGGCCCCAGGAGTGGGTGGTCTTGCCGCTCTTGGACGGGGCGATCAGGGAAACGCCCTTCCCGGCCACGTCCAGCGCCGCGCCGTGCACGGCGTAGATGCGGTGCTGGTCCTCCAGGATGTCGCTGGCCAGCGCCAGCGCGATGCTCTTCACCCAGCCATAGTAGTCGATGTTGAACAGGAACGCCGTACGGGTCAGGGGGTCGTACTTTACCAGGACGCCCAGGCCCGGCTCGTCGAGCACGATCAGCCGACCGTGGGAGCGCACCGCCTCGGACATGCTGTAGAAGTTGTTCTCCCATATCTGGATCGTCCTCTCCTGGTCGGTGAGGAGCCGGATGCAGGTGCCGTGGAGCTCGCACTTGGCGGTGTAAAGGTATCTCTTCTCGTACCTCGCGAACAGCTCCCTGGCCTCCTCCGTGCCGATCAGCTCGATATCGTAGGGCATGGTCTGACCGGATTGGGAGATGGCGTCCAGCCTATAAATCGGAACCCCTCTTCCTGCGCTTCCACCCGAGGTAGAAGGTCATGGCCGACGCGACCAGCACCACGGTCATGGTCAGGGCGACCCCGACGGACAGTATGGCGCGGACGTCCGAGGACACCCCGCCGTTGAGCGCGTACACCTCCCCTCCGGCGGCGATGTATATCGTACCGTCAGTCCCGATCGCCACGCTGGAGAGCGGCTCCGCCGTGGTACGGACCCTCCACTTCAGGGAGCCATCGGGGTTCAGGGCCACTACATAGCCGTAGTTGCCCTGATCGTCCTCGTACTCGCCGATGGTGCCGAAGATGATGGTGCCCTCCTTGGAGATCGCCGGGGTGGAGACCATCCCGTTCTCGATGTTATAGATCCACTTCACCGTTCCATTGGGACCGACCGCGCAGATGCCGTCGCCGAAGCCGAAGTAGGATGTGCCGTTGGAGGCCACCGCCGGCGAGGTGCCGTAGAACCCGTCGTAGTCCGGCTCGACGCTCCGGACGTCCAGCCTCCACCCCTCGCTCCCGTCCTGCCGCACGGTCACCAATACGCTCTCGTCGCCGTCCAGATCCTCATCGGTTAGGAGGTATACGGTCCCGTCGTTCCCGACCGCGGGAGGGAGGAAGCTCATGTCGCCCAGCGGGTGGACCCAGTTCACCGTGCCGTTGGGGGCGATGGAATAAAGGTAATGCGCCGGGTCGCCCCACCCCTCCAACTTCGAGCCGGATACCAGATATACCGTCCCGTTGGGGGAGAGGACCAGCGCGCTGTCGTCGCAGGGGCCGGTCTCGACCATCCATTGGAGGGTGCCGTTGGGGTTCACCGCGTGGAGATAGTATCGCTCTCCCGCCTCCCCGTCGGAAGACCCGAGCGTGGTGGCCACGTACACGGTCCCGTTGCGGCCGACCACCGGGGTCGAGTCGATGAAGGCGCTGGCGTTGTACTTCCAGAGGAGCTGCCCATCGGGATCGAGGGCATGGAGGTAGCCATCATGGCCGCCGATGTATATCGTCCCGTTGTCGCTCACGAAGGGAGGGGACAGGCCGAGGGAGCCGACCTCCGATCGGTCGACCACCTGGTACTGCCAGGCCAGCTCCCCCTTCTTGATCCCGTACAGCGTGCCGTTGTCGGTGAACAGGATGGTGTCGTTGGCCCCCATTACCAGCGGCCGCTTGAAGAACCAGTTGTCCAGGATGCTCACGCCGGAATTCTCGGCCACGAACGTCCAGACCAGCGAGCCGTAGTTGGAAGCGGTCGAATAATTGCTCTGGCCGCTATGCTGCGGGTCGTAGCTGACAGTATTTATCTCATATCCTGCAGCGGTCCCCAGCGGGAGCGCGCACATGCTTATTACGATCAGCAACATGGACAAAGCTTTGGCTGCCGAGCGCTGGGCCGTATTTTTCCGCACCTTCTCTTCCCTGTAGAACATTAACGATGTAAATATAAAATATTTTTTCTCTACTGCTGGGTGCCCACGAGATCATTATCCAGGCAGTGTAGTCGTTGTGCAGAGCATTGGGGCGGTCGCGAGCATGTTCGACCGTCGTACCAAAAGCGGCATGATGCCGCTAGGCCGATGCCGGGGCATGAAGTGCAAAACGCTCACAACGAAGCTGGTCATGCTGGCAGCGATCGTGGGCCTGCTGGGCAGTGCGATGATGATTCCGATGACCGCGTCGGCCGCCGCTGCTGACGAATCACATGATGCACGGTGCGTTTGGAGTGGCATCAAGATCCTCTCCCCCTGTGATGATGAAGTCTCCCGCTCACCGGTCGTGACGCTATCATGGACCTGCATCAACATCGAACCGTTTGTAACGGTAGTGTACCTAGACGACAGCTTCTATTGGGCCACATGGGAGCAGAACGGCACTTGGATCATGCTAGACCTGGACGATGGAAATCATACAATCATGATCATAGCATACGAGTGGCAGCCATTTCAAACGGACGTGCTCCTCCCAGTCATCATTGGGCAATTCACACCATTCTCGACCATTGAATATGTGGCTACGGTGTCTTTCACGATCGACACCAACTGAGGTGATGTCTGGCCCGGCATGGGCCTCCTCGAGCACCGATCTCGATACCCGGTTTTTTTGTTCATCATCGAGATCGGCTGTTGCTCCACGTCAGAGAAGAGAGTAACAGGTCGATCGGACACCATATTTGGCGATGAGGCTCTAGCCACACGGCGACGGGCATCACAGTAGCGTTACTGTAAAAAGAACCATCAGCCATCCCCGTCTAGCACGTTCAGTTTTTTCAAGTCATATGCTCAGCGTCAACGGCAAAGTATCTTTTTATCGAAGCAGGACGCGAACGGAGTGATGTTCGACCCATGTACCAAAAACTAGTAGCTCCACGACCGGGATAATAACAATATGGCAGCGGCAAGATCCTCCAATAGACTATATGCCATTATCATCCTCGCCGCTCTGGTTAGCTGTGCGGTCGCCATACCCCTGAACGTTCCAGCGTCTTCCATCGGTGACGCGCCCGTGCTCAGGGGGACCGTGGGGACTTCGGATACAACAATGCTGGATGAGATCGTAGACAGCACGTTCTCCTGCCTCTCCTCCTTTACTAGTTCGTTATTGACCGCCCTGGACAACTGGGCTGAACGGGGCTTCGAGATTGACCATGGTAATTGTGTGAACGACGGTGCCGGAACGGTATCCCTGTCCAGCTCCATCTCGATCGATACCGGCGCCACCGAGGGATCGTCCGAGATCATCGTGTCGCCGACCGGCGATGATGTCGATAGATCATCTTCGATTACTGCCAGGTTTCCTGAGCGGATGGTCACGGAATCGATGTCGATGACCCTGAACGGGAACAAAGGTTCGATCAGATGGTCCGAAGACTATCAAACGGCAACACTGACGCCCGCGGCACCGCTCGGCTTCGGGAAAAGCTATACTGTGGTGGTCAATGGCACCACCGTCAGCGGGATCAACCTGATGAAGGCATGGCACTTCAGGACCGCGGCCGCCGGGGGCCTCATCGGGAGGTATGTTGATGAAGATGGGATCGGATGTTCAATCATGCTCGTCACGCTCAGCAATGGGATGGTGACGTTAACTAACGAGGTCGGCTTCTTCTCGTTCGGGAACCTGGCTCGGGGAGAATATAACATCACTTTCGAGCGTCCGAACTTTTTTGTAGAGGGGTCCATTTTTTCGAAGGAGATCAATGTCACGATATCTCCGGGAAAAATAACTGATGCCGGTACAATCGTCCTCAAGGACTGGTCCGCGCTCATGACCGCGATCAGTATTGGAGAGAAGTTCATTGAAGGTTTGATCGACATGGCGATCATGGCCGGTATAATGTGGGTCGTCAAGCTGATCTTGACCACCGCGGTGACATATGTCCTGGTGTGGTACCTCACGCCGTTATTCATAATATTCTTTTAACCATGGCATGTGAGAACGGCGATGCCCCCATCGGCACACATTCCTGCGCCTTTCTCCGGCCCGTAATGCTCATTACAGATTTGCCGGTCAGATACAAATCGATCATTGTTGAGCTCACGATGATGTGCCAGGCGACTTCGTTCGAGGATAGCACCAAAAACGGCATGTCCACAATGTACAATTCCATTTCATGGTAGGATTCTATGTACCGAGCGGTCCAAAGATGTGGCTGGTGCCATTAGCATCGCTCTTAATAATATCTGGATGCGCATTTATGGCACCAAATGTGGCGGCCGATGATGCATCTGATAGTGGCAGCAACATTGATTGGGATCAGATGGGTCAGATAGGGGGGATTGTTCTTCTTTGCCTGACTGCAGGCATCGTCGCCACCAGCATATCGTTCAACCCTGTCGTGGGACTAGCTACTGGCTTAACCTTTGCCGCCCTATGTACTGTATTATATTTCATTTTCGGATGATAATATCGTGAACGAATGCCAAGCTCTCTTCCCCCTTTCTCCCCCTCGTTCGACCATTGTACCAAAAACGGCAAGGCATCTCTCGGACGATGCCCCTAACATGATGGGGATAAGGAAACTAATATTTACATTCTCAATCGCCTCGCTGCTAGCGTTGCTCAGCTGCGCTACCGTCATGCCGGTCGCGTCAGCGGGGATCGACGCCTCGTTCGGGTCATCATTCGACAGCGCGGCGTCGAGGCTAACCATATTGACGCCGACGAGCTACGCGCACCTCAACTCGTCGATGGTGACGGTATCGTGGACGTACAATGGCGACGACCTTGACTGCTTCGATCTCCGTATCGACACTGTCAAGTTTTTCGTCGGCAAAGATTGTTCTTCCAGCATTGAGCTCAATGATGGTATCCACGTGGTCGAGGTGCAAGCGCACACGACGGCCAATCAATCCCATCTCGCTTCCGTCTACTTCGTCGTCGACACCGTGGCGCCGACGGTGTCGGTGTCGCCGGTCGGCACGAACATTTCGACTGACACTCCGATCGTCGCCAAGTTCTCGTCCGACATCGATCCGTCGAGCGTGCGTTTCGTCGTCGATGACGTCGTATACAGCGCCACCTGGTCGTGGTTCGGTCATGTCGCCACGTGCGATATGTCCGCACCGCTGGCGGCCTCCCGAGAGCATCACGCCTCCGTCTATGGTCGAGATATGGCCGGCAATGAAGTATCAAAGCAGTGGACGTTCCGAACCGTCGACAGCGGCACCGTCATCGGACGGGTTCTCGATTTGAACACCCTCGA
>Ga0302243_1002317_pt1 | contig 11129 bp, 11 predicted proteins | sample AAG_UR_Met_MG_FD_193514 | JGI IMG/M metagenome (GOLD analysis project Ga0302243, IMG submission 193514) | Enriched activated sludge microbial communities from anaerobic digester in WTTP, New Holstein, Wisconsin, United States - AAG_UR_Met | ecosystem: Engineered > Bioreactor > Anaerobic >...
TGCCAGGAACAGCTTGAGTGCCTGCAGCCGGTGCACCTTGAACCCCTTGTCCACGCCGCGGCCGAACTCCATTATCGGGATTCCCTGATGAGAGTATACCACCCTCCAGACGACCAGATCGGGGATGTTTAGGAAGAAGTCGTTGGTGTTGATGTTGATGTCCTTGCCCTTGACCGTCACATCCATGTCCACCACGCCTGGTCGTTTGATGGGTATGTTGACCCCATAACCGAATATGGCACGGAAAAGGGCATAGGTTATGACCTCGACCGTCCCCACGTCCAGCTTGCGGTTCAGCACCGCGTCCTTGGGCGAGCGTCCCGTGCGTTCTATCGGTCCCGTGGGAAAGTAGGCGTTGAGCCCGTCGTTATCCAGATAGGGGGCGCCCTCCTTGTGGTACTCGCTTTGGAACTTGGCCGGACCCTTCTCTCCCCAGGCCTTCTCGAAGCCCTGCAGGTCCTGGTCCACGTCCAGTATCTCCGTGTCTATGCCATTTTTATGGAACTCGCTGATGATCTGGCGACAGTCGGGGTCCTTCCAGTCCGCCGCGCACATCAGAACCCTCTCGCGAGGAGCCTCTTCATCCTCGGGCATTTTTAACACCTACTTCTTGACCAGCACCTGGAATCGGGCATAGATGCGCGTACCGTCGGGAAATTCCTCCATGGAGACCTTCCAGTCCTCCAGCTCGGCGTTCATGGTGTCGAAGAACATGTCTATCTCGTCCACGATCTTCTCCACGTTCTCCGGCCTTCCGCCGACCAGATGGAGCACCGAGGCCATCTTCTCTTTCTTTCCCAAGGAACACCTCGGGCATCTATGCCAGAAAGGATTAGATATCCTTTTCCATGCGAAGACGGTCGTTCTCCGCATCGTATAATTGTAGGTGCGAATGTTTTTAAGAAAGCCAGACATCAGGTCAGAAGAGCATGGAACAACCATCGATCCTCACCTTCGACGACAGCGTCCTCGCCTTCTCAGAGGAGGCACGCGCCGAACTGGCCAGGCAGCAGGACCTGCGCGACCTGGTGAAGGACGAAAGGAAGAAGCAATGGCGCGGGACCATCGTTCCCCTGCTCTTGCTGGTCATGACCGGCGTGCTGATATTCCAGTACCCCAAGGCCCTCTGGAGCTGGTTCATAGCCAGCCTGGTGCTCTATTCCTGGAACTTTATCTTCCTATTGCTGCCGACCACCCGCAAGGGCGTTAACAGCGGTAACGTGGTGAAGCAGAAGAAGTCCAAGGAACAGAGAAGGTTGGCGTACCGAAGATTGCTGGGAAAGCCCAAGCTGACCATCGAGATCGTCATCACCCTGTTCCTGGGGAGGATGGTGCCTCTCACGATCGGCTTCACCCTTATCCTGGGGCTCGGATTGGTCGTGCTGGTGGGATTCGTGCTCACCGACTACACGGCGGTGGCCGGTCTGGCCAATCTTATCATCATCCAAGTGGTCCTCATCTTCATCTTCTACACCCTGGTGAACTTCCTGGAACCGCAGACCCAGGGTGTTTCCGAGATCGCCCGCTCCTGGAAGAAGCGCATGGGCGCAGCTAAGCTCAAGGGCAGGACCGCCTCCTTCATCGTCAAGGCGGCGGCGGTCGCTGTGCTGGCGACAGTGGCCGTCATATTCATCGGGGCCCTGGTCATACCTGGGTTCACCTTCCTCACCCTGCTTACCTCGCTGAAGGACTACGGGATGTGGGACGTGCTCCTGTTCTTCGGCATATTCGCGGAGCAGTTCTGGATCATGCGCAGCTTCCAGAGCGTGATGAGCACACGAATGGCCCATAATATGCTGAACACCAGGATCGACAAGCTGGAGGGGCTCGTGGAAAGGGCCAACCGGATATCCAGCATGACGGAGGAGGACCTGGCGCGCTGCGACGCCTTGCAGGCGGTGACCAGGGAGTTCTATTCTCTGATGCTGTACGATGTCTACCGCATCGACCTGTTCGGAAGATCGCCGGTGTACCTGGTCGGACCGCGCAAGAAGTACGTGTTCGACGAGAAGGTGCTCTGCCACGTTCCGTGACATCGTCCCTGGAATAATCCCAAATATCACTAGCCTAATCCCGCCGTCCGATGCCTAAGGTCGAGGTCGGGGACGCGTGCATCAATTTCGAGACGCACGGACAGGGGGAACCAGTGGTCCTCATCACCGGTCTGGGCGGGGAGATCGCCTTCTGGAAGAAATACGTACCCCTTCTATCCAGATCGCACCAGGTGGTGGTCCTGGATAACCGGGGAGCGGGGGAGACCGACTATCCGACCACGCTTTTCACCATGAGCAACATGGCCAACGACGTGGCGGGGCTGATGGAGCATTTGGGACATGAACGTTATCACGTCCTGGGATGGTCTATGGGCGGCAACGTGGCTCAGAGAGTGGCCATCGACCATTCAGATAAGGTGGGGGCGCTCGTCCTGATGTCCACGTACACCCGGAGACCGGAGCGTTCGTCGTTCGCCATAGACACGATGATCCGCACCGTGGACGAGGGTGCTACGTTCGATTCGCTGATGGAGCTCATGCAGTCCTGGTGCCTCCCCGAGGATTACTTCAAGAAGCTGGCCCTGGCCAAGCCCGCCCAACGGAGATGCAACGGTAACGGCAAGAGGGCCGCCGAGGGATTCAAGGCCCAGAAACTTGCATTGGACCTCTTTGATAGCCACGACCATCTGGACAAGATAACCGCTCCGACCCTGATCATCCACGGGGACGAGGACATCATGGTCGCCCCGCATTTCGCCCGCGAACTGGCCGACCTCATCCAGGGTTCTCAACTGGAATGGGTGTCCGGCGCTGGCCACATCATTCCGGCGGACAAGTGCTGCTCCTCCGTGCTCAAGTGGCTGAAGGCTCATCCGCTCTGATCCAGACCGGGTATCTTCGTCTCGGCGCCGTTCTCACCGAAAACGGCGACCCGGCTGTCGGACTTCTCGCGAAGCATGCACATGCCCAGCTCGTCCGCCACGCGCCGGCCGAACTCCAGGACCTCGGCGTGCGAGGGCATGTTGTCCATGGACATCCTACGACGGGAATCACCGACGAAGACGAAGCCCTTGGGCTCGACGAACGTGGGGTCGGCCTTGCGGTCCAACGCGGCGTACTCCTTCTCCCAGCCCAGATTCCAGTCCTTGACCAGGGTGTGCCTGATGACCGTCCGGGTGTTCAGGGACGGCAACAGCTCAAGCGTGTTCATCAGCCGCTCCCAGCCATCGTCGATCCTCGGTACGCAGAGCTTCCTGTAGATGTCCTTGTTGGGCGCGGCCACCGTCACATAGAGCTGGGTGGGAAGTTCGGATAGTTCCTCCAGCACCTTCGGGAACGTTCCGTTCGTGACCAAGAAGGTGGTCATTCCCCGCCGGTGGCACAGTTCGATGAAATCCCCCAGGTACGGGTAGATGGTCGGCTCTCCCGCCAGGGATATCGCCACCTGACGGGGGTTGCGGGCCTCCTCCCACATGGCCGGCGAGCACCTGGGATCCCCTTTGAACCCGGTGACCAGCTGCCTCTGGCCCTCGATGCAGGTATCCAGCACCGTCTCCGGGTCCTGCCACTTGGTGACCGTCGATTCGAACCCCCGCACTCGCCAGCAGAAAAGGCAATTGTGCGTGCAGTCGTTGACCACCGGGGTCATCTGCAGACAGCGATGCGAGCGGATGCCGTAGAAGTCCTGTTTGTAGCATGTACGGCCTTTCAGAAGGCTCTGCTTCATCCAGTGGCAGAGCTTGACCCCGGCGTGGTCCCCGCACAACCGGTACTTCTGCTTCTGCAATATCTCCCTCAGGTCGTCCTTCATGTTCCACCTAATACTCAAAAAGGGAGGCCTGCTTTCCCTTTGGCTCCGGCTTTCGCTCCGGCTTCTCTTCCTTCTCCTCGACCGTTTCGACCACGGGCTTGGAGGGCAGCTTGGATGATTTAACCTTCTCCGATTCCAGCATTAGCTTCTTGACCTCCGCGGAATCGACCTTCTTGTCCAGTATGAAGGCGACCTCCTCGGTGCTCAGGCGAAGCGCGGCGATCATGGATAATCGGAACTCCTGGTCGGCCTTGAACATCTGCGTCACGTATGGAAGCACGTCCTGCGCCGAACGTCGGGTAGAGGTGTGCGTGTGCTCGGATATCTTGCCGGATATCCCGGACTTCATGGACCGGAAGGCCTTGCTGCGGGACATCTTCATGATGTAGCTAGGGAAACGATACTGGACCCACCCTCTGTTAGGCTGGGATTTCGCTGAGCACACACCAAGCACGTTGTGGTCGTTGGCGTAGGACCAGAAGCCGTAATACTGGCGCCGGGTCACCCGGGAAAGGAACGTGCTGGAACGCGCCAGATGAGTGAATGCCCGATGCAGGTCCTCGGGGTCCTTGTATTCCAGGGGCACGTTCTCGTCCAGCCACATCATGATATGTTCCGGTGTCTCGTCGACGTCCATGGCCGTCCGTCTCGCTCGACGGGCGTCCGATTCATGCAGAATGTCGCGCATCAGGTCGTACATGCTCCTAACGGACATCCTGCTCTCCAGCACGAACGCGTCATCTTCGCCCATGTTGAGGTTGCCTTCGCCGACGGCCTGTAGATCGCGAACCGCCGCCCTCATGTCCCCGTTGGAGTTCTCTATGATCGTCTCGAACACCCTCTGCGGCACCTCGAGTCCCTGGTCGATGGCGATCTTGCGCAGCACGTTGCGCATGGTCCCCGCCTGGACCTTGGACACCTTGAGCTGCAGGGTGTTGTTCTTGATGGCCGAGCTCTTGCGGCTCAGTTCGTAGAAATCGTTCACGATGAGAATGACCGGCTGCCTGGTGTTCGCGACCAGTTCCGCGATGGCCGGTATGCCGCCGGAGTCCTCTCGCCCGAATATGTTGTCCGCCTCGTCCAGGATGATCAGCTTCAGTGCGCCGTCCTTGCTTGACAGGAACTCGCCTTCGTCGGTGAAAGTCTCCGAGCGGGATCCGCGGATGGCCACCCTCTTGATGGCGTCGGCGTTCCTCTGGTCGGAGGCGTTCATCTCCACCACCCCCCACTTGAAGTCCCTGGCCAAGGCCAGGGCGGCACTGGTCTTCCCCACTCCGGGCGGACCCATGAGCACGACCGCCTTGAACTCCGGGTGACCTTCCTCCCAGGAGACGGCCCACTGATGGAGGTCCTTGATGACCTTGGGGTTGCCTACCACATCAGAAAGCCCCTGGGGGCGGTAGAGCTCGGTCCAATCGTCAGCCATCACTCTTCACAATGACCGCCTTGGTTATAAAACTGAGGTAAAGAAAAATGAAAATGGGGAAAGGGGAGGGTTTGGGCCCTCGTTCTCAGATCCTGCCGCTCTTCTTCAGGTAGACGAAAGCTCCGACCCCGACCGCAGCCAGCACGGCGATGACGATCACGATCATGATCATCATGTCCATACCTTCGTCGGGAGTGGCGGAGATCGGATCGCTCTCCGGACCCTCACCGGCGGGGTTGACCGCGGTAACGTAGTAGAAGTACTCCTTCCCGTTCTCCAGGCCAGTGTCCTTGTAGCGCGTCACGTCCCCGTTGACGGTGCCGATCAGGTGGTACACACCGGTATCGTTCTTACGGTAGATGTTGTACTTCTCGATGGCCGCGCCACCGTTGTCCGGGGCGCCCCAGTCCAGAACGATTGCCCCATCCTCGCCCTCGGCTCCTAGGTCAGGAGCACCAGGCAGGGTGCAGGGGGTGGCGGTGACCTGGTTGGAGTATGCGCTGTACCCTTCGGAGTTGCCCGTCTTTACCCTGTATATCCAGGTCTCTCCGTTTACCAGACCGGTGTCCACGAAGCTGTCGGATGCGCCGTCGACCTCGGCGTACACCGTTAGGCTCTCGGAGGTGCTGCCACGATAGATCAGGAAGTGGGTGATAGGCGCTCCGCCGTCATTTATCGGCATGGTCCAGCTCAGAGTGACCGAACCGCTGTCAACGTCAGCGGTGAGGTTGAGCGGCGCGGAGGGCACGGTTATGGAAGTGGCATATCTGAGGTCGTGGTTGATCGGGTCGTAGTAGCTTATGTAAGCGCGACCAAGGGAGTCTATGGCCATCGATATGTCCTTTCCTACACCGTTCAGGTCCACCTTCTGGTACATCCAGATCCCGTTCCTGCGTTCAGCGTACTTAAGAACGCCATGGACCGTGTCCACATAGGTGATACGCTCGTTACCGTTGCTGTCGACCGCGACAGCGCTCCCGACCCCGCCCTGTCCTTCGGACTCGATAGACTCGGAGGTGTTCCATTCGCCACCGACGTTCTTGATCATCTTCAGGGTGGAGGAGAACGTGTTGTAGTAAGTGCAGTATATCACATCGTTCTCATCGATGTACATGGAGATCCCTTCCCCAAGCTGGTCAGTGGATTCGACCGACTCCTTGAACCAACCGACGGTGGTCTGGTTGGCATGGATCAGTTCGCCTCCACGGTAGTACATCACGTGCACCGAGTTGTTGGAATCGACCCCAGTGGCGATCTTGCTTTCCACATTGCCCGAGTTGTCCACAAGGTTGATGACCCAGTCACCGCCGGAGTTACCGGTGTACTTCAGGTTCTTGGAGGTGGAGCTCAGGTAGACTATGTGGACACCGTCGTTGCTGTCGATGGAAATGGCGCTGTAAAGCCCTACATTCCCTCCAGTATCCCGTGAGTCCACTACCCATTCTCCTCCGGCGTTCGTTGCATACCGGAGGTCCTGGTTCGTCTCATCATAGTAACTGATGTGGACGTTTTCCTCGGAATCCAGTGCTATTGACGGGTTCAATCCGACGGACTGGGAGGAGTTATCCACGACCATTGTCTCCCAGCCGTTGACGTTGTTGGCATAGTTCAGGGTGCCGTTGGTATCGTCATAGTAGGCTATGTGGACGAATCCCTCAGCATCCACCGCTATGGAGCTCTGTTCACCCACGTCGCCCTGCTGGTCCACAATTTCGGTGACCCACTTGGCGCCAGAGTTGGTTATGTAGGAAAGTCGCTCCTTCGCTAGAACCAGGTCGATATAGAAGACGTGTTGTTTGTTGTTATCGTCTGAGACGATAGCGCTGCAAACCCCTCCGCTATTATCCAATTTTGATAGCGTCCAGTTATCCCCGTCATACATGGCATAACAGAGATCCTGACTTAGAGGTTCGTAGTAGGTTATGTGCAGTCTGCCTAGTGAATCACCTGCGGCTGAGGACCATGATTGGACCTGAGTAATATTATCAACCACAGTAGCTGCCCAAGTTCCAGTAGGTGCGCGAGTTGCCGCCTTCAGGTTGTGAGAAAGTGTATCCACATAACTTATGAACACATTACCATCGCTAATGGCGATATCAAGGTGCTCAGCGAAAGCAGAGGATGTGTCCACCTCCTCAATCACCCATATGGATCCGTTCTTTACAGCGCAATACAATTTGTCATCATCATCTGAGATAAATGCTGCGAACAGAATTCCGTCGAATGTTGCGAGACCGCTTCCTGATCCAACATTCTCAGCGGCAACCTCGATCGACCACAATCCATCCTGAGCCTGTGCTTGCTTCAGTGTTTTGTTAGTATAATCGAAATAGATGATATGTACGACGTCATCCACACAGACCAGGGAATTGAATTCTCCGACGACACCCACAGAATCTATAGTACTAATCTCCCAGGAACCGAAATTACCTGTTGCATACTTAAGGTCCTGACTAGTGTCATCAAAGTAGCTGATGTGCACTTTTCCGTTTGTATCGACCCCTATTGAATTGTATTTTCCAACATTACCTACACTATCAACTATTTCTGTTTCCCAATCCCCATTTGTGTTTGTGGCATAGATGAGGTCCTGTCCATTCGTATTGTAATAACAAACGTGTAGATACCCGTTGATATCGATCGTCGCGCTAACTACATTGCTTACCTCGGACTCACTGTCGATGATCCCCTTCATCCACGAGGTCTCATCCAGTTCAGGTGGATCGGCGGCTTGCGTGCCGCCAATGAACAATAGACCCATGAACAAGGGCATCAACAGTATCCAAGCTATTGCTGATGCTCTCAGCTTGTTTGTTTGCATCCCAAATCCCTCCGTTTATAAAGGAAGTTAGGAAATATATTGACTTTAACATATTTGAATTGAGTGATGAAAAAAATATAATTATTTTTGATTACTATAATATTCAATTAGTGTTGCATATATTTTATAACGTTGTTGCTTAATTGTATAATATAATTAAGCTGTAACAATTAATGAATAATTCAGATCCATAACAATTGTCTGCTTTTTTCTCAATTATATATATTTTTTGTGTTTTATCCAAAACACTTTGAAATGCTGAAAATTTTTATTAAATATTAGTAAATCGAAAATCTGAAATTTATGGCGTTAATAGTATTGTTTTATATTGACACAAGTCAACCTTGACCACAGGGATTTCATGGGATTCTTTGATATATTCAAGAAGAAGGGATCTTGGGTCGCTGACCCAACCCTGAAGACCATCGCGGAGACGGTGGCAGCGGACGACGACTACAAGACCCTCGTCGTGGCACTGAAGGAAGCTGGGTTGGTAGATCTGCTGGGAAAGAAGGGGCCGTTCACGGTGTTCGTCCCTAACAACTCCGCATTCATCGACCTGCCGGATGGAACACTGGGCGCCCTGTTGAAGGACAAGGCTCAACTGAAAGCTGTGCTTTCCCACCACGTTGTGGAGGGTGCGCTTTCATATGACGAAGTGGCGGCCAAGACGAGCGTCGTCGCTTCAGACCAGAAGGAGCTGACCATTGACGCTAAAGGGATGATGAAAGTAGCAGGCGCCACAGTCATCCGCGGTAACATAAAATGCCGTAACGGATACATCCACGTGATCAACAAGGTACTGGTTCCTTAAACGATTTAAGAAAATTGAACGGGGGAAAATCCCCCCGGTTTTTTGTTTAATTATTTTGCTACGCCTACTGACGTTCCTGGGATCGCTGGTGCCCTGAAAACCCTGGCGGCTAGTTGGGCGTCCACCTGCATCAGGCTGGGAACATGGTCGCCGATCTTCTTCAGTTTCCTCAGCAGAGTGGAGGTGTTGTCCTCCTCCTCGACCTGTTCGGCCACGTACCACTGCAGGAACTGGTTGAAGGCGTGGTCCTTCTCCTTGATGGCCAGATCGACAAGCTTGTGTATCTTTACCGTGACGACCTTAGATTCATGGTCATAAGCATCCGCGAAAACCTCGGCGGCAGACTTCCACTCTTTCTTTGGAGCCTCTATGGCCGTCAAGATAACGCGTCCGCCACGGGTATTCACGAACTGGATCAATCCCTCGGCATGGGCCAGCTCTTCCTGTACTTGCACGTTCATCCAGTTCGCCATTCCGGGCAGGTCGATCGATTGCAGGTACATTTCCATGGACTTGTACAGATAGGCGGAGTATATCTCGGCGTTTATCTGGTCGTTCAATGCTTTTTCGATGCTTGCTTTCATGCTGATATCACTATGATACAATTGCAGCTGATTGATTATAAATCCTATTCCAATCCATTGTTTCGAAATTAGTTTATTGAATCTAACATAATGATAAATTTAATATACATAGTGTTAGTTTATTCTAACATATTGTTAGAAATGATATCGGGAGTTGAAACTAATGACTAAGGATGTGCGGCAGACCAGGGTTCGATTGATGGCAATATCTTACTACGCCACATTGCTGATTGGCGCGCTGATCGGCATGGTATTGACGATAGAGGATGCCATGCTGAACATAGTAGGAAGTGTAGCAATATTGCTATTGGGAATCAGCGGATTGTATCAGTATCTCGGCATGCTCGGACCGGACCGGGATGAGAGAGCCGCTCAAATCGGGATGAAGGCCATGACGATATCCTGGACGATCATGCTATTTACCATCGCCCTGGCTCTTATCGTGGAAGGATTGACGGGACTAAAGATAGGGGGTTATCGCATCCTGGGCATGAGCCTTATGGTCATGATGGTTTCGGTCTTCATAAGCAACGCCTATCTGCTTCGGCGTGGAAATGAGGAGCGATAGACGATGCACACACGGATAAAGGAATTCCGGGCGCGTAAGAACATGACCCAGGAGCAACTCGCCGAACACGTTGGGGTCAGAAGGGAGACCATTGTTTTCATGGAGAAGGGGAAATATAATCCCTCACTGAGACTGGCGCACAAGGTGGCCAAGGCACTGGATATCACCATTGATGAATTGTTCCTATTCGATGACGAGGATGTGGGAGAGGGGTGATGATCACCTTTGCTCCATCAGGACCGGTGTAGATAATCGGACCTTTGGCCATTTTTCCGAACCGAACATGGTCTGTAATAATATATACTAATTTATTAAAGTATGTTGCTTTACATAATATAATTAATTAGTATAAATCTATAGTTCATTCTTAGGAACGGGGGTGATGACCTTTTTTTCGCTCTCCTCGAACATATCACATAGTTCGTTGAGAAATTGGTCGTAGGTTCGCCTGAACTTCAATTTGAACAAGCGGTCCCGGGTTTCTTCCGTTACTTGGATCGTCGTCTTCTTTTCCGGCAATGCTCTCACCATAGTACTATATTTATCTATAACATTATACAATTTCATTACTTAAATAATTTGATAGTTTTTAATTGTAATAATATTTTTATATGTATTATAGTTCTTATAATTTTTAATTATTTAATTATAATCTATAATTTATTGTATAAATTGGTTCAATTTTGTAAGCGACGGACTCCCTAACATCAACTTGGAAGGGGTTAAAATCGGGTTCTAAGCCCAGGTTTTACGTTGAAAAATCATAATCGCAAAATTATACGATAGTTAACTAATAAGGAAGGTGCTTTGAACTCGATCAGGGGCAGGGCTCATGCCCTAGCTCACTTAGGTTTCTGAGATAGTTCTCCCGTCTCACGACGTAAGCGTAAGAATCCTTGCCGTAAGGAACATACTCGGCGATCGACCATCCTTTTCCTGCTAGCTTGACCTTTGTCTCATCCCCGAGCCCTTTAAGCATGCCTACTTCAAGGATTCCCTTCAATCCCCGGTTCTTCCATATGCGCTCGATGATCCGAGGGTCGTGAGTCCCGATACTGAAAGGCCTCCCCATAGTAGCGAGCAGGTCGGTGTTGTCGATCATGGCAGATGTG
>Ga0302243_1002321_pt1 | contig 11121 bp, 7 predicted proteins | sample AAG_UR_Met_MG_FD_193514 | JGI IMG/M metagenome (GOLD analysis project Ga0302243, IMG submission 193514) | Enriched activated sludge microbial communities from anaerobic digester in WTTP, New Holstein, Wisconsin, United States - AAG_UR_Met | ecosystem: Engineered > Bioreactor > Anaerobic >...
AAGAAAATACCGCGTTCCGGCAGCATAGCCCCTCCTATTCGGAAGCTTTCCAAAGTTCGAAGAACCGTTGCCGAAAACGCTCGACGACGGAGGCTTCTCGTGAAAGGATCAGGTATTCGTCGTTCTTCGTCTCCGCGGAGGCAGTGAAGTTATAGGTGCCGAACAATACGGCGGATCGGTCCACGACGATGAACTTATGATGCATCAGTCCCGTTTCCAAGAGATCATATCTCAAAAGAGCGTACTGATCGACCTCGACGCTTTGACTGTAAGGGCTTCCCTGATTCCATCCACGATCGGCAAAGACGTATATCTTCACGCCGTGCGCCGACAGGACCTTGAGAAAATGCGCTATACGGTAGTCGCTAAACGCGTAGATCCCGATCAACACCTCTTCTTTCGCGCTCGACAACAGATTCATCAACGCGTTGAACGGCAGGTCTTCGGGGGAGAAGTATATGGATCCTTTATCTTGCGCAGAAGGCCGGTCTCCTTTGAACAGTCCGTTCATACAGTGTTCGAAATGGTTCTGGAATCGCCGAACGATGAAGGGGTCGGACGCGATGAAGATGTCGTTGTAGTGGTTGTCTAAACTGGTCTTCGTCAGGTTGGTGGATCCTCCCCACACCTGTTTTCCATCCGCGATCATATATTTACAGTGCATCAAGCCGCGGTCATCGTCGACCACGACCTCTAACTCCCGAGTAAGCAGCCCTAACTCCGCGAGGTTGTCCGCTTCCGTAACGACCCGCACCGCGACTCCCTGCGCCACCTTTCCCGCCAAGGCGCGCAAGACCTCCGGATCGCTGATATCATACACGCATAAGTCTAGAGAAACCGTCGCTCCCTCGATGAAACCGAGGGTGCGTTCCCTGATGCTCGCGTTCAGAAAATAAAGGTCGAAGCGTACGGTGTCCGTCGTCGTGCACGAAGGGCAAACGAAGAGGACGGCGCAAAGGAATAAAAAAATAGAGAGCCTCATACGCCCTCTTCTTTCGATCGTTTCATTTCTATCCCACTCCCTGATAGAATTGGTGCGCTCGGGGAGATTCGAACTCCCAACCTCCACATCCGCAGTGTGACACTCTTTCCAATTGAGCTACGAGCGCGACATGGCGGAGAGGGAGGGATTCGAACCCTCGGAGGGCAAACACCCTCACTTGCTTAGCAGGCAAGCACCTTAGGCCGCTCGGCCACCTCTCCAAAATTGCTCGATAGTATACCATAAACTTTTCCCCAATTCAAGCAAAGAATACGCCCCGACTCATTCGGAAAGGGTTCGAAACGCCGTAAGGCGAGCCATCGGGTCGTCCGCGAGGTATCAGTCCGGTCCCACGCTGCTTGATAGACGTGGTTTCTAGACAGAAACACCTTACGGGCATAGCGGCTTCGGGTAGAGGTAGGCTTTTGTGTTGACGGAGGCCGAAGTCACTCAAGAGACCGGCGGTTTAAAACTTCGAGAAAGTCCGAAAATCCATCCCTTATGCTATAATTTCACCGTCCATTTTAAAAGGTGGGATGCCGATTGGAAGATATCATATATGTGGTGGGGCACAAAAATCCGGATACGGACTCTATTTGTGCGGCTATCGCTTACGCCGATTTAAAAAAGCGTTCGGGGGTCGGTGTTCGTGCTGTCCCCGCAAGGATTGGAGAGATCAACCGGGAAACGGAGTTCGTGCTCAACACGTTTAAGCTCCCGGTTCCTATGTTTTTGGAGACCTTGAAGCTGCAAGTGCAAGACCTTCAGTTGGATCCGGCGGTCACGATCTCTTCCGAAATCTCCGTCAAAACCGCCTGGAGCCTGATGCAAAAGCACAACGCCAAAACGCTCCCGGTGATCGATGACAACGGACATTTAATCGGGATCGTCACGTTATCCGATATCACGAGCAAATATTTGGATATGGTTGACACCAACTTGCTCGGGATCAGCGATACGCCTCTGCAAAACGTGCTGGAAACGATCAACGCGCGCTTGGTGATCGGTCACGTCACGGACTTCTCGCCGACGGGAAAGATTCTGATCGCGGCTATGACGCCCGATCGCATGGCACATTGGGTGGAAAAAAACGATGTCGTGATCACAGGCAATCGACTGGAAAACCAGGTGGAGGCGTTGAAGTTAGGGGCCAATTGCCTGATCATCACAGGAGGCGCCGTTGAAGAGACGCCTGAGCTGCAGCGTTTGGCAGAGGAGAAGAAAGCCCTTGTGTTGGTCACTCCGTTCGACACCTTCACCACGGCGAGACTCATTCCGCAGAGCATTCCGGTGAAGTACCTGATGACTTCTCGGAACCTCGTCGCGTTCAATCGGGACGACTTTTTGGACGACATCAAAGACTCGATGCTGAGCACCCGATACCGGAGCTACCCTGTCGTGGACGATGAAAACCGCGTGCACGGTGTGGTCGCGCGGTATCACCTCATCTCTCAGCGAAAGAAAAAAGTGATCCTGGTGGACCACAACGAACGTTCCCAATGCATCAGCACGATCGATGAAGCCGAAATCCTGGAGATCATCGACCACCACCGCGTAGGGGATATCCAGACCGGGAAGCCGATTTTTTTCAAGAACGAACCCTTGGGGAGCACCTCTACGATCATCGGAAACCTCTTTTTCGAAAACGGGATCCGGCCCTCTCGCTCGATAGCGGGGATCCTATGTTCGGCGATTATTTCGGACACGTTGAAGTTCAGGTCGCCCACTTGCACCTACACCGATATCCGTATGGCGGAGCGACTGGCTGAGCTTGCAGGGATCAAAGACATCGACGAATACGCCCAGAAGATGTTCCAAGCGGGCTCCGTACTCGTGGGGAAGACCCCCGAAGAGATATTCACCCGGGATTTTAAGGCCTATGAGCTGGGGAGATACAAGATCGGCATCAGCCAGATCAACGTCTTCGGAACCGAGTTCAGCGCTGAAATGAAAAAGGAAGTCCTCGGGTTTATGGAAGGATACTGCCGGGCGAAGGGCTTCGATCTGCTCATCCTGATGCTAACCGACATGATGAAAGAGAATACCGAGCTTCTATTCACCGGGGAGAGCCGAGAGCTCGTGTCCCTCGCCTTTGAAGCGCAGCCGAAGGGTAACACGCTCTTTCTTCCCGGGACGCTCTCCCGTAAGAAACAGGTGGTTCCCTTATTGTCTGCAGCGGCGCAATCGTAAAAGGGTGCGAGGCATGGGGGAAAAGATTAAGGTAGGGCTGCTTTTCGGAGGACCTTCGCCGGAGCACAAGATTTCGATCGAATCGGCTCGTATGGTCTTCTATTCCTTGAAAACCGATCACAATCGGGAGAAATACGCGATTTACCCCTTCTATATCAGCGAATCCGGATACTTCAACCAGTTCAATCAGATGCGATACGCATCACCCGGCATCCCTCCTGAAAAAAACGTGGCCCAACGGGCGATTCCTTCCTCTTTGTGGTTGATGGACGTCATCTTCCCCGTTATGCACGGTAAGTTCGGCGAAGACGCGACCATTCAAGGTTTCCTCTCCACTTTGCAACTCGATTTTGTCGGTAGCGATGTTATGGCCTCCGCCTTGGCGATGGACAAGATCGGTATGAAAGCCTTGCTCGCCAGCGGCGGGTTTCTGATACCGCGGTATAAGGTCATTCTACGAGGAGAGTCCCCGAACTGGAAAGAGATAGCTGACACCCTTCGATTCCCGCTTTTCATCAAGCCCTCGAACTCCGGCTCATCGATAGGCGTCACCAAGGTAAAAGACGCATCTGGGTTGGAGTCCGCTTATAGGGAAGCTTTGAAGTGGATGGATCGGGTCATCGTGGAAGAAGGGGTATCGTGTCGAGAGCTGGAATGCGGGGTGTTGGGCGATACAGACCCGATCGTCTCGCCGGTGGGTGAGGTTTCCTATACGGGGGAGTTTTATGACTATGCCACCAAATACGGAACCGGCGGCGCGACGAGCCGATTGATCATCCCTGCCGATATTCCGGTTGACGTCGCTGAACGAGTGCAACGGATGTCTTTAGAAATCTTCAAACTCTTTCACGCGAGGGATATGGCCCGGGTCGACTTCTTTTATGTGGAGCGGACCGGAGAGGTGCTGGTCAATGAAATCAACACGGTGCCGGGCTTCACAAAATCTAGCATGTACCCGAAACTATGGGAAAAGTTAGGAATTCTGAACTGGGATCTTTCGGACCGACTCATACGTTTGGCGTTGAACAGGAAGAAGTAGTGGGCACAAAAGGAGGACAATCTTGGCTTTGAAAAACCGATCATCGGAAAAAAAAGTCGGTGTCGTTTTTTTGCTCATGTGGATCGCGATAGCCCTTTTCTACCTCACCTGGGACGGTTGGCTGTACGAATGGCAATCCTGTGGCTATCAAGGAACGAATCAGCACTTCGATTTAGATTTATTTGACCTGAAAATCCAGAGGAACGCCGATGGCACCATACAATACCTTTCGACCAACAACCTCCATAACCTCATCTATATCTGCTACTTTGTCGTCTTCTTGGGCGCGATGGGGTTGATCACCGACCGGAAGTGGATGAAACAGGGGGCGATCGCCATCTACCCTATTTCGGTGGTCGCCCTGATTTCCACGCTATTCCCACTGAGCAATCACGCCTACGTAGTGCAAATCGCTTATGATGCCGTGCACGTTATCAGCATCGTTTTAGGGCTCTATTGCCTCAGCAAGGAGGAGATACGGGTGCGGGAGATGTTCTTCGGTATATTCGGCACCTGGTTTTTCTATCTTCTGGCTCGCATCCTCCTCGAACCGTGGCCCTTTTGGCAAACGAACCGGGATGCCTACTTCAGCTTGAATCAGATCAACGATATGCCCTTTTATTTCTACGGTTTAGAGTACCTCCCGGTTGTCGCGATTCTATTTGGGATCAATTGGCTATTTTCTAAAACTCAGCGCAAAGAGCCGGTACTCTTTTGGAAAATGATCTTCCCGCTGGTCTGTTCCATCATCATCGGTTTCATTTTGATCGCAGCGGGGATGATTCAATTGCAGCAACTCGATATGACCGCCAACTGTCCGCTTCCGCACTAAGACGCGACGTTACGCGTCAGTAAAAGCTCGCCCCTTCCGAACGCCGGCGTCCTCACATTTCGTCGTTATCTATCGTTTGAAGGGCCGAATAAGAAGCCTGTGACTCTTCCCCGTCGGGTCAAATCGGGGTCAGAATCTGCGCGCGGGTGTTATTTAGGGCGCGCGATTTTGATGTACTCTTCTTCTTTTACGCTATTGTATAACGGCGCGCCGCAGTTCAAACAGAACTCGTCATACCAAGTGAACCGAGCGCCGCATTTTTCACATCGCCAACGTTTGGCCTGACCTTCCAGCCATTCCTCTGTTGAAATCTCTCGTTTGGCAACGAGGTTTCGGATGACGCCGGTGTGGTGCGCGTATTTGTCCGCGTCGAACGCCCGGAGCCGCTCGCAGGGAAAGTCCGGGCACTGCCCACAATGTTCGAGACCTTTTTCGCGGTTGCAGAGCTGTATCGGGCAACCTATGCAATAATGACAGGTCACCTTCCCTTTGCACCCTTCGCACACCAATGAATTCGGGTCTTCTTCCCATTCCCTCGCCAATTCATTAAGAGTGCCGTCCTCGTTCGCCTTCTTAATCGTGCAAGCGCCACAATAGAGGCCGCAATAGGTGTCGTACTGGTACATGAAATTACTCTCCTTTCGGTTTTGCATAGAGACGGTAAGTATTATACGCCTATTTCAAGACTTTCGCGCTGGGATGCCGCTAGTCCTTCCCAACCGCAAACTGACGACAGGGAATTGAGGCCGTTCGATGATACCCGCCCGCGCATACCTTCGCTAAGACCCGTATACAGTCGAATCCGTCAGAAAACGCGGAATCATGGTATAATAGAGCCCGGTTTTTTATCCAAATTTGAAGGAGGAACCCGAAAAATGAGCAAGAAGTGGGTTTATTTTTTAGGAAAGAGTAAAGCGGAAGGCGGCGCCGGTATGAAAGAGATCCTTGGGGGAAAAGGTGCCAACCTTGCGGAGATGATCAACATCGGGATTCCCGTCCCCCCTGGGTTTACGATATCCACGGAAGTGTGTAAAACCTTCTACGATCTCGGGAAACGCTATCCGGAAGAATTGAAGGATCAAGTCGAAGCCGCTATGAAGATGCTGGAAAAGGAAACGGGTAAAAGGTTGGGAGACCTCGTCAACCCCTTGCTCGTATCCGTACGATCGGGTGCGGCGATCTCGATGCCGGGTATGATGGACACCATCCTCAACCTCGGTTTGAATGACCGGACGGTGGAGGCCCTCGCGAAAGGGACAGGCAACGCGCGCTTCGCCTATGACTCGTATCGCCGGTTTATGCAAATGTTCGGAGATGTCGTTTTGACCATACCTCACGAGGATTTCGAAAAGGAACTCGAGGCTGTGAAAGCTCAGAAAGGCGTCAAACAAGATACGGATCTGAACGCCGATGACCTTAAAGAAGTGGTCAAACGATACAAAGCGGTCTATCAAAAAAACGGGAAGGAGTTTCCGCAAGACCCGCAACAGCAGCTTTGGGCGTCTATAGGGGCCGTGATTCAGAGCTGGATGAACGAACGCGCCATCACCTATCGAAGGCTGAACAACGTTCAGGAAGGTTCTCTGTTGGGCACCGCCGTCAACATCGTCTCTATGGTCTATGGGAATATGGGCGAGAGAAGCGGGACGGGTGTGGCGTTCACACGGAACCCATCCAACGGTGAGAAACGGTATTACGGAGAGTACCTGAAGGATGCGCAAGGAGAAGACGTGGTCGCCGGAATCCGGACGCCTCTACAACTCGACCAGATGGCGAACGAATGGCCGGAGGTCTACGCACAGTTGACCCGAACCTTCGACATACTCGAGAAACATTACAAAGACATCCAAGACGTGGAATTCACAATTGAGAACCAAAAGCTCTATATGCTTCAAACCCGTAATGCGAAACGAACCGCCGCCGCGGCCGTGAAAATAGCGGTGGATATGGTCGAAGAGGGCGTGATCGACAAGAAAACCGCGTTGAAGCGCGTCACGCCCGAACAGATCGAAAACTTGCTGCACCCCACTTTTGACTTGAAAGAAAAGAAGCAAGCGCGCGTATTGACCGTCGCGTTACCTGCCTCTCCCGGTGCGGCTTGCGGTAGAGCCGTTTTCGAGGCGAAGGTGGCCGAACAGTGGGCGAAGAAGGGGGAAAAGGTCATCCTCGTTCGCGTGGAAACCTCCCCGGAAGATATCGGCGGGATGGCCGCCGCCCAAGGTATCCTGACGGCCCGCGGCGGGATGACCTCCCATGCGGCGGTTGTCGCGCGAGGGATGGGCGAGCCCGCCGTCGTGGGAGCCGAAGAGCTGGAAGTGGAATATGAGAAAAAGTGCTTTGTGGTCAATGGCACGCGGGTGAATGAAGGAGATTGGCTCTCCTTAGACGGGACAACCGGAGAGGTGCTGCTCGGAAAAGTGAGGACCATCAAGCCCGAAGGACTCTCAGGCCCGCTCGCTAAATTGCTGGGGTGGGCGGACGAGGTCCGTAAATTAGGCATCCGGACGAACGCCGATATCCCGAGAGACGCGACGGTAGCCAGGGAGTTTGGCGCCGAAGGCATCGGACTGAGTCGGACGGAGCATATGTTCTTCGAAGCAGATCGGCTGCCGATCGTCCGCCGAATGATCGTGGGCCGAACGCTCAAGGATAGACAGAAGGCGTTGGACGAACTCGAGCCGATCCAAAAGAAAGACTTCTACGGCATCTTTAAAGCGATGCACGATTTGCCTGTCACGATTCGGCTCATCGATCCCCCGCTCCACGAGTTCCTACCTCAAGATCATGAATCGCAACTGAAGGCGGCTCAAGAGCTCAATATCACGCTTGAAGAGTTGAAGATGACGGTAGAAGAGCTGCATGAGTTCAACCCGATGCTGGGACATCGGGGCGTCCGTTTGACCGTGACCTATCCCGAGATCGCGGTGATGCAGACTCGAGCGATCATCAGCGCCGCCATCGATCTGAAAAAAGAAGGCGTGGTAACCAAACCCGAAATAATGGTTCCGTTAGTCGGGATGAAAGAAGAATTGAAGATGCTTCACGATATCATCAAGCGCGAGGCGGACGAACTGATCAAAGCGGCCGGTGTGGATCTGCCCTACCTCATTGGAACGATGATAGAAGTTCCAAGAGGTGCTCTGACGGCCGACGAAATCGCCGAATACGCTGAATTTTTCTCTTTCGGAACGAACGACCTCACCCAAATGACCTACGGATTCAGCAGAGACGACGCCGGCAAGTTCATCAAGGACTACCTTGAGCGAGGCATTCTGGCCTTCGACCCCTTCAAGAGAATAGACCGAGACGGTGTGGGCCAGCTCATCCGGATGGCGACGCAAAAAGGGCGAAGCGTTCGCCCGAACCTCAAGATCGGCATTTGCGGAGAACACGGCGGAGAGCCGAACTCTATCGAGTTCTGCCACATCGTTGGGATGAACTATGTCAGCTGCTCCCCGTACCGGGTACCGGTCGCGCGCTTGGCCGCCGCCCACGCGGCATTAGCGAACGGATAACGAGAGCCAATTCAAAAAAGGCGCCTACGGGCGCCTTTTTTGTTTGCGTCCCGATTGCCTTTTGGGTATTATGCCCTTCCGGAAGCGCTGTGTAGTCATCGCGGCGTAAGCGCTCCTTCTTTGCGCGACAGCGCGATACCCTTGGGAACGCCTGGGAACGCCGAACTTTAGCGTGGCAAGGTTTTTGTAAAAACAAAAGAAGTTTCGCACAGAGAACACAGAGAACACGGAGAAAGGAGGCATTCCCAAGCGCGGCATCGCGGCGTAAGCGCCCCTTCTTTTCGCGACGGCGCGATACCTCGACATCATGGCGGCATAAAGAAAACAAAAAGGGAGGATCGCGGGGCCCAAAGCGGGCATCGCGGCGTAAGCGCTCCTTCTTTTTGCGGCGGCACGATGCCCCGACATCATCGCGGCGTAAAGAAAACAAAAGGGGGATCGCGGGGTCCCGTTGGTTACCCCGCGATTACCCCAAGGCGCTCCTACTGCCCCTCTTCCCCTTTAAACACGTACACCCCACTCGATACGAGGAGCTCTTTTGCGGATACGGTGTACCCGTTTTGAGAGTACGTTGCGAATAAGGTTTTAGGGCTCTTCTCGCTGATTGACTGCTTGATCTCTAACCAGCGGTCAGCTTCGCGTTTCCCGTACTTCCCTTCCGTATCTTTTACGTCGATCCACATTTCGACGTTCCCTTTCACGATCAGGTCGATCTCTCTGTCCCGTAACCCGACTTTGACCGTTTCGCGTTCGAGTATCGTTTTGGGTTTGATGGTGAGATCGATTCCGTTTTCTGCGAGGTCTTTCAGGTTGAACGGTTTCTTGATCCGTTCTCGCACGAGGTATTCTCTGAACTTCCCCTTCTCATAGCTCGTTCTCCCCATCTCCTGGCGGAGCTCTTTGCGTATGTCTGGAATGAAGTTGTCGATTTCGTCCTGGTACAATCTCCGAAATACCAACTCATAGGTTTTGTCCTTCGCGACGGCGTATCTGAATGCGGTACTCCCCGATGAGATCAGGTCTGCTTTGATTAACTTCTGCAGCTTCGTTTCCAGTTCGGAGTCGGTCATATCGAGGTTCAGGTCTTTGATCATCTGCGCTCGGGTGCGTTCTTCACCCGCCTGAAACAGGTACAGCAAGAGCCTCTTCGCGTTTCTTTCGTTCACTTCCACAAAGATTTTCGCGATGTATTCGCCCCACGTCTTGAAAATCAGTCCGCTCGTGATCTCTTGCGTGTATACTTCGATGATGTTATCCTCTTGCACGTAGTCGTTTTTCGTGTTGTGCTTTGACGAGAAGAGCGCTTTGATATACAAAGGGTCTCCGCCCGTGAGGTTCCAAAGCTTGTCTACTCCGACATCGTCTATCTTCGTGTGAAAGATCTCCGCGTATTTCCAAATCGTTTCTTTCGCCTCTTCTTCAGGGAGGTTCTCCAGGACGTTCTCTTCGAACCGCGCCGTGAGTCTTCTCACGATCTCCAACAACCCGTGGACTTCACTCCCCGAAATGATGAGCGGCGCCTCTTTCTTCTCCGCAAGGTCCAGATAAGTCCCGCTCATCGAATCAATCGTATTCCCACGTTCATCGAGCACATAAGCGTTGATGTTTTGGAATTCGTCTATGATTTGGACGATTTTTACGTTTTGAACCGCGGCGATTCCGCAAGGCGCCCGGCTTGCCGCTTCCCACATCTGCCCCCAGTTGTTTATTCTTTCCGCCGCTTCGATGACTTCGTAGGTCTCTTTCAGGCGCTTATTTTCGATTTTCCCTCTTAATGCTTCAAAAGCCATCGGGAAAGCTACCCACTCGGGCTTGCGTTTGATATAGGCTAAATAATGATTCACGAACGCTGCGAAAAAGGATTTCGAGAACTCAGCGAGATTTGTTTTCGTCTCCCTTATGCTGAAGTAGAACGGGATCACACCTGTTTCGGGGCAGCTCCAAAGGATATTGAACAGTCGTTGCAGAAACGCCGTTTTTCCTTTCTTTCTCCTAGCGACGATCGCTTGGCTCTGCGCGATATTCGCGATCAATCGGTTGTACCAAACTCCCAGAAAGTAATCGAACTCCTTCTTTCTCCCGACGAAGAGGTTGGTGTCACCTATTAGCTCCGGTAAGGCGTATGTTATCGTTTCCGGCATCTTGAACATCGCTTTCACCCGCTTCGCTTGTGTTTGATAAGATTATAGCATAGACCGAAAGACTGGGAGCGCCAACTTTTAAGTTGGTATGTCTTGGAACGGAAGAGGGCATCGCGGGGTCCCGTTTGTTACCCCGCGATAACCCCACTCGGGCATCGCGGCGTAAGCGCTTCTTCTTTTCGCGACGGCGCGATACGCTTTTGAGAAGGACATAGGGCGGATCGCGGGGTCGTAGAAACTACTTACCCCGCGATAAACCACAAGAGCATCACCCCCTATGTGATACAATTAAGCCGACATAAAAATAAGGGGTGAAGACCTTGCCGAGTTTTCGTGTGGAAAAAATCGGGTTAACGCGCTTCGTCGTCATCGAATCAAACCGTGGACCGATCTTGGTCGATACCGTTCCGCTCGCTTACCGG
>Ga0302243_1002330_pt1 | contig 11087 bp, 5 predicted proteins | sample AAG_UR_Met_MG_FD_193514 | JGI IMG/M metagenome (GOLD analysis project Ga0302243, IMG submission 193514) | Enriched activated sludge microbial communities from anaerobic digester in WTTP, New Holstein, Wisconsin, United States - AAG_UR_Met | ecosystem: Engineered > Bioreactor > Anaerobic >...
AACTCTTAATATCTGCTTTTTTTAGTTCCATTCCAAGTTTTCTGATTGTACCAACCCCAAATTCTATGCGGGTGGGATTACAAAAACTGAAGGCATCCATTTCCTTCTCCTTATCTCATTTTTTTATGCGCTACCTTCATTGACGCTAAAAAATAAGATAACGCAAATTGGAATTAAAACAAGTGAAAAGGTGAAAAGGGGTGAACGGTTTAACAGTAAATAGTGAAACACAGGAACTAAATATTAAGTTTACTTAAAATTATAAAATCTAATCTGCGTAATCCGCGAGAAATACATCTGCGTAATCTGCGGGAAATATGTCTACTTCCAATATCCGAAAACCTCAATTTTCCTCCTTTGATGATAGCAAATCGTTTTTCCGAATTCTATTGATTTTCTTAATTCCTTTGCCAGTTCGGGTTCTATAATTTCAATTTCTTCCAAAGCACGATTAACAGCGCGAACAACTCTTCTTTTAATTTTGCTTTCTTCACAAGTGAAGTGTCTGATTTTACAATCTTTATGATAAACATCCCGCAAATACTTACTCAGTTTTTCATAAATATCCCGCAGTTCATCAGCCCGGGCATAATCGCAATTTTCTTCCAGTTCGGCAAGCTCGTTAATCACTTGAATCAATTCCTCTTTCACTTCTTTGATCGTTTGCAAATCAGTCATTGGAACGGCAAGAAAACCATCCTGAACCTTAAGTTGCTGTTCACAAATTTCTTGGGGAGAAGAAAACTGGCTGTATGCTTTTTCCGGGGAAGAAAGATTAGATTCCAAATTGGAATAGGGGATATTCAATTCCGGATATTCCAGTAAAGTAAGAATATAATTCAAACCCTTGCTGTAATAAAGAATATACTTCTTTTCAGAATGCTGAAGGATAATTTTCTTACCTTCACACCGAAAGGAATAAACATCGGGAACGGAATCTTGAACTGCCGTCTGCATATTTCACCTTCTTTTGTGTATTAATTATTATATTTTGTTGTGTATAGCATAGAGCCATAAAATTAGCAATGCTAACATTGTCAAGCAGAAAATTAGTATTGCTAATCTTTTTCTCTCCGGGGTTTAATTATCTTACGACTAACGAATATAGAACTTGGGTGCTTAAAATAGCCACAAAATCAATAGACATCTGTCTTCACCCAATCGGAATTTGCGAACTTAACATCATAGTGCTTTTCAATCTCGTTGGAATAGGTTAAGTTACAGGAATAAGGTACAAAAAGATAAAATATTTATGCCCACGAAACACCCGTTTTTCCTTATTATAAAAGGGATTTGAACAATTTTTCAGCTTCAGGATCAGATTTTTCCCTTGACATAAATCCTAAGGTTTTATCTATGAATACCTTATTGCCGAACAGCAAGAAAAAAACTAATTTAAGGAGAAAGAAAAATGACGAAAGCCGATTTAGTAAAAATTATTTCGGAAAACACCGGAATCATTCGCAAGGATGTAGCCGTTGTTGTTGATGCCCTTTTGTATGCCATTAAAGATAGTATGGCTAAGGGCAATCATATTGAAATTCGTGGTTTTGGAACCTTTAAACTCAAAACCCGTAAACCTCGCGTTGGCCGTAACCCCAAAACAGACCAAAAAGTTCCTGTTCCTGCCAGAACCGTTCCTACCTTCAAATTTTCCCGCGAATTCAAAAACGCTGTGGTAAATGTAAAAACCAAGTAATAAGAGCATCTACTATGCCATGCGGAAGAAAGAGAAAACGTCATAAAATTGCCACCCACAAAAGGAAGAAACGCCTACGCAAGAACCGTCATAAACATAAATAGATAAGCTTTTTGCTTTCTGTTTAACAAATTTTGCCGTTTCTTTTGGGGAGAAACGGCTTTTTTGTTTTCTGATTGAGAAAAATGAAGAAGATGAAAGCAATATAGTATGACTCTCACAATAAGATCATTTACAATTGGAAAAGTCATATTTTAACAATTCATCAGGAATGACAAGGGAAAGACAGGTAGTTTATAGCAAAATATGTCCTGCCGAGACGGGTTTTTAGTTCTAAACCCGTAACTGCTTGTCCATTAGTCAATTCCCTAACAACTCCGTAACACTTCCGTAACACTTCCGTAGTTTCGTTACGGGGTTGTTACTTAAGTGTTACAAGATTGTTAAAGGTTGAAGTATAGTCGGAGGACGCCGATCCTCTGCTTTTTTTGCATCCGGAGGACGCTGTTTCTCCGCAAAAAAAGAAAAATGAAGTAGAAATAAAGTTATGATTCCTCACAGCCATACGAATTTGAAAAAGGGATAAAGTTATTTATGCAGTGACACTTCCCGACTTCAATTCTCCTTAAAACACAAATAATTCAGTTGTGGAAAAAAGGGGTTGGCAACTTCCCATTTGCTAAAGAGTTCGCAGCACTCTGAACAATAAATGTATTCTATTTATTGCAAATTGGAATTCTCCAACAAAAATATAAAATTTAACTTTTCTTTACAAGGTTAAAACCCTTGTCTAATATCTGTCGTTCCTTTGTCCTGCAAAAACAGTAATCCAGAGACAATTTAGTAGAGTAGCTACATTTCTAATATGAAAACTATATGAATAGGGAAAGCTTAATCTTTTCCAATTACCCATTTATATCTTTGACCATAGAGATATTTATGCTTTGGGAACATATTTTGCAAAATATATACAATAAACCTAAAAGAAAGGTAGTTAAGGAAAAATATTTAGTGCATATCTTTAACTTCAGGAATCTTAATTTTGCTCTGAACCTATAGTATAAGCTCCATTATGGGAAATTTAGTTACATTGTTTAAAAAACATCTGGATTTCTGTTTATGCAGGAATGACAAAGAAATTTTCAAAGGGTGAATGAAATAATTACTTATATCAGGCAAGGATAAGGTCTATAAGGTTATTATTATTGTGGAGAATGCTCACCTTGCTACCTAAAAAGGAGAAAATATGTCCGAAAAGTTTGCTTTCAAGCTAATAACACTTATGGTATTGTTAGCAATAGCTTCACTCTGTTTTGCAGACGCAAATCAGAAAGTAATTTTTAGTAATAGTGGAAACAAAGCCCAGTTGTTAAACAACAATGCTGAGGGCTTTGAGTTACAATTTCGGAATCAGGAATATTTTCTGGAAGAAGTTGAAACGCCTTCCGGAAAATTTACCCGCATTAATATGGATGGTTTTGGTTTTTCTCAACGGATTGGTGAACCCCAGCTACCCGTTTACAGTAAATTAATTGCCGTTCCTGTAGGGGCAAAAGTGGAGTTTTCCTTTGGTCGCAACACTGAAATAACTCTCTCAAAATCAGAAACAAATATTACCAATCGTATTTATCCTACTCAGCCCTCTGTTTCTAAATCGCAAGACCCGGCTTTAATTCCCTTTGAATTGAAAACGGATATTTACAGTAAAAACGAATTTTATAGCGGAGAACTTTTCTCCGTGGAAGAAATTGGTTTTCTGCGTGGAGTAAGAATATTCCGTATTGATTATGAACCAATGCGTTATAATCCTGTAAGCGGAGAACTGAAAATAAACACGGAATTGAATGTGCAGGTTAAATTCATAAATGCAGATTTTTCTGCTACTCAAGATTTATTAGCCCGCACTGCTTCTTATGAATTTGATTCCTTATACGGCAAAATTTTGCTGAACTGGCAGAAAAATGAACGCCTGAATGTTAATCGCTATCCGACAAAAATGGTGATTTTATGTCCTCCTAATTATGTTAGTACAATGCAGACCTTTGTAAACTGGAAAACACAACAGGGCTATAAAGTGATTGTTACTACGGTTGGAACTGGTGGAACTGTAGCTAATAATACCACTGCTATTAAAAATTATATGCAGACATTATGGAATAGTGCCACGGCAAGCGATCCGGCTCCTACCTATTTATTAATTGTAGGTGATACTTCCACCAGCGGAGATAATATTATTGCCAATACAGGGGACACGAGTAGTTCTCACATTACGGATCTTACTTATGTGCGTTTAAATGGAACTGATTATCTGCCGGAACTTTACTTTGGTCGTTTTTCCGTTGCCAGCGCTACGGAATTGACTAATGTAATCAATAAAACCATAACTTTTGAAAAGACCACTATGCCGGACTTGAGCTATTTAGGCAAAACTGTTTTAATTGCCGGTGCCGATGCAACTTATGGACCTACACATGGCAATGGAGCCATAAATTATGGCACTACTCAATATTTTAATAGCGCTCATAATATCACTTCCAATACCTATCTTTATCCTGCTTCTGGTTCCAGTGATGCTCAAATTATAGCAAATGCCTCAGAAGGAAGGGGTTATTTAAATTATACAGCTCATGGAAGTGAAACCAGCTGGTATGATCCTGCCTTTTCCATTAGTGATATAAACGGACTTAACAACACCAACAAATATTCCGTTGTAGTAGGTAATTGCTGCTTAACCAATGCATTTGATACAGGTGTTTGTTTTGGAGAGGCATTTCTTAGAGCTAATAACAAAGGTGCAGTTACTTATATTGGCGGAACAAATTCTACTTACTGGGATGAGGACTACTGGTGGGCAGTGGGCTCAAAAGGAACAGCCAATGGAAGTGCTCCTGCTTATGATGCTTCAAAATTAGGTGCTTACGATGCTATGTTTCATACTCATAGCGAGGCATTTACCAATTGGGCAACTACAGTTGGCGAAACAGTTATGATGGGTAATAGCGCAGTTGAACAAAGCGCAAGTTCCCGAAAGAATTATTATTGGGAAATTTACTCCATAATGGGTGATCCTTCTTTGATGCCCTATTATGGTGTTCCGACAACCAATACTGCCACTTTTCCTGCCTCTATTATAATTGGTGCTACCTCTATAACTGTAACTGCCACACCCTATTCCCGGGTTGCTCTTTCCAAAGATGGAGTTCTGTATGGTTCAGACATAGTTCCAGCCAGCGGAACTTTAACTTTAACCATAAATCCTATTACAACTGCAGGAACAGCTACTCTGGTAATAACCGCTCAAAACAAGATTACCAGAATAGAAAATATTACTGTAAATGCTGGTGACACCCCTTATATTAGTGTTGACAATTGCACTTATAGTGACAGTAATAACAATATTCCTGAATACAATGAAACCGGTTACTATAGTGTCACTTTCAAAAATCTCGGTCAGGTTGCTTCCAGTAGTGCAACTGCTACTTTAACCTGTTCAACTACTGGAATAACAATAACTGATGGCACAGAAGCCCTTACCGCTATTGCTGCTGGTGGAACTTTAACAAAAACCAATGCTTTCCGCTTTACTGTAGCTAATAATATTACTAATCAGTTGCAGGCAAACTTCAAAATCACAATTACTTCCGGAACTTATACCTGGGAATATAATTTTACTCAAACCTTTTATGCTCCTGCACTATCTTTCGGTGATATAGCTATCAGTGACCCAACCGGAAACAATAATGGTAAACTTGATCCCGGAGAAACAGCAACCTTAAGCATTCCCTTAAACAATTCCGGGGGAGCTAATTCTCCAGCTGGTTCGGCAACTTTAACCTGCACTACTACTGGAATAACTATCAATAATGGCTCTGCATCCTTTACAGCTATTACTGCCGGAAGCAGTGCTAATCTTACTTTTACCATACAGGTATTTTATACCCTCCTCAGAATTTAACCGCTGCTCCGAGAAATGGAAGTGTTATTCTTAGCTGGCAGGCACCTCTGTCAGGTCAACCAACCGGTTATAAAATATATAAAAATTCAGCACTGCTCACTACAGTTACAGGTCTAACCTATACAGATACTGCAGTAGTTAATGGCACAACCTACAGCTATTATCTGAAAGCTGTTTATGCCACTGGAGAATCAAGCTCTACTGCAACAGTTACAGCTACACCTTTCAATGTTTTTGAAACGGGTGCTATTATTGGAACCGGAACTACCAGCACGGGAACAAGTGAAGCATCTCCAATCAATGTTTATTATCAAAGCTTGCATGGTCAATCAGTGTATACGAAAGCCGAATTGAATGCTGCCGGGGTAGTTGGTCCTGTTTATATCTCTCAGGTAGGATTTAATGTAACTGGCGTGCCTAATAAAACAATGCCCAATTTTGTAGTGAGAATGAAACATACCACAGCCACAGATGTTAGCAGTTGGATTGATAATACTAACTTAATTACGGTTTATACCAACGCCAGCTATACTATTTCAACAACCGGTTACAATATGCTTACTTTAAGCACTCCTTTTCTGTGGAACGGAACAGATAACCTTTTAATTGATACTGCCTTTGGTTTGATAGGAAGTTGGAGCTCAGCAGGGACAGTGCAATATACCTCTATGGAAAATGGTTATAGATTTACGTGTAATGATTCTGCTGATCAAACCAATGTGTTTAGCGGTGGTTCAACCTCCAGTTCTAAACCTAATATAAAATTGATCTTAACTGCTGTCTCCGGTAATCCTCAAATATCTGTAAATCCGACTTCTTTTACCTTTGGTTCGGTAGCGGTGGGAACAACTTCCACTCAGAACTTCACGATTATAAATACCGGCGGTTCTACTCTTACCGGTTCTATAATTACTCCCACCGGTTATTCCGTTACCGCTGCAGCAAAAGAAATTCGCAATACTCTTAGCTTTTCCATTCCTGCAGGACAGAGCAAGACCTATATTTTAAGCTTTTCACCTGTCTCTGCAATCAGCTATAATGGCAATGTTACTATTAGCAGCAACAGTCAGACCCAAGCCAATTTATCTCTTCCGGTTACAGGTAGCGGTTTTATTCCTCCCACTATATCTGTAAATACCAATACTTTATCTGCTACTTTAATTACCGGAGCGGAAAGCACTCAAACTTTCACTATCAGTAATACCGGTTCACAATCCTTAACTTATACTATGGTAGTTAGTGAACCTACTGGCAGAAATGAAGTCATTATTCCAGCCAAAACAACCGGCAGTAAAAGTATTGCCGGCTCTACTTTAACTTTGAATGCAGATGAGTATACTTCCGGCACAACGGTTGACTGGACTTTCACTGTAACTAATGCCAGCACTGATACTGAATGGCTGAAAGAAGTTATAGTTACTTTCCCTGCGGGAGTAACTGTAAATAGTGCTACTAATTTTGTCGGTGGTAGTGGAGGAGATTTAATTCCTGATCTAACAACCGGAACAGGTATTACCATTAGTTGGTTTGGAACCGGTTCAAGTGGATGGGGAGTTATTTACGGTTCAGAATCTGCTACCGCTACAGTAAATGTAACTATCGGTACCGGATTGGTTACTACAATTGTTCTACCTTATACAATTAATGGTGATGTTTATAATGCAGAACCGCATACTGTAAGCGGAGAAATTTCGCTTGCCTGTTCTCTTCCTCCGGTGGAATGGTTTAGTGTAACTCCCAATAGCGGAACTATTACAGCAGGTGGAAATCAAACTATTAGCGGTCATTTTTCTGCTGTCGGAATGGCAGAAGGTATTTATAATGCGATTTTAACTATTCAAAGCAACGATCCTGTTCATCCTATAACAACCCTGCCGGTAACAATGGATGTTTCTTCTGGCAATCATTCCCCGCGAATAACTCTGCCGGAGAGCTTCAGTTTTGCTAAAAACGGTTCTCTAACAGTGGCTTTTAATTCCTATATCAGTGATGCCGATAATGATCCCTTAACCCTTTCTGTGAGCGGAAATAATCATATTCATATTGCCATTAACGGAACTCAGGTAACTTTCACTGCGGATTTAAACTGGGTGGGAAGTGAAAATATTACTTTTGGTGTTAGTGATGGTGAACTAACTGCTTACGATAATGTAATAGTAATAGTTAATCCTGTAAATGTTCCTGATTGGCAACCTATTGTTTATCCTAATAATCCTGCTACGGTATATGCCCAAGTGTCTATTGAAGGCATTCCGGCTCAGCTGAATGATCTGGTGGGTGCTTTTGTGAATAATGAATGCCGTGGCACGGGAGAAATTGTGTTAATTGATAGAGCTACTGCCTATTCTACCATCTTAGTAAATCTTGCTTCCGATGGTGAACTGGTTCAATTCAAAATTTATTCTTATGCGAATGATACTGTTTATCCTGTGCAGGAGACCCTTACTATGCAAACAGGAAGTGTATATGGTTCTGCTGTAAATCCTGTTGTCTTAAATGGCACTTTCAATATAGTTCTTACACCTCCACAGGTTAACCTTGTAAGCCATCAAAATGCCTATCGTCTTACTTGGAATGCAGTTCCCAATGCCAATAACTATCGTATTTATTCCTGCAGTGAACCCTACGGAACTTATCAGCTGGTGCACACAACGGCAAATTTATATTGGGAAATTCCCACTACTCAGCAAAAATGTTTCTTCAAGGTTGTAGCGGAGCAAATTGGCATCAGTAAAGGCAAATAAATGAGAAAAACCATTCTTGTTGCTCTGCTTCTGCTTTTGGCATTTTCCCTTTTTGCCAAAGAGTGGAATCAGTATTACTTCCGTTTTGAATTGGCAGATAAGACAACTCTGCCGGAAATAAGTAACATAATTTCTATTGATAATGTTCGCGGTAATTGGGTTTATGCTTATGCCAATGATGAAGAATACAGTAAATTCAGGGAGTTGGGCTTAAAAACCCAACTCCTGCCCTCTCCTGCATCTCTAATTGAACCGGTAATGAGTTCCGATGTGAAACAGACAAAGTTATGGGATAGTTATCCTACTTATGATAGTTATGTAAACACTATGAATTCCTTTGCCGCTAATTATCCCAATTTATGCCAAATTGTAAATGCCGGAACTACGGTAAACGGACGCAGTTTGCTGTTTGCCAAAATTTCTGATAATGTTAATATAGCGGAAGCAGAACCGGAAGTTATGTATACCTCAACAATTCATGGAGATGAGACCACCGGCTTTGTTTTAATGCTACGGTTAATAGATACCCTTTTAAGCAGTTATGGAACCGATCAGCGTTTAACCAACCTAATTAATAATCTGGAAATTTGGATTTGTCCCAATACCAATCCCGATGGAACTTATTATGGAGGCAATAACTCTGTTTCCGGAGCCCGGAGATATAACTACAACGGATATGATTTAAACCGCAATTTTCCCGATCCAAACGGCAATCAATATAGTGGACAACCCTTACAGCAGGAAACAACCCTGATGATGAACCTGGCAAATAATCATCACTTTGTTTACAGTGTTAATTTTCATGGTGGGGCAGAGGTTGTAAATTACCCCTGGGATTATACTTACACAGCTCATCCCGATGAGAACTGGTATATTTCTACTTCTTTTGTTTATGCCAATAATGCTATTGCCAATGGACCTTCCGGTTATTTTACCAGTGTTTCTTCCAATGGTATAACCAATGGAGCTGACTGGTATATTATTACGGGTGGCAGACAGGACTGGATGAATTATTCTGCTCACTGCCGGGAAGTTACTATAGAAATATCCAACACTAAAATGCCTTCTGCGTCAACTTTGCCTGGGTATTGGAATTATAACTATGAAGCAATGATTTCCTATTTGGAACAGGCAATGTATGGAATTCACGGAATTGTGCAAGACCCTTACGGAAATCCTTTATCCGCTACGATTACTGTAAACGGATATGATAACAGCTATTCCACAGTGATTACCGATCCCGCAAAGGGTGATTTTTACCGGTATTTAAGCCCTGGAACCTATAATTTGACTATTTCTGCCAGTGGCTTTCCCGATAAGACCATTAGTGGAGTGGTTGTTAATGCCAATACTGCCACTTCCATTTCCGTAACTATGGGTGAACTTCCTCACTATCAACAGATTACTCTTAGTCCGGGATGGAATATGCTCAGTTTCAATGTGGATTTGGGAACGAATAATTTCAGCTCTGTTTTTGGCAGTAACCTTCTGCAGATTAAGGATACGGCAAAAAGTTATGCACCCTCAATGCCTTCTTATTTTAATACACTTTCATCGCTACAAAGTGCCAAGGGTTATTGGGTGAATAATTCTTCTGCTCAAAATCTCAGTATTCAAGGTCAGTTACTGAATACCTCAAACTATCCTATTGCCTTAAATAGTGGTTGGAATTTAATTCCTTATTTGCCGGATAATTCCTTGCCTGTTGCCAGTGCCATTGCCTCTATTTTAACTAAAACACAGGAAGTGCGTTATTTATCCTCTGTTTGGAATCCTGTTTCAGGGGGAACTTTAAGTGTTTTAGAACCGGGGAAAGCATATTGGATAAGGGTCTCTGAGCCCTGTCAATTGCTGTATCCGTAAGTGGAAGGACGATGTCCTCAGCGTTCTCTGGCAACCTTGTCTTTTTGTGACCACGCTTATTTCGGCAACGAAATAAAGCAGGAGAGGTGGTTGACCGGTAAGTCAACCTTCGGGAAAAGTCAGGAGTCATTTGCGCCTTAATAACTTTGTTCTTTACAATATCTTTTAAGGCGCAATATGACTCGTGACGATTTTATATCGGCAACAAGTAGTTAACGGATTTTTTTATTTTTTCTTTCACAGATTTCCCGGATAACATAGATAAGATTTCATAATTTCAGGTTAAAACCTCAATTTTATTCCTATATTTCACTTTTCCACCTTTTCCTTAATGTCGTTACGAGTTTTCATTGCCAATAAAAGGAATAAACAGAAAAGGACACGGATGTTCTTTTCCCCGAAGGCATTGCTTAAGCATTGCTCACCCATTACTAATCCCATCCGTAATGGGTAAGCAATGGGTAAGTAATGCTATTAAGGAAGAGATAACTAAACTATTCCGGTGATGACAGATACGCAAGTGTATAGAGTTCCCAGTTGATTAGAGCTTAATTTTTGCAGGGCTGGCAAGTTGAGAATATTTTTTGCACCCGGCATAAGATCCTGTAAAAGGGGATGTTCACTCTGTTTCAGGATTCGGGTTATTAAATATTCTTGTTCCGCAAATTTGGGCTGAGAATTGATTTTTCCTTGCGGTTGTCTATATTGAATGCGGAAGTTGCGTGTTTTATTAACCAAATAGCGGTAGAAGGGATTTCTCATTTTAGCGGGTGACCATTGATGATGAGCGTATCTCAATTTTGCCAGGGCAGGTGAAAGAGCAGAT
>Ga0302243_1002354_pt1 | contig 10969 bp, 5 predicted proteins | sample AAG_UR_Met_MG_FD_193514 | JGI IMG/M metagenome (GOLD analysis project Ga0302243, IMG submission 193514) | Enriched activated sludge microbial communities from anaerobic digester in WTTP, New Holstein, Wisconsin, United States - AAG_UR_Met | ecosystem: Engineered > Bioreactor > Anaerobic >...
TCGATTTATCAGAAGGATTTCCTCTCACTACTTCGCACCCTAATATTAGATTACTTCTCCCAGTCGCAAGATTTACCTTATGACCAAACTTGACTTCTCTGTCGCCTTTTGAGATTACATCGGTATGCGGTTCAAATATTGAAAGTATCTTGTCCTCAACTGCCACATCTTCCTTTTCTATTTGTCTACGATAAGTTACATCATAAATCTTGTTCATTTGTACATACAAATCCTCCAACTGTTTCATTAGTTTCTTCGATTTAGGTGTTATACAAAGCGATTTCATCCCAATCAGGTTGTTCGAATAAAATCTTAAAATCTTCAAATAAACGCATGGGATTATTTATTTAATAATTTTCAATAAATTTACAATATAAAATAATACCAATAAGGGTTTTAATTAATTAGTTATCAAAAAGTTATTAACAATTAGAGTTTATAGACAGACTCTACTTATATCCCACAAATTGTCATTATTTCTCATTACTAACTCCTTCAATTAATTTTATCTCTTCTTCCGTTAAATCATATAATGTATAAACCATTTTATCAATTTCCTTTTCTAAGTTGCTTGTATCTGCCTGCGGGTTTTCTTTTTTCGCAGAAAGGATTTTATCGACCGACGATTCTATTTGCTTTACGATTCGTGGCTTGATTAATGAAATGGAAGGAATGTTTCTTTTTTATTCGACAAAATGATTGCATTTTTACCCCTTCTTTTTGTCAATATAATATTTTGTATTTCAAAAAGTTATACTTCCTTTATTAACCGGTTGTCAATAAAAAGTAACTTTATTACCCCCTGTTTTTGTCAATAAAATACTTCCTAAACTTTTTACTGCTTTCGGCTTTTATTCCTCTCTCATCTTCGTTTGCAATGAGGACGAGAGAGGGTTTAACTAAAGATTCCATTTATTTTTGGAAAATATTTTTTGTACCATAATTACTCAAAGGAGTACCAGCTTTTATGTGATACTTTATATTGTTTTTCCGGCAAAATTCTATGACTTTCGCCGCTATCTCTTTATAAAAATCATCGCTATTTTTCCATACTGGATTTGCATTATTTTCGTAGTTGGCAAGTTTATTATAATTTAATTTTCCGAAAATTATCTTATTTACAAATCCTATTTTCTCAAGAATATTTTCTATATTGTTTGCTGTTTCGTCTAAGGCAGGAGTAGGGTATGGTTCCATACTTACCCAGGTATTGAGGCCAGCCTGAGATAACCTTTTTAATGAGTTAATTCTTTCTTTGTAATTTGCCGAAAATGGTTCATATTCTTTTTTGAAATCATCATTCAACGAAACCAATGTAATGCCATACTCATTGCCCTGCAAAAATCTTTGTTTATCTAAAATCTCTTCGGGATAAATACCCTTTGTTAATGTTGTTACTCTAATGCCTTCTTTGTTTAATTTTTCTATTATTTGAAGTGTTAGTTCTTTAATTTCGGGTACTAATTCTTTATTTTCAAAATCATACATAAATGGATCTGACATAAAACAAAGATGGACAAAATCAATTTGAGATTTATATTTCGGTATTTCTTTTTCTAATAATTCTAATGCGTTTGAAACAATTTTGGGCTTTCTCCAATCTTCATAATTTTTAAACCACCCGAATTTTTTTGCCATAATCATTGCATAGCATGGAAATTTGCAACCATGCATACAGCCAGTTATATGATTAATAGTCCAATCTCCATATTCAACTTTTGTCTTATATAATAAAGACTTCCTATTGATCGTACTAACAGCAGTGTTTTTTGAATCTATTGTAAGAATTGAGTTTATATAGAACTCCTTCCCCCCAAATAAAGTTAGTCCCAATTCTTTTTCTTTTTGTTTAGCGTATACATCTTTCACTATGTCTGCTACTCTCTTATTTTTAACAGCAAACAATAGGTAGTATAAAATATCATTTCTGTCAGGATATTTAACATCGTAACCAACAACATTTAAACCTTGAGCGGTAAATACTTCGACATAGTCTTCTAGTAATTTTTTACGATTTGCTTTTATAATATCAACATCATCTCCTATAAATTCTTTTAATGTTTCTACAGTCTTTGATTCCTTTTTATTCAGTTCTTCGCCGCGATCCTTTTTCCTTGCTATTCCACTGGTTCTTGTTACTCCTTCTAAAATATAATTAAACAAAATATCTTTGGGATTTTGTAACTTTACTATCTCCTGCATAGTAGTTTTTTTTATCTGCAATCCTGTTGGATCTATAAAAATAAAAAGTGGGTGTTTATTAGTGTTATTGATTGATTTTACGATATCAGCTATAGCATCATTGCAGTCTATATTGAAAAAACATATCTCAATGTTTTCTATACAGTTATCCTCTTTAAATTTATTTAACGATTCCCTTAGATGTTTAAAGTTCGTTTTATCCTTTTCCACCAGGAATAATTTGATTTTCAGATTGTTTCTAAGGCTATTCCTTCTATTAACAATTTTTCTAAGGAAAATAATAGAAGAACCATCTTTTTTGTTTCCATTATCAATATATTCACCTCTTCCAGCGAATAAGTCTACAATATACCATTCATTTTGAGCCCAATCTTGCTTATTCCAAATAGTAAGCCATATATTAAAGACTTTTTCTAATATTTCCAGTTTCGTTTTTGTAGACGGCCTATTACTTATATCCCACAAATTGTCATTATTTCTCATTACTAACTCCTTCCACAATCTTTATTTCTTCTTCCGTTAAATCATATAATTTATATACCATTCTATCAATTTCCTTTTCTAAGTTGCTTGTATCTGCCTGCGGATTTTCCTTTTTCGCAGAAAGGATTTTATCAACCAGAGATTCTATTTGATGAACGATAGGCTCGGTGGCGGGGGCGATTTCAGGAACAGGAATTTTTTCAAAATTATATTTATAATGACGATAAGCAATAGTACCTACTAAAGTATCTAAACTATTGATATATGGTATAATTAGTTTTGAATTTAAAATGCCAAATTGCCATTTTTTTAAGGATGTTGTAAAGTAATTTGTGTCAAGCACTATATAATTTCCGTCAACAAAACAATAATACGTTTCACCAATACTAGGCCACACCACCTTCTCCTTCTCAAACTCGGAGTAGTAGGCAATTTGGTCTTGTGTTTCAAACCATTTATTGCCAGTCTTTTTGCGTGCATCAAATCCTAACTCAGGATATTTTTTACCTGATTGCTCCAATTGTCTAATGTCAAAATTGTCAAGGAGATACTTTTTTAATGCTGGGTAATCTTCAATATTTAACTTCAATGCCGGGAAGGTTCCTACCACCCACAGTCCCGCCCACTCGTAGTAGTACCGTTTGATGTCACGCCCGCGCAGGATGGGTTTGATGATGGCTTCGGTTCGGCGGCGTTCGGCTTCGTCTTTGCAGTTGTCAAGTATCTCCTTACGCCTGGCATCGTCAATGATAAAGGCTTCATTGAGTCCGGTTTTTATGCCATAATAGATATTTACATCCCAGTCTTTGAGAGGTTTGCCAATGCGCTCGATTTTTTCTTTCAGCCGTTGTTCTGCATCACTGCCTATAAACCATGCGTCGTCAGTAAGGTTTTGCAGTAAAACGCCGTTTTGTTCAAGCAGAGTTGAGAAGTCAATGTTGTCTTTTTTCTTTTCATTTATGGTAACGGCATGCAGCCTCTTCCGATTTTTTGATTTTTGAATAATCAGGATATTCGTGTCAACGGTTGCATGCTCGAATACTCCTGGCCCAAGGTCAATGAGTATTTTTGGATTATAGCCGTTAAAAAATTGTCTGAGTTTTTCACCATATCTGGCACGCATCCACTTATTCGAAGTGATAAATGCCAGATGCCCGCCGTCATAAAGGAGGTTTATTCCTTTTTCATAAAACAGGCAGTAAATATCTCCGGTGCGGTCGAATGTCTTAAACTTTTGATCTTTATACAGGTCGGCATATTTACGTTTAGCGTCAAAAGCCTTTTGTAGCTGAATATACGGCGGGTTGCCAATTACAATATCGAATCCGGTTTTTACTCCAAACATCCATTCGGGGTCGAACCAGTCGGCATGAGTGTTCTGGTCAAACGGATCCCATTGTGTAATCTTTTCTGCTTTGTCATTCGGAAAGCCGACTTTGGCAAGTTCTGTATTCAATTTGTTTCGGATATCGCTCAGCTTGCGTTGCAAATCATGTTTTTCAAACCTGCTGTTGGTATAAAAAATTCTTTCCCTTACTTTGAAAAGTTCTTCTTCGAGGTTTATTACTTCCTGGCTTTTAAACGACTGACTTTCGCCGAGCTCAATTAATGCGTTTGCAGCCACAAACTTGGTTTCGAGGTTTGGCAGGGCGCGTATGTCGCGGTTCTCTTTGCTGTCGTCAACATCCTGCTCAATAAGCAGGGAAATAAAAAATCTGAGCTTGCTTATCTGGATGGCGATTTCCTGGATATCAACCCCAAAAATACAGTGTTCTATAAGCCCAAGTTTACGGATGTAGTCGAGTGATTTATTTTCAAGTGATTTTTCCACTTCCATCTGAAGCTCCGGAGGCACACTCTCAATCAGACGTTTTTTCCATTTCGTGTTCTGCGGGTCGAGTTTATGCAGCGCCAGGACCAGCTTATGAAGTATCCCCATAGGAAAAGCGCCGCTTCCGCAGGCCGGGTCGAGAATTTTGATTTTTTCAATGGAACTGACAATGCTTTCAGTTTCTTCTGCATTGAACGGATTGGTATCATCGGAATAAGAGAATAGCCTTTTCAGCTTTTCGATAGTTGCCGGGTCATTACCAAGAGTATCGGTTAGATGCATCACAAGAGATTCTGTGACCATGTAATCAACAATTTCGCGCGGTGTGTAATAGCTTCCGGTGGCTTTACGAGCCGTGACGGCAGTCTCGGGATTGTACGAAGCCAGAAGATTTTCGAACACTTTACCGAGCAGTTCGGGGTCGAGCGCTATTTCCTCGTCAACAGGAGTATTCTCATCGGTAGTGAAGTTGTAGCTTTTGAGTATGGGCAGTAGGCCACGCACTTTTCTTTTATTATTATTCCCGAGGAAGGCCGATAAATTTGCTTCAACCTCTTCTTCACAAAAGAAAATTTCATCAGGCACCTTCAGCCTTGTTTCGTTTTTCGCATTATCCGAGAAACAATCGATCCTTACTTCCTTACCATCGATTTTTTTATCGAGGCATTCGAACAGTCCGCCGTTAAGAAATGGAATATTTTCGAACTCGCGGAGAAATTTTTCCTTGTCCTTGATAAATCGGCTGTAGCGATAGTAACCCTGCTGAAGATAGGCATCGCTTATGTATCCATTTTTCTGTGCATCTTCTACAAAGACTCTGCTTTTAGAGTCATCCTTCCGCATTTTGGTGTTCAGAGTGGCAAAAAAGAGATTTTGCAAAATGGTTTTATAATAAGTACTGCCGGTTTTATCATTGTAATTAAGGATGGCATCGACAAATTGTTTTTCGAAAAGCGATGACGGGATAAGCCGTTTTTCTTTCATAAACCAGATGAAGATGATACGGGTTATCAGCCGGATAAGATTCTTTGCATTACGGCTGTTTCTGTCTTTATCCTCATCATCGGGGAATTCTACCATGTTCATTGCCCAGAAGTACCAGTTCTGCAGCTCGGAATAGAAAGCTTTTGTAACCTTCTCGACGCTGAATGCTTCGGTTAGTTTCTCAACTGAGGAAAAATCGGCATGTGTTATCTGTTGAAGAAAGGTTTTGTTGGTTTGCTCTTTACTTAAATAATAGGTATATCGCCTGAAATTGCTCCAGTCGCGTTTCCCCGTTGCCTGCGGAATGTTGTAAATGAGGGAAAACCGGAAGTCGTTTTTATCGTCATGGAATATAAAAATGCCGGCAGGGTAGCGATCCTCAGTTTTTAATATCTTTTTAGCAAGTTCGTATTGCGCTTTCTTGCCCGAACGTTCTGTGAGCGATTTTACAACCTTAACGGTGAAAACAGCAAGCTCATCTTCATTTTCGAGCCTGATTGTTCCCAGTAAATAAGGAATACAAAAAAAGGATGCATCGGCTTGTATGTCATAGCTTTTTTTTAAGGGATTTAGCGTGCTAACCCCGATTATCCGAAAAAAATTAATTAATACATCCGGTTCAAAAGTTTCAAATACTTGTTTAAGCGCTTCTTCGGCATTCATGGCTGGTTAGTTTATTGCATCTTTCGGTTTTCTATTGCTATAATAATCTCTTTATCAGGATATTGCTTTTTCTTTTCCCTATCGAGGTAGTTTAGGCCCAGTTCTTTTTCCAGTGTCCTGAGTTCGGCAATTGCTTCACCTGTGTTTATCATTGAATGATTGTTACTGAGGTTGGCAATGCGGCGAAGTGTGTAATCGGGGAGTGTGCCGTAATCGAGAATATCTTCGCGCAATGTCCGTAAAAAGGGTTTGAGTAGCGTCAGATCATGGTTTTCCTTTTGCCGTAGCAGGAAATCAATTACTCCCAGTGCATTTTTTTCCATGCTTATTGGAGAAGTCGGTATAGGCGGTTTTTCGTCATTTTGTTTTATCTTTTCGTAAAGTCGCCAGAAATTTTCGTCGATTCGGATTGATTCTGTTTCAGGCCGACAGGTAATTTTATCGAGAATCATCTCGAGCGAACTATCCGTAACATTTATTTTATCTTCCTCTTGGAGCGCCTGTTTAACAAAGAGACGGTTCTTTTTGAAAAACACGAACATCTCATTCTCCTCCGATTTTTTAATCACCTTGATGCGCCTGGGAACATCCTGAAGTTTTTCGATTGTTTCCGGATTATTCAGTTTAATCTCGTGGTAAAGGTTGACAATCTTTGTGTAGAAGCTTTCCTCGTCGCCAGTTTCGGGATTCTGGGTCAGTTTTTGGTAAAGGCCGGCAGGTGACGGTTCCTCGTCAATGTCGAATATCTTCGAATCTTCGCCTAGGGTATTGTGAATCATGAACATCTTATTTTGTGCGATTTCTTTTGAACGCACGTACTCGGCTCCCTTTTCGGTAGGGAAGAAGTTCATAATATAGAGTTTGTCAAAAACTTTTTTGCTTATCCGGTTTATTCTGCCAAGTCGCTGAATAACGCGCACAGGGTTCCATGGAATGTCGTAGTTGATTACCATGCCGGCCCTGTTGAGGTTGAAGCCTTCACTCAGTTTATCGGTACTTAATAGCACGTCGTAATTATTTTTCTGTTTTGTTGCCGAGGCATCGAAATTCTCGATTATCTCTCTGAGCCTTGATTGTGGAAGCGCACCGGTCACAACAAGAGTTCTTTCGGAAAGTTTATTATCGAACTCGTCGAATTTTTCCTTGAGATGCCTTACCGTGTCAGCGTATTCAGAAAAAATCACAATCTTCCTTAATGGTTCTCCTTTTGAAGGTTTTTTTGAGATTTCTGCGGTGACGCATTCATAGAGTTTCAATGCCTTAGGATCGTTTTCTACCAGATGCAGGGTTTCAAGTTCGTTAAGTATATTTTCAAATAGCTTTATGTCTGATTGAATATCGTCAATAAATTCTTTTTTCTGTTTGAATTTTTCGATCTTGTAGCGTTTGTGTTTTTTTGGGTATTCTCCTTTTTTAATCAGCTCTTCATATTCCATCAGTCGTAATTCGATTTCATCGTTATCGAGCTCAAGAATATTTTCGAGCAGGTCGCGGTCGAGAATATATTCTCCTTTGAAAACATCGCCATTACCTGTTTTTGTGATAAACCTAAGAACGTCATTATTGATTTTTATAAATGTCTCAATGGTTTTTTTGAATGCCCCGAAAGAACTTTCGAATCTTTTCACTATCAACCGGCGCATGATGTCGAACAGGTTACGCTGTTGAATCAGTTCTCTGTTCTTTTCTTTATCTACAGCTAATTTTTCGCCTTCAGTGTAAACTATGCCCTCCTCGTATTCAAACGGCCGGTAGATTGTTCCTCTGAATTTTCCGCCCTCGCCGGGGTCGGCAAAAAATTCATTGATAACCCTGTCGTAAAATTGTGATTGTTGAGGGCTTAATTCATAAAAACCTTCGATTGGATTTTCGACTTCGGAGAGCTCTTTCACTTCCTGCCTGTAATCGGGGTTCTTTTGGAGATCGAGCCTGTTTCTTCTTATGGTAACAGGTTCTATAACGTCTCTTATTTGTTTTGCAAGAAATTCGGATTTTAGTTTTACTTTCTTTAGGTCAACCGATTGTTCATTGAAGAGTATTTTATAAAGTTCAAGAGTCCGGTTTCTTTTGTATGTATCGGCCGAGGAATAATTCTTCTTTATATATGCAAGATATTCAAATACTTTATTGAGTTCTCTGAATGTGTCGACAAGGTTTGCATCGAGTGTTATAGTTGATTTTTTGGGAACGATGAAAAGGTTTAGTAATGATAACACATCCTGAGGTTTATTATTGAAAGGAGTGGCCGTGAGAAGGATTACCTTTCTGTTCCGGCAGATATTCTTAAGCAGTTCATAGTTCTTAGTATCCTGATTTCTGAACCGATGGGCTTCATCAACGATAACAAGTTCAAAATCGTTTTTATCTTTAAGGTACTCGAAAGCTTTTTCCAGGTCGCCTGATGATCTTACTTCCCAGTCGTATAGTTCGAACTGTTCAAGATATTTCTTCCAGCCTTCGGTTTTATTTTCGTCGCCGATAAGGCCCGGAGGGCAGACGACAATACCGCGCACCCGCATTTGTCTGGCAACGGCGCAGGCTATGATGGTTTTTCCAAGTCCAACCACATCGGCAACAAGCACCCCGTTATTTGCTTCAATAATTTCAACGGCCTGCTTAATAGCATCTAACTGATATTGATATCGTTTATAATTATTTTTTTCGAGTAGTTGAATAATGATTGTACTTATGTCCTTATGCTGGTACATTTCCAGATAGCTTTTCAAAACCAGAGCATAAGCTTCAAAGGGAGTCAGTTCCTTAATCAGCGTTTCCTGCTCGAGAACTTCTATTAATCTCTTTTTAATGTCGTCTTTTTCATTTATCAGAACGGCTTTATCCCAGAGGCTGTCGAAGTAGTTTTCAGCCTCGTCGAAACCGTAATCGGATATTTCTACATTAAATTCGTTTTGAGTTGATAATCCTGCTTTGGTCAGGTTACTGCTTCCGGTAATAAATAATTTATTCCTGGCAATCTGTTCCTCTCTGAGTTTGAAAAGGTATAATTTGGAATGGTTGGGCTCATAAGTTTTTCTGATTTTCATTTTACCAGATTGTATCAGTCCGATGAAATAGCGTGACTGCTCATAAAAATCTTTTGTATCAAAAGAATCGGTATTTATTGATTTTCTGATTGATTCAAAAAATATTTCGACCTTCTCTTCGTCAGAGATGTTCTTAGAATAATCTGTCTCAACGAGTTGGAAATTAATTATATCTACTCTTATGCCTGCCAGCACTTTTAGCAGGAAATCAGGATTGGCTTTCATTCCTTCATAGAGCTCACGCATACCGGAAAAATAGAAAAAGCCCGAAAGAAATTTCAGCTCATTGCTATTTGTTATCAGTTCAGATATTCTGGTCTGGAGATTTTTAGCATTGCTATTGGTAATAAAATTTCTGGACATATTTATCCTCCTTTGAATCAATTTTTTATGTAAACATAAAGACTGGCATTGATGATATGGTTCGATCTTTTCAGCCAATTCTCGGGCATAAACTGTCCGTTACTTTTACATGCATCATTTATAGCCATTTCATCATCAATAATTCAGACAAAAATATTTTGTTTTGTATGCTATGTTTTGATTTGGTTCATTGCAAATTCCATCACCGCCAAAATTATCAAATTAACTGCATAGTTACTAAAAATATTACAATATTTTCTCACCCATTCACTTTCCACTCCTCAGGCACTGCTCCGAGTTCGGTCATCTTGTAGCCCTGTGGCGGTATGTCGGTGGTGGTAGGGTTCATAATGATGTGGTCCTAAGTTTAATTTTTATGTTTATACAACTCATTCGATGCTGAAATGTATATTCTTTCAAAATAGAGAATTTAGTCGTTATCAACATTTTTACCCACTTTGCTAACTAATTCGTTAATTTTTTTAAACCAATCTTCTACCTCATCCCATGCATTTAATGACTCCAAATCCTTTTTTGTAATTGTTTTTGATAATTTTCCACATATTATTGATTTTATGTCTGATTCTTTTAATGCATGCTTTATTTCTTTTACTTTTACTGGAACATCCACTTCATCCCAATTCTCGGTTGGTATTAAATTTAATTTTATGTCAAATTCTTTTTCAATTATGCCTTTAGGAATATAATTTTCAATTTCTCTCTTTTCTGTTAACGTTCCAAGGGAACCATCTTTTCTTGAATTTATTTTTTCGATATTCAATATATACTTTTGATCATCGTCTTTGTCATAGAGATGAAATTCAATAGCATTTGTATTCTTTAAAGCATACCTGTTAATCCAATCCTTTAAATTTGAACCATGCATAGATATAATAGCTAATAAGCCACAATTGATTTTGGATTGTAAGTCGATAATATTTTTAAGTTCATCTATTCCATTATTTATATTAAGCAGAAAGTTCTCATCATTAGTACCTTCAATACATACAACTACTTTTCCAATTTCTGGCAATAAACCCATTGTTTTAATAATTTTGTCCATTACAGATTCATCAAATGATTTAACTTGAGTAATACTATTTTCTTGTTCAACAAATCTAATATTATCGACCTGAAAAAGCCTTATTAAGGCTGGCCTATGAGTTGTCAGTATTATCTGGTAGTTAGGTAAATTACTTAGAGTCTGTCCATACAGTCATCAAAATTTTCAGTAAAAGTATAAACTTCTTATAAAAGTTTACCTTTTTGAAATTATTCTTGGTCAATTTTATAATTTTTCAGTCTAAAATTAAGAACTTCTTTTCAAACTCCTCTAAAAATTAAGTATTTTTTATTATTTTAAACATGAATATCCTTTATCAGAAATTTTATTTGCTGA
>Ga0302243_1002360_pt1 | contig 10945 bp, 15 predicted proteins | sample AAG_UR_Met_MG_FD_193514 | JGI IMG/M metagenome (GOLD analysis project Ga0302243, IMG submission 193514) | Enriched activated sludge microbial communities from anaerobic digester in WTTP, New Holstein, Wisconsin, United States - AAG_UR_Met | ecosystem: Engineered > Bioreactor > Anaerobic >...
TCTTCAAGAGCTCGCGCAAGCTCCGGCCTTTGCCAGACAAAAAGCTTTCCCTCTTCCCATCCATTGAAAAACAAGTCCCAGTACTTGTATTTTCTCGAACTTCTTTCTGTAAACTGAATGTCGTAATGCTTTACGATTCTCTTTGCAAATCTACCAATTTCTAAATTTAGAGGGCCGTGCGGGGACTTGCCTTGGTAGCCTAGGAGCAAACCTAGCTGACTGGCGTATGCCTTATGACCATCAATGAACGACCACCGCCTTGAAGGCGGTGGTTTCGGGGGACGGCTCAAGCCGGCGATTTCGGCTCAAGCCGAGCCCGTCCCCGCTGAAGCAGGCTTAAGCCGAAGGGGACTCCCCGTCCGGGGAAGCCTCCCCCTCAATGGAGAAGGTCGCATCGTGGTCATGACATTGGTTCTCGATGTACGCCTTGATCACCTCATCGGTGACGTTGCCGCTGCTGCGGCAAAAATAGCCGCGCGCCCACACGTGCCGTCCCCAGTAGCGCTGCCGGATCGCCGCAAACTCCCGCAACAAGAGATAGGCGCTTTTCCCCTTGAGGTGTTGGATCAACCGACTGATCGTCACTTGGGGCGGGATCGACAGCAACACATGCACATGATCCGCCGAAATGTGCCCTTGCAAGATGTCCACCCGCTGCCGGCGGCATTCCTCGCGAACCACCTCCCGAACCCGTTCCGCCACCACACCGCGCAGCACTTTGTGGCGGTACTTCGTGATCCATACCACGTGCAGATGGATGGAGAATACGGTATGGGAGCCGTGACGATAATCGCTCATGAATCCTCGCGCAGCAAAAGGGGGATGCTCAAGCTTCCGCCTAAAGGCGGGGGTTTTGCCCTTCCCCATTGGAGACAATAAAACAGAGTACTAGCCTTCGGGTAGGGCGGCGGTCGCTCTTTCGCTGGGCGGCTGCAACGCGCGTTGCACGCCCTCGGGGTCGCGGGCGATGACCGTCAGGTAAGCGCGGGTGGCTTGATCGGGTTCGGCGCGGCCCTGTTCCCAGTCGCGCAGCGTGCCGAGCGGGATGTGATACCGCGCGGCGAACTCTTCTTGGGTGAGGTCGAGCGCCCGTCGAATCAGCTTGGCCTGGGGCGTGCGCTTCATCCGCGCGAAGTCGGCGTCGGTCAAGGGCTGCGCGTCGGGATCGTCCAGCGCCGCTTGATGGCGCGCTTCGGCGCTCATCGCGTCGAACCGGGTCCAGTCGAGGTCGGACCCTGGCCCGTCACGCGTTGTCTTCGTAGTATCGGCGTTGTTCATTCGGTTCGGCTCCTCGCGCGGAAATGAGGTGGATCGCGTCGCCGCGCGGGGTGTAGGCCACGAACAGCAGGCGTCCCTCCACCATCCCCAGCAGGTTGTAACGCTCTTCCCCGTAGTCGAAACGGTCGTCCAGCCACTCCACGGCGAACGGATCGCGAAAGGCCCGTCGCGCCGTCTCGAAGCGCACCTCGTGTTTGGCGTAGTTGCGGGCGGCCTTGGCGGCGTCCCACTCGAATGCAAGGCTCATAACTACTGGTTACCAGTAGTCACTGCTCTTGTCCAGCATCGGCCAACAGGGTTTCGACGTTCTCGAAGCGCCGTCCATGACCGGCTTCTAGCTCCTGGATCGCCGCCACGGTTTCCGCGTTCGGCACCCGCACGTCGAACGGTAGCGCCCGTTCCGTCGCTACCCGGACCAGCAGCATCCGTACCGCGTCCGACACCGACAGCCCCATGTCCGCCAGCGTGGCCGCCGCCTGGGCCTTGATCGCCTCGTCCACCCGGACGTGGACCATCGTGGTGGTCGCCATCCCCGTTCCTCCCGAATCTGCCGAAGTGAGATACATCGTATCTCGATTTTACCCCTTCGACCATCCCTCGATTCGGTCGGTGGGTTTCGTGTTCCTGCCCCTGCCGTTGGAAATGCCCTAGAACCGCTTAAAAATGCCCTAGGGCGCGTTTTGGTCTTGGAGTAGGGGAAGGTTACCGGGAAAGCCGTTTTCGTCGCTTCCTGGCCTTCCTGTGGCCTTCGGTGAGGGGGGTTAGGACGGCCGCCCGCATCGTGCCACCCCCTGGAGACCGTTTTTTGATTTTCGGTGGCTTCGCCGCCATCCGTTCCCAAGGATTGCGGGCCTGTGGGGAGGATCTGGAGGGAGCGGTTGCCACAGTGCGCTCACGCAACTACCTGAAATGGTAAATATAAATCTTGTTGTTGGCGACTGTTTCAAAGTCAATTCAGTTACGGACAGGGCCCTTTTTTTCGGCAAAAGGCAACGAAGGCGCTATCTGGCCGCCTGGGTAGTTCTTTCTTTTTACTCATCCACTCCCGCCATTGTTGCTCCAGTACATGGATATCCCACCCTGGAGCTGCTACTCTGGCCTTCTCGTAAGTTTCCGGCTTCAATAAAATAAACCCTGTTTGTCTAATGGCGGCGTAGTGCTTCTTCGCTCTGTTAGTGAACGTCACATTGTCGTTGTCGGATAGAGTGATCTCATAGTCTGGCAAGTGGTTGTCAGCGACTACCTCCCGGATAGACCTTCTGAACTCCCATAAAGCGGAGCTTGACCCTACCTTTAGTTGGAGTTTCTCTAATCCAATCTTGAATAGCTCCTGGCCTCCGCAATGCTTCCTTGCTATCTCGTAAATACGTCTTTCAATAGGCTTGCGTAAGGTAAAATAATCGGGGCTAATCGTGAGTAGCTCATTACTGAGAATAGCGTTGTACAGCCACTTGGAGAGTTCTATCTCTACCGCAATGACCCGTCCGTTGGTGTCTTCTTTAACTGCTTCCCATGAATCGATAAGACCAAAACCCTTCTCAATTCGAACTCTACCCGTCTTGATGTTGGTTTCGATACGGGTACCGCTTAATCGTCTGAGCGACTCTCTAAATCGCTCATATGAACAACCCCCAGTGTCCCGGCCTATCGAAGTAAGGAAATCGTAGGCCGTAAACCGCACCGTCCGGCTTGGAACCTTGCCTTGGTGCATGGCCGCACGGAGATGGGAGGCACAATAAATCAGGATGTCCTTGTCGTGGATGGTCGGAAGACCCAGGATGCTCGGGATGATTCTTATCGAATTCCCGTTGTGTTGATAGTGAAGAACTCTCTTATCTATATGAGTAGTAAGGGAAAAGACTGGATGCTCCATGCTTGCTATGTCGTCTTTGAAGTAGGGAAGACTGTCGAATAAATCACAATTGAAGAACTCCCTGCTAGTCTGTTGACTCTCTATCTCATTGACCTGTATAGGTTTGTTGGTGCTGTCTGTCATACCCCACCCTCTGATGGCCGTCTTTTTCGTTGGATACCTGCTCAAATGTCTTCTTGGTTGCTGCCCGTAGCACCTCTTCCCTGGAGAACCGTCTTTTTCTGTGGAGTATCTACCCAAGTGGTTCTTGGTTGCTGTGAATGCAGGTTAGCCCCAAGTTGGGTGATTTTATCCACAGGCCGCCCTGTGTTTTGTTAAAAGATAGTGTTAAAACAGTGTTAAAGGTCGAAAAATGTGCGCTAACTATATGAATTTATTATTTTTTATGATAGGGGTGCCTGTGTGAAAGTCCGTTAGTGCCTGTGTGAAAGTCCGTTAGTGGCCTGTGTGAAAGTCCGTTAGTGATGGTCAAACTTTAACCGGTCAGTCGCCAGACTTATCCACAGGACAGGAGCTAAATCCTAATCATTTTGTTACACAAGGGGGCCGAAATCAGTGTTGATAATCGGCCAAATCGTGAATTTCCACATCGGAAGGGTCGGCGTGGAGCGGTCGGCGCGAACCCTTTGCGGTGGGTTGGGTCTGTCTGGAGTATACCCAACCGTTTAGGTTTTGTATGATGGGTCATGCCGACCGTCCACCGCTTCGCCGCCTATCGCGTGGTGATCTATCCGCACGATCACCGGCCGGCACACGTTCACGTCATCAGCGGCGAAGGCGAAGCCATTTTCAATCTGAACTGTCCGGCCGGTCCGCCCGCCTTGCGCGAATCGGTCGGTTTCAAGCCGGGTGAACTGGCGAAGATCAAAGCCGAGCTGACCGAGCACATCGCCGCCCTGTGCGCGGCCTGGAGCCGAATCCATGGAGACCCTTGAACTCGAACCGGGCGAATACGAGGCCGCCGTCGAACGGGCGCGGGTCCGCGCGGAAACCGAACCGCACGCGACCGCCGCGCGGTACGACAAGCGGTTGCGAATGGTGATGGTCGCCCTGCACACCGGCTTGACCATCGCGTTCCGTCCCGCCGACGTTCAGGGCTTGGAGACCGCCACCGTCGCTGATCTCTCGGTCATCGAGATTTCGCCGTCGGGCTTCGGCCTGCATTTCCCGGCCATCGACGCCGATATCTGGTTGCCGGGCCTGCTGGCCGGTCACTTCGGGTCAAAAAACTGGATGGCGGCGCGGTTGGGCAAAGCGGGCGGCAAGGTCCGCAGTCCGGCCAAAACCGCCGCGTGCCGGGCGAACGGTGCCAAGGGCGGCCGACCGCGCAAGCGAGCGGCCTGAAGTCATCGAAGCATCGCGACAGTCAAGCCAGCGCGGCAAGGATCGCCGCGCGGAACCACCACCCGGCGAACGCCACCACCAGCAAACCCACCAGCGCCCACACCCGGACCTTGCCGGTCGGCGCGGGCCTGGGCGCCGGTAGCAGCTTGGTTTCCAGCTCGCGGCGGGCCTGCTGCTCGGCTTCAAAAAGGGACAGCAAGCGCGCTTTCTCTTGCTGGGCCTGCTGCTCGCGTTCTTCGGCCTTGCGTAACTGCTCGCGCAGTACCTCGACCAAAACCGCACTTGATCCCTGCTCGCCGCCTGTATCAAGCTGACTCGTGATGCTGCTCGCGGGCTGCTCGCTCTGCTTCAATGGTCCGAACACCCTGAGCAGCTCGGTCAGGTCGATCACCCGCTCGCCCTGCTCGTTAGTGGTCGCCAATAAGCGGCCTGATTTCAAAGCTCGTTGGATGGTGGCCCTGCCCACACCGGCTGCTCGGGCAGCTCCTGTAATGGTGAATTGCGCCATGCCCGTTCGCTCTTTTTTAGCTGTCTCACGCTGTAGCGTAGACCATGCTCGGCCGCCCGGCCGAATCCGATCATATCCCTTTGATGGTTTCCGCCCTGCCACGGCGGGCCGGCTGACGCCATATTTAGCGCCGTGCCGAAACGGATCGACCGAACAGTCCGGTATGATCTGTCTAATTTGCTTTGGAGTGCCAGAAATCAAGAGTTTTGACACAGGCCGCTACGACTCCTTGGCGGTTGTACGCGCGGCGGGCAAATGCCGATAGAACGTTGAGACGGCGACGTTAAGCCGCTGCGCCACATCGCTGACCGAGATGGAAGCGTCCGCCAGCAGGGCGCGGGCGGCGGCAAGGTCTTTAGCCGACAGGGCCGGGGGCCTGCCGCCCTTGCGGCCTCTGGCGCGGGCCACGTCCAGTCCGGCGCGTGTGCGTTCGTGGATGATCTCGCGTTCAAATTCCGCGATGGCCGAGAAAATGGTGAAGATCAAGCGCCCTCCGGCGGTCGTGGTGTCGATGTCCTGCGTCAGACATTTGAACCCAACGCCGCGCCGCTGCATCTCCTCCACGGTTTCAATCAACTGCTTGGTCGAACGGGCCAGCCGGTCGAGCTTCCACACCACCAGTGTATCGCCCTCGCGCATGTAGTCGAGGGCGGCGGCCAGTTGCGGTCTGTCTCGCTGTGCGCCGCTGGCGGTCTCTTCAAACAGCTTCTCGCATCCGGCAGCCTTGAGCGCGTCAAGCTGCAACGCGGGGGTCTGGTCGCGCGTCGAGACACGAGCATAACCAATCAGCATGGCACGCCCTCCCAAAACTCATCTGCGATATGCCATTTTCGGAAGATTGTTTCAAGAGAGCGTTTTAAGAAAACCAAAGACTATAAACAGCACCTCTTGCAACGCCAGAAACACCTTTCCCTAAAACGAGGGTTTTCAGGAAATCATTTGCTTCGATCATGTACATATTCAAAGCGTACAAATCTTGACGCTCAAGGGTGGCTGGTGTACTAATTGAATGTGTCTATACCAAGAAAGGGGGTCACCATGCCGCGCATTGCCGTTGAAACCAATAGCCGCATGTCCTTGCGGATTCCCGCTGCCGACAAGGCGCTGTTGCTGCGGGCTGCCGCCTTGCAAAATACCGGCCTGACGGATTTTGTCATCCGTACCGGGGTGCAAGCCGCGCGGGAGGTGATTGCCCAGGCCGAACAGGTGCAGCTCTCGGAGCGGGATAGCCTGCGCGTTCTGGCGCTGTTGGAGAACCCGCCCGCGCCGACTGAGAAACTGCTGGCCGCCGCCCGCGCCTTGCCGGGGTCTCTGTAATGACGTTGGCTTGGCATGAAGAGCCGATTGGTAAAAACCATGAGCGGGACTCGTTCGATTGCGGCAACGCGGCCTTGAATGAGTTTTTACGCCGCCATGCGCGTAAGAGCCATGTGCAGGGAAGCGCCAAGACCTTTCTGGCGATTGATAACGCCGATGGTAAAACCATTCTCGGTTATTACAGCGTCAGCCCGGCGTCAGTCGCCTATGCGCGTGCGCCGGGTGTCATCACGCGCGGGCTGGCGCGTCATGACGTGCCCGTCTTTCGGCTAGCGCGGCTGGCCGTGCGCCGCTCGGTGCAGGGGCAGGGACTCGGGGGCCAACTCCTGTTAGCGGCGGGACGGCGTTGTCTGCTGGTCGCCGCGCAAGCGGGGGGCGTCGCGCTGTTGATTGACGCCAAGGATGAACGAGTCGCACGCTGGTACGCCAGCTATGGGGCGCTGCCGTTGCTGGATGCGCCGCGCTCGCTGTTGCTGCCGTTTGAGACCATCCACGCTGCGCTCGTGGCGGCGGGCAAACTCTGAAATACCCTTTGAGTTTATAAGCAAGATTTTTGACGCAAACCCCCGCCCCTGCTAAATCAACGGCTTGGCTATGCTATAAATCAGGGCCAGAATAAAGTCATGAAAATGGGCTATGCGCGGGTCTCGACCGATGACCAAAACCCCGACTTGCAGCTTGCCGCTTTGAAGCAGGCAGGGTGCAAGCGCAAGCGCATCTTTACCGACAAGGCCACGGGGGCGCACGTCAAGCGCCCCGAACTGACCAAATGCCTCAAGGCTCTCAATGAAGGCGACACGCTCATCGTCTGGAAGCTCGACCGGCTGGGCCGCAGCTTGCGTGACCTCATCGGCCTCTTGGATGACCTAAAAGCACGGGGCGTGGCCTTCCTGTCGCTGACCGAGGCTATCGACACCACCACACCCACGGGCCGCGCTATGTGTAGTGGACTGCAATCGAAAACCGTCAGGACTGCAATCAGCGCGAATTCAGGACCGGATTATTTGCAACTATCGGTACCGCCGGGACCACATTATTTGCCACTGAGACTGCAATCAGCGGCGCGGGACTGCAATCATCCGGTCCGGGACCACATTATTTGCCAGTCACCGTGACCCGTTCAGATAGGCAGTCCGGCCAGTCGCATCCGGTCGCGGAGATCGCTGGCCCGGATCGGATCGAGCTGATTAGCGAACAGGGCTTTGATTTCCGCCGGCCTGGCGTCGAAGTTTTGCACCAGGTCCTTGAGACCATAGCCTTGCCGGGTCAAGGTCGATTCCAGGTCGTCCAGATGCCGGCACAACAGGGCCTCGACCAGTTCGGGACCGATGGGGGATTCGCCGGTCTGATAGGCGGCCTCCAAGGCTTGGGTCAGATGCCATTCGATCTGTAGGGGTGTCCGCAACCGGCTGGCCAGCAGATCGACGGCTTCGGGACGGATGATCGCATCGGGACCCTGCGGATGCGCCGCACAGGTTGACAGCAACCACTGGATATATTCGCGCTGGCTGCCGGTGATGCCGTCGAGGGAGAAGGTATCGGTCCGCATACCGATTTCCTCCAGCTTCGGGCGGCGCAAGTCATTGCGCAGCTTGGGCCAACCGGCCAGGACCACCGACAGGCAACCCCCGTCGCTTTCGATGACTTCCATCAGTCGCTTGAGTCCGGTGAGCGTGTCATCCTTGAGTGCGTGGGCATCGTCGATGAACAAGGCGACCGGTCGCCTGCTCTTTTTCACCAATTCCTGGAGTTCCCGCTCGCGATCTTCAGTTCGGCTGGGCACGCGGACCTTCTTTCCTGGTGAAAGATCGTAGAACAGCGCCGCCACCAGGGTGCTGAGCTTGACGCTGTGCTTTTCCGCCGTCAGGGAACGGGAGACGGTGATGCGATTTTCCTCCTTCAATTGTTGCTGTAACCGGCGCAACATCACGGTCTTCCCGCTGCCGATCACGCCACAGAGGGCGACGATGCGACCTTCCAGGATGGCGCCGCGCACATTCTTGATGATCTGGCCGTGGTGTGCGGTTTCATAGTAGCCGGCCCGGTTCAACGGCTTGGTCAGCCGGTAATACTCCATAACTTCAGTCCGCATGACGGTCTCCGGGGTGTGGCTTGTGGCGGAAATGCGCGCGGACCCGGGCCAGCACCACCGGGCGCACCAAGGTTTCGGTCAACAACCGATCGATGAAAGCCCGGTCATCGGGGTCCAGTTTGACCAAGGGCAAGGCGATCTCATCCGCGATGGCCAGCTTGGCAACGACGCGATTGGGATACTGGTCGTCCAAGACCTCAGCTGGGAACGGCTGTTGCGGTAGGGTCGTTACCGGTGGCGACGGAGCGGTGAGTTGCAGATCCGGCTCGCCGGTCAAGGCCGCGATCGGCAAGCCGAGCTGATCGGCGAGTTGGCGGATACGGTCCGCCTTCTCGTCGGCGGCCGTTTTTTTGAACGACCGGTAGCGGTTGAGGGGAATAGGACCGGAAATGGGAACATAGGGGCCGGAGCGTTGCCCTTCGAATTCGACGTACAGGTCGCTATCGTACAGGCCCCAGAGCAGCACCACGGTTTCGCCGGCCAGTCCAGGATCGACTTCATAGACGGTGCCGCCCACCGCAATCCGCGCATCGCCGCCCACCTTGCGCCGCTCTGGTTCCCGCGCCAAGCGGCAGAACTGCTCCCAGGAACACAGCGCCCGGAAGCCCTCAGCGGGCAGGTGAGCGAGCCAGTCCTCCAGCCGGGAATGCCCTTCGCTGCGGTGGGGTTGGCGGTTGTAGTTCAGCAAGTACCGTTGCAGCCACAAGTTAGCCTCAGCTTCGTTCCGGGGCCGGTGAAAGTGGTACAGGGTCTCGTGCATCTCTTTCACCGTGCGGAACGGCCGCTCCACTTTCCCTTTGGCGCGAGCGGTGACCCGGCGGCCGTCCTGACCGGCCGGTAGGTGGGTTTGGCAAACGACACCCAGCGCCTCCATGACGTTCTGAAACACCCGGCTCTTGGCCACCGGACCGTTATCCAGGTACAGCATGCCGGGGATGCCCTGGAACGGGAACTCCGGCAGGAACGGCTTGGGCGCCATGGCGTTGAACAGAAAGCGCAGCGCCGATTCGGCATCCTCGCCGTAGACGCAGCGATACTCCTGGTAAGCGACCCCGCTCCGGTCGTCCACCACGCTGAACAGCATCAAGGTGGGCCGACCGCGAGCCGGTTCGATCCACAGCGGCGCTTCGACCTGCTTGAGGTCAGACGGCGACAGGTCGAATTGCCAGCAGGCGTTGCTGAACTCGGCTTGAAAGCGCACCGCCGGCGGTTGGCGGAGCAGGCGGAGCTGGTCCAGGTGCCAGCGGCGCAGGTACAAATCGACGGTGCTCTTGTGAAGGACTCCGCTCGGCGCCCGCACCAGACCTTGCGCGGTTTCGACGCCATAGTGCTCCAACAACTCAATGGCGCGGCGGGTCGACAGGTGATGGCCCTGCTTGTTGCGCGTCCTGAGTTTCAGGGCGGCGATCACTTCGCAGTACCGCTCCAGTTCCGTCGCAGGCAGAACTCGCGGTTTGCCACGATCGGCGCGCTGCGCCGCCCGAGGTTTTTGGAAGGTCCGTAGCGCCCGATACACGGTGGTGGCGGAAACGCCATATAACTCGGCGACCGCCGCAACCTGGTCGGCCCGCTCGGGACTTTTCGGCGGCAGGCGATCCAGCCGGTGCCGCAGTTGCAGGAGCGAGTCTGCCGGGATCAACTCAGGTTCCGGCGGTGCGCTGGGCCAGCGCGCGGTAAACCGAAGCCCGGCTGATCCCCAGTTGTCGGGCAATCGCCGTGGCCCCGAGCAGGTCCCGCTCGCGCAGGCCACGGATTACCGCCGGATCGATGGCCGCTTTCCGGCCCCGGTAAACCCCGCGTGCCTTGGCGGCCGCGATGCCCTCCAGTTGTCGCTCCCGCCGCAGATTGGTCTCGAATTCCGCGAACACCCCCAGGATATCCAAAAACGCCTTGCCGGCCGCGCTTTGGGTGTCGATGGGTTGTTCGGTAGCCCGCAAGATCACCCCCCGTTCCTTGAGGGTGCAGACGATATCCTGAAGATCCTTGATGCTGCGCGCCAAGCGATCCACCCGCGTCACCACCAAGGTATCGCCTGGGCGCAGAAACGCCAGCAGCACTTCCAGTTCGGGGCGGCCGGCGCGGGCGGTACCCGATGCCTTTTCCGCCCGGATGATGTTGCAGCCAGCGGCGCGGAGGGCCTGTTCCTGAAGGGCGTAATCCTGATCGGCACTGGACACGCGGGCGTAACCGTAAACGGCCATAGGATGGCATTTGTCTCCGTAGGGTTTAGACCCTGGTACGGTACCATCTCAAATTGGTCGAAACAACCCTAATGAAACACCTCAATCGTCTCACCATAGCCGCTTCGCTGGGGTAGACCCTATGGCGACGGTGCCGCTGGCGACCTGAGGAGCGATCCGTTCAGTGGCAAATAATGTGGTCCCGGACCGGATGATTGCAGTCCCGCGCCGCTGATTGCAGTCTCAGTGGCAAATAATGTGGTCCTGGAGGTGCCGATAGTTGCAAATAATGTGGTCCTAAAACTGCGCTGATTGCAGTCCCGGCCCATTTCGATTGCAGTCCACTACAGCTA
>Ga0302243_1002385_pt1 | contig 10851 bp, 7 predicted proteins | sample AAG_UR_Met_MG_FD_193514 | JGI IMG/M metagenome (GOLD analysis project Ga0302243, IMG submission 193514) | Enriched activated sludge microbial communities from anaerobic digester in WTTP, New Holstein, Wisconsin, United States - AAG_UR_Met | ecosystem: Engineered > Bioreactor > Anaerobic >...
CAAAACCCGAAACTCGAAACCCGAAACCCGAAACCCGCAACCCGAAACCCGCAACCCGAAACATAGCAAACACACAGCCATGACCGCCACACCACACCAACCCGCGCCGCCCCGCCCCCGCCCGCCCCAGGACGATATCGACCTTATGAAATATTTCTATCTTTTCCTGGGCAACTGGCACTGGTTTCTGCTTGCCCTGATGCTGTCGGTGGCGGCGGCCCTGTTTATCAACAAGTATTCGCCGAGGGTACACCGGGTCAGCGCGTCGCTGCTGATCGAGACCCCTTCGGGAAGCCCGGTGGGCCCAATGTTCGGAGGAGCCGACCTGATGGCCGGGTACGGGTTCAATACAGGCAGGTTCAACCTTCAGAACCAGGTGCTGATAATGAAATCCACTTCGCTCATATCAAAGACCATCCGGGCACTCGACTTCAGCGTGACCTATTACAGCGACGAAATGTTCGGACCGCGCGAAAGCCTGAACAATGTTCCCTTCATCGTGCTGCCCGATTACTCGAGACCCCAGCCCCTGGGGGTGATGTTCACCCTCGAGATCGCGGGCGACGGATCAATGAAGCTGGGCAGCAGGAACACCGGCAGCGGGGTCAGGATGTACAGCTATTTCTCCGAAGAGATGTCGCCGGGTCCGGCCGAGATCAGGACCGGCAGGACGGTGAAGTTCGGCGAGGAGATAGTGTCGGACCACTATGCTTTCGCCATTGTTCCCCGCAATGCCGACGGTGCAAACCCTCCCCCGCCCGCCCCCGGCCGGTGGTTCTTCAGCTTCAGCAGCTATGCCGATCAGACTGATACCTGGAGTAAGCGCCTCAGTCTCAAACCGGTGGAGAACGAGGCATCAATGGTGAGCCTCGAGATCCTGTCGGAGTGCCCCGAGAAAGCAAAGATGTTCCTCGACAAACATATCGAGATGTATCTCCAGCGCACCCTCGACAAGAAGAACCAGGTCGCAACCAATACCATCAGCTTCATCGACAGGCAGCTCAGCACCATTGCCGACTCCCTCGACATCGCCGAGGGCACGCTGCAGGATTTCAGAAGGAACAGGGAGGTGGTCGACCTGAGCTTCCAGTCGCAGCAGCTGTTCGCCCAGGCAAAGGAGCTCGACAACCAGAAGGCTGCAATGAAGATGCAGGACGACTATTTCAGGTACCTTCTCTCCTATCTCGCCGAGAACAGGGATGCGGGCGATATCGTGGCCCCGTCGGTGATGGGCATCAGCGATCCGCTGCTGAATAACCTCGTCCTCGAGCTCAACCGCATGGCCGACCAGAAGATCGCCATGGGAGGAAGCGGCGCCAGCAGGAACCCCTATCTCACAACCCTCGAGTCGCAGATAAGGAACGCAAAGGCCAGGCTGGAGGAGAACGCACGCAACCTGCTGAACAACACCAACCTTGCAATGAGGGATCTGAACAACAGGCTCAATTCGCTCATGACCGAGATACGGAAGCTGCCCCAGACCGAACGGGAGCTGCTCGGCATCGAAAGGAAGTTCAAGCTCAACGACAATATCTACACCTATCTGCTACAGAGGCGCGCCGAGGCGCAGATAACGAAAGCCTCGAACACGCCCGACAATGAAATCATCGACAATGCGATCATTCGGGAAGCAGTGAAGCCTAAACCGGCACGCAACCTGGGGCTGGCGGCGATTGCAGGTCTCGTGGTACCGGCCCTGGTACTGGTTCTGCTGAGTGTACTGAACAACAGGGTGGAATCAGAGGAAGACATCAAAGCAATAGCCGACATCCCGGTGGCAGGACATATCATCCACAGCGCAATGCCCTACCAGACGGTGGTGCTGAATGACCCGAAAAGCCGGATAGCCGAAACCTTCAGGAACCTGCGCACCAGGCTGCAGTTCTTCACGCGCGAAATAAAATCGCCGGTGATCCTTATCACCTCATCGGTGCCGGAAGAAGGCAAATCCTTTACTTCTGTCAACCTTGCCTCCGTTTACAGCCTGGCCGGGAAGAAAACCGTCCTGATTGGCTTTGACCTCCGCAGGCCTAAGATCTTCGGTGATTTCAACCTTAAAAGGGATGCCGGTATTTCCACGTACCTCATCGGACAGAACACGCTCGATGAGATAATCCAGGACAGTGAATACAGGGACCTGTCGGTGATCGTTGCCGGTCCCGTTCCGCCCAACCCCGCCGAACTGGCAGGGTCGGCAAAGACAAGGGAGCTGTTTGACGAACTCCGGAGGCGGTTCGATTACATAATCATCGACAGCGCTCCCCTGGGAGCGGTGTCCGACAGCTACTCGCTTGCCCAGCTGGCCGACATAACCGTGATCCTTGTGCGGCACAACAAGACGGTCAGGCACATCCTCGAGAACACCATCGCCGATGCAAAGGCAAACGGCATAAAGAACATGAGCCTGCTTCTCAACGATATAAGCCGCAGCAAGGGAGTGTACGGATACTCGGGCAGGTACAGGTACGGATACGGGTACAGGTATGGTTACGGATACGGCAACGGTTACGGCTATTATTCCGACAACGGGAACGGGACCGCAAGGAAACACCTGTGGCAGAAGGTCACATGAACCGAAGTCTTGGGTCACTGTTATTCATTAAAACAATTTAAGCAATCTTTTTATGAATATTTCCATAGCCGGCACCGGTTATGTCGGTCTGGTCAGCGGCGCCTGCTTTGCCGAGCTGGGTGCAACTGTGCGGTGCATCGACACCGATCAGGCAAAGATCGCCGGGCTCAACAACGGTATCATGCCCATCTACGAGCCCGGTCTCGCGGACCTGGTTCATCGCAACATGAAGGCTGGCAGGCTTTCCTTCTCAACCGACCTTGCCGGGAGCCTTGGTGATACCGAGATACTGTTCATCGCCGTGGGTACGCCGCCGGCTGAAGACGGCAGCGCCGATCTCAGTCATGTCCTGGCTGTGGCCAGGACGATAGGTGAAAACCTTGAGAAATACCTGCTGGTGGTCACCAAGAGTACGGTCCCGGTCGGCTCGTCGGAACTGGTGAGGGAAACCATTGCCGGGGAACTGAAACGGCGCGGCAAGGCAATCGGGTTCGATATAGCCTCCAATCCCGAGTTCCTCAAGGAAGGAGCCGCCATCGAGGATTTCATGAAGCCCGACAGGGTGGTTGTAGGCACCGACAGCGGCAGGGCAAGGGAGCTGATGACCCGGCTCTATGCCCCTATGCAGCTGAGCAGCTTCAGGGTCATCTTCATGGACATAGCCTCGGCCGAGATGACCAAGTATGCGGCAAACGCCATGCTTGCAACACGCATCAGCTTCATCAACGAGATAGCCAACCTCTGCGAGAAGGTCGGAGCTGATGTATCCCTGGTGAGGAAGGGCATCGGCAGCGATACCCGCATAGGCAGCAAGTTCCTCTATCCCGGTCCGGGGTTCGGCGGATCGTGCTTCCCGAAGGATGTGAAAGCGCTGATAAAGACCGGGAGGGATCATGGTTCGCCTGTGACGCTCCTGGAGTCGGTCGAGGCCATCAACGAAAGGCAAAAGCGGGTGCTATTCGGTAAGTTCAGCGATTACTACAGGGGAGATCTCAGTGGCAGGCGGGCTGCGGTCTGGGGACTCTCATACAAGCCCGGCACCGATGATATGCGCGAGGCGCCGTCGCTTACACTCATAAGCCAGCTGCTACAGTCGGGATGCACCGTGAGGGTCCATGACCCCGTCGCAATGGACGAGGCCCGCCGCCGCCTCGGCCCGGCAATTGAATATGCAGCCGACATCTACGACTCGGTCACCGGCGCCGATGTGCTCTTTCATGTCACCGAATGGAAGGAATACCGCATGCCCGACTGGCAGAAGATAGGGTCGCTCATGAAACATCCGCTGCTGATCGACGGCCGCGGCGTGTTTGACAGGGCTGGCCTCCCCGGCATGGTGTGCCTGAGAATAGGATAAGGAAAAGGATCCCGGATACGACGGGGAATATATTCAACCTCTCTCCCTGCTGAGAATGTACCCACCCTCCCAACCTCCCTCCCTGCCCGCAGGGAGGGAGGGGTAGTACCTGCACACGATATTAATAATGTAACTACAGCATACAAATACGGATACAAACTGAAATCAACGGACTCACCGTGCGGATTATTCTCTGCTGATGATGGACTCACACTCGCGGTCTCGCTCTATCCTGACGATGTACCCACCCTCCCAACCTCCCTCCCCGCCGGCAGGGAGGGAGGTGCAGCTCCTGCAAGCGATAGGATAATGTAACTGCAGAATACAAAGACGTTCAGCCGGCAGGGAGGGGTAGTACCTGCAAGCGATATTATTAATGTAACTATAGCATACAAATACGGATACAAACTGAAATCAACGGACTCACCGTGCAGAATATTCTCTGCTGATGATGGACTCACACTCGCGGTCTCGCTCTATCCTGACGATGTACCCACCCACCCGGTCTCTCCCGGGGGAGGGACTTGAAGAACCCCATAACTATAAACCATCTCAAACAAACAGAGACTTATAACCTTGCAGACAACTATCGTCCCCCGCTCTCCCGGGAGCGGGGGATAAGAGGGGGTGAGGTAAATCAAAACACCGTCTCACTAAATCCCTCCCTGCTGAGAAGGTACCCACCCTCCCGGCCTCCCTCCCTGCCCGCAGGGAGGGAGGAGCAGTTCCTGCACGCGATATGGTTAATGTAACTGTAGAATACGCAGACGTTCAGCCCGCAGGGAGGGAGGGGTAGTTCCTGCACGCGATAGGGTTAATGTAACTGTAGAATACGAATTCGTTCAGCCGGCAGAGAGGGAGGGGCGGCTTTTGGACCCGCTAAGGCTGATGGACCTGAGTAATATTGGAATGCTCCGGAACGCAGCAGGGCGGGGTGAATTTTAAAAAAGGACGGGTTTGCCGACGGAGTTGCGGCAGATCTCCGTGCAGTTGGTCCCGGAGCTTCGGAAACTGGTGCCGCCCGGGGTGTTAACCAGCCAAGCTGATCTTAAGGCTAAACAGACGAGTAATATGAACCGGCTGATTGTTTTCTTAATCCTGAGTATCCCCGTAATAATCATTTCATGGCGAACGATGTTTAGCATAAAGAGCCATGGTTTTTACAGATTCCTCAGTTGGGAGTGCATATTATGGCTGCTATCTGCAAACTGCAAATACTGGTTTAATTCGCCTTTATCAATAATTCAGATTTTTTCGTGGATTCTGCTGATAATATCAGGTTACCTGATTATAGCTGGTGTAAGCCTTATGAAAGAAAGAGGAAAAGCAGGGAAAAACAGAAATGAGTCATCACTGTATGAATTTGAAAAGACAACAGAACTGATAGATACGGGGATCTTTAAATACATCAGGCACCCTTTATATTCATCTTTGCTTTTTCTGACCTGGGGAATTTTTTTAAAACATCCCACGATTGAGCTATTGATTGTATCGTTATTTTCAACATTGTTTCTTTTAATGACAGCAATATCGGATGAGAAAGAATGTGTTGACTACTTTGGTGATAAATATCTGGATTACATGAAAAGAAGTAAGATGTTTATCCCATACATAATATAGAAAACTCTGGCTGACAGGGAGGACCTCATGCGGCATGCAGTGCCAGGCATGAAGTCACCCGTTGCTCTATCCCGATGAATTTATTGTTTATACTTTATTGTTAATTGTTTAACAGTTGCAGGCAGGGTTTTAAACGAAAAACTGAGTTGAAAAAAATTACGGAGGTTAAAAAAGCGCTGCTGATACGCAACTCATGGTCGAAGAGCCGGGGCGACGGCGGCTATGGCTGGCTGCCGTACGACTATGTGCTCACCGACCTGGCACTCGACTACTGGCCGCTGCCCGGCATGCAGCGGATAGATACCGGCAACTTCGGGCTCCAGGCCGGCCTCGGCTCACGGGTGAACATACGATCCTGCGAGTTGGTGGCCAGGCACTTCAGCAGGCAGGAGAGGGCGGCAGACAGTCCGGCTATTAGCACCGGCCTGATGATAGCCCGGGTGAACACCGCCCCGGCATCCGGGATATTGATCAGCCCGGTCAGAAGGGCTGTGAGTACCGCGATCAGCAGTCCGCGAAGGAAGTCACGCGCTTTGAGCCTGAAAAATTTTGATCTCATCACAATTGGCTTTTAATTAACTTTCACGGGCATTAAAGTTAATCCTTTTAAGAGATTGAAGTCAATAACATTCCGGATTATGAGAACAGAAGATCAGTTTCTGTTTCTTTCTACATAGCTGAGCGCTTCCTGAACTGGCCATTTAAGAATCAGGGTATGAGAAGTCCTGTCACCGACAGAGAAATGAACATTAAAAAAGAATGGCAAACATTAAATCTCCGCTATTATCATTAACTTGTAATATGATTCCGGATCCACGGCAAGACATAGGCTGTTTACTGAAAAAGAAGTATTTCTGGGATGTTGACATTTCAGCGGGCAGGACTGTTCCAATAAGACTTATTGTTGAAAGGATCTTCAGTTTTGGCACTCTTGCAGAGATGAACCTGGTAATTGGATATTTTGGGAAAGAAGAGGTAGAAAAAACACTTGTTAACCTTAATTTTCTGGATTCCAAAACGCTCAATTTCGTATCGAAGTATTTCAACAGGCCGAAAAAAGATTTCAGATGTTATACACGGAGGCGGTTGACCACTCAATACTGGAGTTACTGAAGTCCCTGCAGTCGAAAGAGTATCTGAAAGGCTTTTACCTTGCAGGAGGTACCGCACTGGCATTATACAACGGGCACAGACGTTCACTCGACATAGATCTGTTTTCAGATTTTGCATTCGATGCTGCCTCAATGCTGGAAAACCTGTCGCAGGATTATCAGTACTCACTCATGTTTTCGGCGCCAAACACGCTTAAGGGTATCATTGATGAAACAAATGTCGATATCATTGCTCACAGGTATAAACTGACCGGAGAGCCTGTCATGCATAAAGGGATCGGACTGCTTTCGGAAGCCGATATAGCCGCGATGAAGTTGAATGCCGTCTCAGTCAGCGGTCAGCGGATCAAGGATTTTATCGATATCTGGTTTCTTCTTGAAAAGTACGATTTAAAAACAATGCTTTCGTGGTATTCATATAAATACAATCAGACGAATGATCTTCTCATCCTCAAGAGCCTGATTTATTTTGATGACGTTGATGAATCAGAATGGCCCGTGATGATCAGGAACAGGGATGTAAAATGGAAAGATATTAAGCGGAGTCTTGAGAAAAAGGTCATCTCATACAGTCGGCATGCAGATGGAAGCCCAGGCTTATGATGCAGGAGGGCGGCAGGAACAATGAGTAGTCAGTAATCAGTATCGGTTCCTGACGAGCTCACGATCAAAGGGAGCAAATCTTTTTACAGCGCAGCGTAAAGACCACAAACCCAATCCGGGTTAAAGGAGAGTCAACTCCGGAACATCCATTGCAATTGACTGTAATTATGGTTATCACAAACATTATTTTTGCTCGAAGAACACGAGACGCTGGCTTTAACTTATACTTATATTGAGCGTTTTTTGAAAAAAATAAAAGATAGTTTGTTTATTAACCTAAAGATGAGTATTTTAGAAGTGATAAAACAGATAAAACCCATCACCTTCCAGGTGATTCACAAAACTATCTTTTATGGATACCAAGATAACAAAAATCTCCGTAACAAACGACAAAATTTCTGGTCGCGGCGGACTTCCCTTTATGATTCGCTATATTCAAAGAACCGGGTTATTTTCAATGATGTTGAGCATTTTGACCCCGGGGCTGAAGAAGCATTCCAAAGGACTACAGCCGGAACAATTTCTATCATTACCAACAAATTATATGAAGACACAAGGGAGTATGCCCGTGATTTGTCTCCCGCGGGCTTCAGTCTGGTCCGCAAAGACAAAACATCCTGGATGATAACAGAGTTCGGTAACAGACTCAAATCATGGAGCAGATTTCGCCGGAGTATTTACACGAAATTGCAGGCTGAACAGGATGGTCAGTATATATTGGAGTCATCCCGGCCTGAGTCCATCATTACCACCAATATCGGAATGTGCAGGATGGCCGATGACAGAATGCGCAGGACATGCGGTGAAAAGTACTTCAAGGCAGAAGAGATTGTGAGACTTTCCCATTCAAGAGGCGCCGATGAGCTGATACACAGAAGCCTGAAGGAACTTGCCACCAGAGAACAACTGCCTTTCAAGGCTTTTGGCATGAACCAGGCATATTATTATTTACTGGTGATTGTACATTTTATGTTTGAGACTTACAAGCGGGATGTTACCCCTGATGTGATACCGGTAACAGTATATCCGGACACATTCCGGAGAAGATTGATAGATTTTGCAGTCAAAATAACGTCAAAGGCCAGGTACATTGTCATGAGTGTTACCCGGAATATTTACGAAACAATTCATATTGATCAGTTATGGAAAAGATGCCAGTCACCTCCGGTAATTCAATTTGCCTGAGCAAACCATGCATTCGACTTCACAGAAACATCCCAAAAGGGATTGGTATGCCCGTAAACATAATAACGAGACAAAATATCAGGCAAATCTGCCCTGATCAGCACTCCAGGAGGATAAAAACTCTCTTCACGTAGTATAATACCACCAGAAGTATGGTTAATTTTGAAGCAAGCGATACAAAAAGCTCAGGTGAACTTATGAATCGCTCAATTTAGGTTATATTAACTGTAAATCCCGCTCAATTATACCATGATGCGGCCATACAGGAGTTCACAGACAGCGACAGCTGTCGCCGGATATTGATCCCGGCATCGGCTAAAACGGCTTCTGAGGCTCTCAGGCAATATCGTGAGCGAAACTCGGCGGAGCTGTACTTCGATGATGAAAAGAACCTTCCGGATCTCCGGTGCCTGAAAAATCACGACGCGCAGACAGTCACAACACCCGCATCAGCACAACAACCCGTGTTTGATATCTTCGGTATACCATACATCAGTAAGGGCAAAGATTCTAAAAAGGGGAAGGGTAATATAATCTTATCTCAAGGTAATCAGGAATAAATATGGTTATAAAGAGACTGGATTTTCAGATTGATACAAAATTTTAAAATTAAAACATGCGATCGTCATGTGCGCAAACCAGCCAGATCCCGATTTAGAGCTACGTGAAGCGTTTGGTGTCATCCTGTCACTGGACTGCTTCAGTGATTATATTTCCGCAATCGCCGGGCTTATTTTCAATGACAATCTCAGTAAGGAAAGCTTAAGCAAGATTCTCAGTGACCACAATATTGAGCGGGCTGAAGATATTAAGGAGGAGCTTCTGGATCTGCTGCTTGTCTATATAAACCTGATTCTGAACGACCATATCATTGCTGAGAAGGAAAGAGAGAATCTCGGGCTCTTTAAAATATACTTCAGGATCAAAGAGGGAGATTTCTGTAAGCTGCGCTATGATGATATTCAGGACATCATATCCCGTCAGTTTGAACGACTCTATACAGATCACAGGATTGATCATGCAGAAGCTATCCATACAGGCTATCTGCAAGGGTTATTTGAATTAGTCAAGACTTAATCTGACAGTTAGGGATTAAACTCTATTTGAATTTAAAGCAAACAAAAAGAAGTTTAACCCCAAAAACTGTCAGAAATGAATGTAGAAGCAAAATTAATCAAAAGCAAGTTAGGTTTATTAAAACTATCCGAAGAACTTGGCAACGTGTCAAAAGCCTGTAAGGTAATGGGCTATAGCAGAGACACCTTTTACCGATACCGTGAGCTATATGATATTGGAGGTGAACTGGCCCTGAAAGAGATCAGCAGGAGGAAGCCAGTACTCAGGAACCGTGTTGAAGAACATATTGAAGAAGCAGTTTTAAAACTGGCAACTGACAACCCTGCATTAGGCCAGGTTCGTGTATCTAATGAACTCAAAAAGCGTGGATTGTTTATCTCTCCCGGTGGTGTTCGCAGTGTCTGGCTACGTCATGACATGGAGACTTTTAAAAAACGTTTGAAAGCCCTTGAGACCCTTATCGCCCAGGATGGTATTATCCTCACCGAGAACCAGGTCGCTGCTTTGGAACGGAAAAAGGTGGAACAGGAAGTCAAAGGAGAAATTGAAACCTATCATCCGGGTTATCTTGGTGCGCAGGATACCTATTACGTTGGGACAATCAAGGGAGTTGGCAGAATCTACCAACAGACCTTTATTGATACATACTCAAAAACCGTTCAGGTGAAGCTTTATGACCGCAAAAATGCCTTAGTGTCAGCCGATATCCTTAACGATAGAGTGATCCCGTTCTATGATAAGTATAATATCCCGTTGCTCAGAATATTGACTGACAGGGGGACTGAGTTCTGCGGTGCCAGAGAACATCACGAATATCAACTTTATCTTGCTCTTGAGGACATCGACCACACGAGAACCAAGGCACGCTCACCACAGACCAATGGAATCTGTGAACGCTTTCATAGGACCGTCCAAAATGAGTTCTATGCCATTGCTTTCAGGAAGAAGATTTACACTTCAACCGATCAGCTTCAGGAAGATCTGGACAGGTGGGTATATGAATATAACTACGAGCGTCCTCATACCGGGAAACATTGCTATGGGAAAACACCAATGCAAACTTTCCTCGATAGCATCCACCTGGCCAAAGAAAAAATGCTGCACTTGCAATATCAGGAAATGAACAACGAAAACCATTTATCCGCTGTAGGCAAACAAAAAGCGTCCGATGAGATTGATGCAAGACCGGATAATGCCTCTGAAAATGAACATCTATCATCCGCTCACTTTAGCCTTGCAGAAATCGAAGAGGATGATAACTTTGCTGAAGCGATAAATGGTCAGTAAAAAATGCCCTACTGTCAGATCAAGTACTGACTATTACA
>Ga0302243_1002386_pt1 | contig 10844 bp, 5 predicted proteins | sample AAG_UR_Met_MG_FD_193514 | JGI IMG/M metagenome (GOLD analysis project Ga0302243, IMG submission 193514) | Enriched activated sludge microbial communities from anaerobic digester in WTTP, New Holstein, Wisconsin, United States - AAG_UR_Met | ecosystem: Engineered > Bioreactor > Anaerobic >...
ATGAAAAAACTATTACTGGAAAAATAAATCTTAGTAGTTTAAATGATGAGCTAGAAGATATTGAACTTAATAGGGTCTCTCTTTTTTTAGATGAAGATTCAAAGGATTATATTAAAGATCTTGAAGGGCAGCTGTCCGAGAAGATCAAAAATATATTTTAATGGCATTCATTTGGACTTATTTATACCCAAATTTGTTATAATTCTGTTCTCTGCATTTTCAGTCTTAATTGGTAGGGCTATGGAGTCTATCCCCATTGCATCATGGCTTATTAATAACCACTGACCTTTAGAAAACTTGAAGGTTTGAGTGAACTCACTATCTCCTAAACTGAAGGCATCCCCTACTACTTTTCTATCATATTCTCTAGGAAGTTTACTGATAAAATATGTGTGAAGTTGACCCATGATATTTGTGTCAAGGTAAGAGCTTCTTTGTGTCGCGATGCCAACACCTATTCCAAATTTCCTTCCTCTCCTAGTGAGAGTTTCTATAATCTTTTTACTCTCCTTTTGTGACTCTCTTGATGGACTAAGAGGTATAAACTCATCTGCTTCATCAAAAACAAATACGACATTAGGTTCAATTATGCCTCTTCGTCTCCTTTCCTCATAGAGATAATCCCCAATTTCCAAAGATAATTTCCGTATCTGATCTTGGTCATGAGAAGTTATAATGTATAGGCCATTTCTTTTAGAATGTAAGTTTTCAACAAGTTGTTTTTTTGTTATCTTAAGCTCTTCTTTTAAAGGTATTTCTTCAGCCGAAGTGGCTTTTCTTAGTTCTGCCTTGATATTATTGACGTATCTTTGCGCAGAATTTTCAGAAAAAGTAATTTTATCTTCATTAATTTTAACATTATTAGCCATTTTGTAATTTTTACTGGAACTGCTTGCATAAATGAAAATTATGTCCTCACTTATTTCTTGAACAATTTCTTTTGTTAATATACGATTTCCATATCTTTCAATTATCTTATCCTTTACTTCCTCTACCGCATTTTCTATAGAAGGGCTCCTAATACCTTTCACGATTCTTTCTTCCCAGATGCCAGAAAGAAAATCTTTTACTGTTATGTCCTCAATAATAGGAACCATTATTTTGATTTTATTAGAATTAAGTAATTTCATAACAGTTGGGATAAATACAAAGAATTATTAGATATTACCGATTATTCTTTTAGAAAAGAATGTGAATCTAAACTGATTACAGGAGAAATTAAAACGAGAAACCAACTTAGATTAATTAAAAAAAATAAATTATAATGAATCCAGTATATCTAATTGATATGAAAACAATGTATTATTAAATTATACTTTATACTACTTAAGAAACAAAATCCACAACAATCAATTTTAATTTATCTTCGTCATAAGGAGATATACTAACTCTTTCAAAAATTGATTTATCACCAAGGAATTCTTCTAGACAACTTATTAACTGATTAAAATTATTATTCTTTTTGTATGTAGACCATAGCTTTCTTATTTGTCTAGTCTTCTGTTGTGTATAACGTATTTTTACCAATTTTGAACTAATACTTTCTAGTTTTTCTATAAGTTCCTTATCTTCTTGGTAGGTATCTATAAACTCATCGATATATTTGTCGATTTCAAGTCGTATATTTCTAATAAATTTAGTGCTCTTTGAGCTACTTAATTCCTTCATCTGAGAATCTTGATCCTGGCTAGTTACTAAGTTTTCATATACTTTTCGTATATCCTCTACAACGACTTTATTGATTTCATAGACCTTTTCAAAGAAATTTGGTATTACTCTTTTTTCATCTGGAGGGCACTTTATGAAATTGAGTATCTCAGATTTGTTTTTTATTATTCTGTTATTTTTAAAATCATGAAGATACCAAAAGTGGAAATCATTATCATATTTATAATAAAAAAATATTCCAGACACTTTTTTAGAGTTTAATCCACTGTAAATACCGTTGGGTATAGACTCAATCTCCTCCTTTGACTTAGATTTTAAATAATCTTTAAGTGGCTGGTAGAACTGTTCACCTCCGCCAAAGGCATCAGATTCAATTTCATTAATTACGGTATTGTCCTTATTTTTTATCCTTCTTATTATTCCAAATACTTTTGGATGAATCTGTTCTCCTAATACAGTTTGATCCAATCCAACTGAATGGTCAATATCTAATATCTTCTTTTGTAAATACTCTAAGAGCCTTAGTAGTGTTTCAAGCTCTTTTTCAGGGAAGAAATTGTAGACATGAATCTTTGTGAAAGGTGATCCTATCCTATCTATTCTACCTGCCCGTTGAATCATCCTTGTTGGATTCCAGTGAAGATCATAGTTTATTAAAAATTGTGCAGATTGAAGATTCTGACCTTCAGATAAAACATCGGTACTCATTAAAATGTCAATTTTATGGGATGCAAAATCTTCAAGAATTCTAACACGTTCATTGAGACTCTTTGATGTAATGCCTGAGCTTGAAATTGCTTGAATTTTAATTTTAGAAAATTTTGGATCAGAACTTATCTCTTTGTAAATGTAGTTTAAGGTATCCGCATAATATGTAAAAATTACTACTTGGCCGTTTTTAGAAAGATTTAATAGAATATCTTTAAGAGAAATCAATTTTGCATCATTTTTAGGCTTAATATCTTTAACTTTGCCTAAGATGCTATTAAGGAGTTTTATATCTAAATCAATATCTTTAATGAGCTCCTCTTTTTTGTAATTATCTAACTTAAAATCTTCAAGTGATCTGATTAGCTCTTCATCTTCAAGTTCTTCATCTAAATTCATTAAATATTTAGAAAAAAATTCTTTTGTAACAAGTTTTCCCTCAAAAAGATATTCTTTGAAAGTTTTTAAAAAATTAATATGCTTTGTTATACTTATCCTGAAAGCCTCAATACTACTTTCTAATCTTTTCAATAGGATTGTGCTGAATATACCTTCTATAGCGATCATTCTCCCACGCAAGAACTCTTCTTCTTTTGTTAACTCTTCATCTTTTTTGTAATCTAGAAGCCTATAATATGCCATTGTTAGCTTATTAGTAATAATTTCTGAAATCTCTCTGTACAATCCTACATAAGTTTCTTCTAGACTATAAGTGATATTTTCTAATTCTCTCTTTGGGAATATTATTCGCTTTTCTTCATTATTTATTGTAACAAAAGCTTCTGGGTAATTTTTTACAATATAATCTCTTGTTCTCCTTACTGATATTTCATTTAGAAGATCACTAAGTAAAGTTGGTTCTCCTTCCTTTTCAACTTCTTTGAAAAACTTGAATAAGTTATCAATATTGTCTTTAGAAAAACTCCTTTGATTATGTAAAGTTAATAACATTATCTGCCAATACAAATCCCAAATGCTATTGTTTATGGGCGTGGCAGTTAACATCAGAATTTCAGGTTTCTTTCCTTTTCTCGAAATATGTTCAGATAACAAATCGAATAGATGCTCCCATTTGTTTGACAATGGATTTCTGAAGTTATGGCTTTCATCTATAACTACTAATCTTATAGTTGGAAGATTATCTTTGATTACATTTTTTATTTTTTTGAGATACTCTTCAGAGGCCAGCTCTTCTTGAGAGATTATATTGTCCTTGACATCAATGGACTTAAGTTCCTTTGACCACATTGATTTTAACTGAGCTGGGCATATTACAAGAATATTTTCTCTTCTATAGTAACCTCTTTTTTCAATAATCTTTTTTGCAATCCAAGTTTTTCCAAGACCTACTGAATCAGCTATTATTATGAAGCCATATTTTTCTAGTCTTGATTCAACCCTATATATGGCATCTTCTTGAAACTCTGTAAGATTAACTTTAGATGCCGGAAGACATGGGTCTATTTCTTCCTGCTCTTCTCGAATATCATTTTTTTGTAGTTCATAAAGAGCTTTGATATAAACTTGGTATGGCGTATATTCTTTACTACCATATCTAGAAGAATCAAGAAGATCGATAAGATCATTTTTGAAATCGATTGACTCTGACCAAAACTTTTCAAACCATTCTTTTTTTGTATATACTGCTTGCGATTGTTGTTTCCAAGTATTCAACTCACCATATCGTGTTAGGCCCGCACCTGTAAAATTTGAAGATCCAATAACAATCAAGTTATCAAAAATATATGCCTTACCATGAAGAAAATCTTCAAATAGTCTAACTTCAACATTTTCTTTTTTTAGAAAATCAATTAACTGTTTCACTGTGTCATTACATCTTTTAGAAAGTTCTAAGCTTTCAAGATTTTGACGAATTTCTTCTGAAAGAACATCACCTAAAGTTTTTTCTGATTTAATTTCGGGCGGCTTACCTAGTAGTAATCTAAATTGATTAACTCCATTAAGATTATTTTTGACTAGGGAGTAAGCTTTAATGTCAAAGAAAGCGGTGGCAATATCTAAATTTGTTTTTGGACAATCTCTCAGAGCCCAATTTAGGAAAGAGAATAGTTTGTTATCGTCACTGTTATCTATAATCTCATTTGGGATTGGCATATTACCTCATTATAGAATAGATTCCATATTTTTTATTAAATCATTGATCTCTAATATTTCTGTATATGAATAATATAACCCCGGTTTTTTGTCCTTGTTATTCCTTGAATATATTATTTCAGATACTTTTTTCAATTTAACGATATTCTCTGCAGGGGACCAAACTATTATTATTAAAGATTTATTAAAATGTTTTCTTACTATATCTAATACAAACCACCTTTGTTCATCTCCTTTCCTTTGAGGTGTTGCTAAAAAGTATTTGTTATTTGAATGTTTAGCCACCTCTGTTTTTATCGTGGTCTGAAATTCAACTATTGCTTTTATTCCCTCCTCTTTTTTATATAGTACACAATCAAGATTTCCTGGCCAAGATTTACCTATTTTTCTTAGATCTTGATCAAATTTAGGTAATCCTTCTTCTTCATATCTTGATGTCATTTGAAGATCTCTAAATGTAAAACACCATTTCCCAAATGACTCTAATGAATTAAATATATGAATTAATTTAATTTGATTTTTGTCTACTACTTCATAAATAAATATATTAATAATTGGATATGAGTATAAAACGATGTTGTAGGGAACATTTGCTTGCTTAGAAAGATTTACCTTTTCTTCCCAAACCTCTTTTCCTTCAATTTCAATTATTTTATCTAATAACTCCTGAGTTAACTTGTATTTACTGTTTAATTCCTCAACATAATATTTATCTAATAAAAGAGATATTTTATTATTTTTTATTGTATATCCTTCAAATTCGATAATTATGTAGTTGTTTTTGGCGAATAGGGGTATTAATTTATTAATACGGCTACTTTTTTCTGAAGTTTCTTTGCATATCTTCATATTGCCACCTTATCTATTCAATATTAAAGCTATTAGATTTTTTCATTCTCTCCGAGACTAATTTTAATAATGAAAAAAAGATAGCTATTTTCTCTTGTTCATCCAAATTTAATTTTTCTAATACAATCTCTTCTAGTTCTTTTCTATCCGCAATTATGTCTAATTTTTGATTAACAAAATCTTTAGACTCCTCATATCCATACTCCTCAAATACCGACTTAATTTCTCTTTTTGATAGTTCTTCTAATATTTTTCTTGCATCTTCTTTATTAATTAATTCTGGATTCAATATATTAATTTTTTCTGCTTCATACACTTTAAAATCTAAAGCTCCTTCACCTAAATTGACCCTACCTCCGAGCTCTACATTTAGGTAACACAATGCAGAATTTAATGATAGAACTAAAGAATATGGATCTCCACTATAATAAATATCATAAAATCTTGCATCTGATAAAAATAAATCATTCTTCCAGAATATGTGTCTATTATTATAACTCATCATGCATAAGGCTTGGCTAATATCTCTCTTTCCCAAGTTCCACCAATTATTTCGTGAAGAGACAGTGGGCCTTTCATGATAACCTTTAGATTCTCCCCATTTTATATAATTATAAACTTCTTTTGTTTTTATTTCTTTTAGATTTAAATTACATATTAATATTTTTTGTTTAACTTCGGATTCATTAATAAATATTGATTTACATTCCTTGGGGCTTTTAATTACTGATTTAAGAAACTCTTTTTCAATTTTTAAATTATAAGGAAGAGTTTTTTCTTTTGGCAACAAATTATAATATTCTTCCTCTTCTTTTAAATCAAAATACGCACTTGGCAAGTAAAAAAATTCGTTTATTCCTGTAGTAAAACCTCTTTTAATTTTACAGATGTCCCCCAATCTTACTAATTTGTCTTTACCTTTTTCCAAGACGGTATAATATATATCTGGTGCACGTAAGTACTTTGCACCCCATTTATTACCTGCATAATTACCCGCCTTGAATTTACCTTTACTTTTAACATAGTCGTTTGGGTATTCCCAACCGTCTTCAAGCAAATCTTCTTGTAAAATTGGAAATAGTCTAAAATAATCAGTCTTTACAACATTTTTTACAAGTTCTGTAATAGGTTTATTGATTAAAATATTTTTTACATGGTCAATTTCAATTAAATATTTTGTAATTAACACTTCTTCGAATGATTTTTTGAACATAACAAACTTTGCAACATTTTTTGTCATTGACCAATCGACGTTTGATTTTTCTTTTATAGAGCCATCCTTACTCATGTTAATAAAGTAAGGAGCTCCAAGTAAAGCAATTATTGTATTAACATCGGCATGTTCAAAACTTCTTTTTGGATTATCATAAATAGCATTAATTGGAACATATTTTAGTATAAATTCTTGTAACTCTTTTCCGTAACCTACATCAAGCCAGGAATTAGAGGTAATAAAACAAAAAACTCCTTTTTTATTTAAAAGACCTAAACCATGGAAATAGAAGTAGATGTAATAATCACTTTTCTTATCTATTTTAGTAACTATTGGAAAAACAGATTGAACAGATCGAATTAATTTTTTTTTGTATTCTCGTTTATCTTCTAAACTAACATCTGATTTGATTTTATTTGGAGGGGATATCATTTCTTGACGTACATATGGGGGATTTCCTATAACTATATCAAATCCACCTTTGTCTCCAAATATTTCTGCAAAATTAATATCCCATACAAAAGGTTTCTCTTCTGGATTAAGAATTTTTTTATCTAATTTTTTTAAGTTATTTAATTCTTCTTTTAATTTAAAAATTTCTTTCTCTAAACTCTTTTCTCTCTTTTCTTCTTCTATTTCTAGTTGAACTTTCGATTTTGGCCTTTCGCCTAAAAATGTTTGTTCTGTTTTTTGACTTTTGAGTAATTTATCCTCACTTTCTTTAATTTTATTTTCTATTAAGTTTATTCTTTGTTTAATTATTTCTTTAAAAATTGAAATTTCTTCTTTTCTAATTTCTTCTGATTTTCTAAATTTTCCAGTTCTTGAACTCTCAAAATATTTTTGTTTCTCTGATTTTAACTGTTCTAATTTTTTCTTTAATTCAGGACTTAATACATTTTGACGTAAATTAAAGGTTAAACCTCCAATTTCTTGAATTAAAGAATCGCCCCTTCTAAGATTCATGTCCAGATTTGGCAAAAGAGGCCCTTTCTTTAATTTTTCGGGTTTAAATTCAGAGTCAACTATCAGTTGTAACCATAGCCTTAACTCTGCCGCATGCAATGCCCAGGGCATTACATCAACGCCATATAAATTTCTCTGGATAATTCTGTACTTTCTATCAAAATCAGGGATATTACGGCTCAATTGTATATGAATGTAAGAATAAACTTCTGATAAAATATTTAGCATTCCAACTAAAAATGCACCAGAGCCGCATGCAGGGTCTACAACTGATAAGTTATCTAACACTTCTTCAAGTCTATGCCATATATTATTTGAATTAAAATACTCAATTAAATCTTCATCAAGGTCAGGTAAATCAAAAAGGAGATGATAAATTTTTTCTTTAGGTAAAATATCCAGCATATTATTCCATATATACTCAACTAAAGATCTTTTACACATAAACTCTACTTCAATTGATGGAGTGTAAAATATTCCAAGATCGTTTCTATCATAAATCTCATCTGCAACATTGGCCAATGATTCGTAAACATATCCAATCATTTGTGGGTCAACAGCAACATCTTGATCTAATGGCATATCTTCTTTTATTGTAAAGTTGTATCTTTCAAAAAAATCTTGGATTAATTCTAAAAAAAGATAATCTGGCAAAATTAAATTTTTTAGTGACTCATGTTTGTCCAATTTACCCTCTCTAAAAAGTCCACCATTTAAGTGAGGTGCATATTCTAGTAATAACAGACGCATCGATTCAGATATCCCAGATATCTCTGCCGCCCTGCCGTTAAAAGCTTTAAAAAATATTTGCTTTAACCATTTATTGTAGAATGCGTCTTTTTCAATACTTTTTTTGTATTCCTTCCACAAGAAAGAAATAAATTTCTTCTCTCTAAGCCATCCTTTCTTAGAAATAAAATATATAAACATTATTCGATTTAACAGCTGCAATGTAAATTCATGTGATTCTTTTTTAGGAACTTTTTGCTCACGAAGATAATCTCTAACCTTAAAGAAAACCTTTTTGTAATCTTCAAAAAATGAATCCTGTACTCTCTCAACACTAAAAGCATCTTTCCATTTTTTAAAAATAAAACGCCAATTATTTTCCTGTTCGTACACTAGGCGATAAACAATATCTATATCAGTATAATATAAATCAGATTTAATGGTGTGAAGGCGTGTCAGTTTTAGTTTGAAAACATCCCCTTCTTTGACATTTTCAGGCAATATGAATACAATATTCTCATAGTTATCGGTAAAGATTACTAATAAACTTCTATAAGATTCTGTTAATTTTTTAGTTACATCTCTAGTAAATTTTGTACTGATGGAATTGCATTCTATAAAAAATACTTGAAGGTTATCTCCTTTAGATAATCCTTCACCAATACTTATTATTGAATATACTTCCTTAATTCTATCTTGGTCTTCTTTCTTAAAATTAAATGAGTCTTTCTTTCTTCTAGTGGGGGAAGGATAAATAATTTCGTCAGGATAATTTAATAATTTAAATAAGTCATAAATGTCTTTAAAATTAGAAATCTTTTCTAGGTGATTTTTTACAATTTCTTTAGTTATTTGATTATATTCTTTTGGCACCCAGTCACCAACTTTAGATTGTTATTTTTATTTAAAAGATATTTCATCTATTATTTTATTTTTTAATTTGAGCCCTTTTTCAAGTTACAAACAGAGCATAATAACTGTCCATTCTCAACCGTTGTTTTACCACCTTTACTATGAGGAACAATATGATCAGCATGAAAATCTTTCCACTCCACCTTTTTTCCACATATTTGACAAGTTTCGTCATATTTCCTAAATATGGCTATTCTTTGGAATTCTGTAAATCCTCTATTCTCATCTAAAGGTTCAATGTCTTTTACCATACTAAAGAAATAATTTGTCATTATTTCATCTCTTGTCTTAATGGAATTTGCACTATCTGAAGAGTGACTAATTGCATTGAGATATTTTAACAATTCAACATTATCTTCTTTCTGCTCTGCATCAATCAATCTTTTTTCAAATTGAATGATAAAATTACCTATATCACTTTCTCTATTTTTCATTGAGTACTCTTTTAATAGCCTAGAAACTAGTATGTATAGTGAAACGATTCCGGCTCTGCTGTGTAATTCTGGAGTTTTACTTGGGAAAGCTTTATCTAAGTAATTTAGTACTCTCTTTATATGTTGTAGTTCTTTTGATTCTAATTCAATATTTTTGTTCTTATCGTAGATTATTTCTAGATTTCTAAATTTAACATCATTTATCCCCAATAATTCCAATGCAGTAATTTGTGCACATATTTGATGGAATGCCCCTCTATAATCTCTAATATTCGCATTCCTAAAAAAATTATGTTTTGAAATATCTGATATAAAATCATGTAAGTTGCCAATTTTTGCATTTAGCCTTTCTCCAGCTGTTAATGGCATACCTCTCTGAAGTCGATCGAACATTTCTCTAATATCTTCATCTGAACAATTATTTAATTCTACTACAATTATTTCATGATCTTCAAAAATATCCTTTACTTCTTGGGGTAACTCATCAAAGTATTTACCCCCATATTCAGGTGTACACTTCTTAGAAAGATTTACTTTGTTATCAAAAAAATCAAAAATAGCATTCAATCTTTGCTGGCCATCAACACATTCATAATACTGATTATCCAATGCTCTGAAATAAACTTGTGGAACATGCATTTTTCTATAAATAGAATCTAACAGAAGTTGCTGCTTTTCTTTTGACCATACTTTCCCTCTTTGATACTCTGGGCTAAGATCTATTTTAGATCTTATTCTATATAGTTTTAGTAACATTTTCTGTTTGTGATTAATTTCCATTACGACACCTAAAGTTAATATTTTCCTTCATATATAAGAATATTGAAAATATTAGTGAAATTCCCCTTCTCACCTCCTCTTTTTCCTTTTCAGTATCCTTATTTACTTAATTAATTGACGCATATATCCTCACAAAGCCTTTTAAGTATTTTTTAATCACTATTTACTACTAAATAGGAGTTATAATCATGAGAGAAAGAATACTTGTCACTTCCGCCCTTCCCTATGCAAATGGTCCCCTCCATGTGGGTCATATAGCGGGGGCTTATCTTCCAGCAGATACCTATGTCAGGTACAATAGGCTAGCTGGCGCTGATATAGTCTATGTGGGGGGAACAGATGAACATGGAACGGCAATTGAAATAAAGGCCCTAAAGGATGGAGTCACGCCAAAGGAGCTTGTTGACTTTTACTATGAGGATATGAAGAATGATTTTAAAAATCTAGGCATATCATATGATAACTTCTCA
>Ga0302243_1002396_pt1 | contig 10784 bp, 11 predicted proteins | sample AAG_UR_Met_MG_FD_193514 | JGI IMG/M metagenome (GOLD analysis project Ga0302243, IMG submission 193514) | Enriched activated sludge microbial communities from anaerobic digester in WTTP, New Holstein, Wisconsin, United States - AAG_UR_Met | ecosystem: Engineered > Bioreactor > Anaerobic >...
CCTAATGGGAAATCCTGAGTCTTCGGACTCGATCCTCAAGGATCGGGAACGTCCCGGATTGAAACATCTTAGTAGGGACAGGAAGAGAAATCAACCGAGATACCGTCAGTAACGGCGAGTGAACGCGGTAGAGCCTAAACCGAATCCCGCAAGGGAGATGTGGTGTTATAAGCCTGGCCTGCAAGTTCTGACCTGGAAGGCGAAATGGCCTGGAATGGCCTGCCATAGAGTGTGAGAGCCACGTAGCCGTAACAGATCAGATCCTGGGCCTTGTCTTGAGTACTGTGCGTCGGAAATCGCGCGGGAATTTGGGGGTCACCAACCTCCAAGGCTAAATACAACTTGAGACCGATAGCGTATTAGTAGTGTGAACGAAAGCTGAAAAGTACCCCAGATAGGGAGGTGCAAAGAGCCTGAAACTGGCTGGCGATAGTGCGTTAGGGCGCGAAAGGATCTTTCTCTCGAAGGATACGGTGGCAACGCCGCAGTACGAGAGAGACTGCCAGCGTTCTAACATGCGTTTTGAAGAACGAACCAGGGAGTGCATATTGGCGGCGAGGCTAATTCTGTCATAGAGGCAGCCGGAGCGAAAGCGACAAGCGCGCATGAGAAGAGGCGCGACGTATACAAGTGCGTGTAGTCGTCCGTATGCGACCCGAAGCCGGGCGATCTAGGCGTGGGCAGGTTGAAGCGTGGCGAAAGCTGCGTGGAGGACCGTTTGAGGTGTTGATATGCAAATCGCTCTCGTGACCTGCGTCTAGGGGTGAAAGTCCAATCGAGGTCGGGAATAGCTGGTTCCTCCCGAAACATATCGCAGTATGACCTGGTCTGAGATAGTCGGCGGAGTAGAGCACTGATTGGGGAAGCCGGACTCGAAAGGGTCTGTTCCTTTGTCAAACTCCAAAACCGCCGTCGTCGTAGACGACCAGCAGTCCGGGCTGGGGGGTAAGCTTCTAGTCCGTGAGGGAGACAACCCTGACCGTGGTTAAGGTCCCCAAATATCGGCCAAGTGTCAACACTTAAGGGAGTCCTGGGTCATAAACAACTGGGAGGTTAGCTTAGAAGCAGCTATCCTTTAAAGAGTGCGTAACAGCTCACCAGTCGAGATTCAGGGCCCCGAAAATGGACGGGGCTAAGCCGATTACCGATACCACGGAGCACCGCAAGGTGATCTAGTAGGGAGGCGCTCTGCGTGGGCAGAAGCATCTGCGTGAGCAGGTGTGGACCGCGTAGAGACGAAAATCCTGGTAGCAGTAGCAGCAAAATCGGGTGAGAATCCCGATCGCCGTAAGGGCCAGGGTTCCTCGGCAATGTTCGTCAGCCGAGGGTCAGTCGGTCCTAAGACGTACCCTAATCGGAGTACGCCGAATGGGAAACAGGTTAATATTCCTGTACCTTTCAACATTAAAACTGACGCTTCCGGATATGTCAAGCGTCCTTGCCTGGGCGTTCAATCGTATAATCCTGTGGAGAGCCGTAATGGCGAGAACCAGGAGAAAGCGTGATGACGTAAGTTGGCAAATTCCAGGAGTCCGTGAAAAGGGAGTTGAAAGTCCGTACCGAGATCCAACACTGGTGCCCCAAGCTGAGAAGGCTAAGGCGTTTCGGCATATGCTAGCTAAGGGAATTCGGCAAATTGGCCATGTAACTTCGGGATAAATGGTGCCTGCTTTGCAAAAAGCAGGTCGCAGTGACGAGGGGACTCTAACTGTCTAATAACAACATAGGTGATTGCGACTCCGTAAGGACTAGTACAATCACTGAATCCTGCCCAGTGCAGGTACCTGAAAACCCGGTTCAACGGGAAGAAGGGCCTGTTAACGGCGGGGGTAACTATGACCCTCTTAAGGTAGCGTAGTACCTTGCCGCTTAATTGGCGGCTCGCATGAATGGATCAATGAGAGTCCCACTGTCCCTAGCTGGTACCCGGTGAACCTTACATTCCAGTGCAGAGTCTGGAGACCCCTAATGGGAAGTGAAGACCCCGTGGAGCTTTACTGCAGCCTGCCGTTGGGTTGTGGTTCTGATTGTAGAGCATAGGTAGGAGACGTCGAAGCTCGGGCGCCAGTCCGAGTGGAGTCAACACTGGAATACTACCCTTTCAGAGCCGCTGCCCTAACTCTGAGAAGAGGACCTCGGTAGGTGGGCAGTTTGGGTGGGGCGCCACGCCCTTGAAAAGATATCAAGGGCGCCCTAAGGTTGACTCAGTTGGGTCGGAAACCCAACAAAGAGTGTAAAGGCATAAGTCAGCCTGATGTTACCTCGCATAGCAAGAGGTGATAAGACGAAAGTCGGGCTTAGCGAACCTCTCAGCTCTCTTGGTGAGAGCGTTAGATGACAGAAAAGCTACCCCGGGGATAACAGAGTCGTCACCGGCAAGAGCACATATCGACCCGGTGGCTTGCTACCTCGATGTCGGTTCTTTCCATCCTGGCCGTGCAGCAGCGGCCAAGGGTGAGGTTGTTCGCCTATTAAAGGAGATCGTGAGCTGGGTTTAGACCGTCGTGAGACAGGTCGGTTACTATCTGTTAGGGGTGTGTTGCGGTCTGAGGGCAAGTTGGTTTTAGTACGAGAGGAACAAACCAACGGCACCTCTGGTCTATCGGTTGTCTGGCAAGGCATGCCGAGCAGCTACGTGCTCGCGGATAAGGGCTGAAAGCATCTAAGCCCGAAACCGCACCCGAAAAGAGACCGCTTAGAGTACTCGTAAAAGACGAGTTTGATAGAGCTGGTGTGTACGCACCAAGGCAACGAGGTGTTCAGCTCGCAGCTACTAACAACTCCGCAGCGCTCCGCTGAACTCGGGCGAAATCTGGTATCGCAAAGCTAAAGAAATCAAAACTTAATACACAAACGAAGGAACCGCAGATTGCGGTGGCCAAAAATTCGGTTCGACTCCGATGCCTTCAATCGAATGTGGCGGCCATAGCGACAGGGAAACTCCTGAACCCTTTCCGAACTCAGAAGATAAGCCTGTCCACGTTCCATGCTGTACTCAGATGCGCGAGCTCTCGGGAACCATGGATCGTTGCCACATTCACCTAACTTTCTTTTGTAACGATATCATGAGCTTGGGCTCCGGAATTACTATTAACACGAATCACACTTAGCAATGCAGCAAGTAGATAGGAACATATGCGCCCTGGAAAGCCAACAGCCGGCGGATCGCTGCCCTGCTCACCTAAATTTCTTTTGTAACGATATCATGAGCTTGGGCTCCCGAATTACTATTATCACGAATCACACTTAGGCATTCTGCACGGTCGATGGGAAGCATATGCGCCCTGAAAAGCCAACAGCCGGCGGATCGCTGCCCTGCTCACCTAAATTTCTTTTATCAAGCCTAAAACATGGGCTCCCGGATCACAATTATCACGAATCCAACTCAGCCTTGCAGCATGGTCGATGGGAAGCACATGCGCCCTGAAACGAGCTGAAATATGGATCGCTGCCATATTCACCTAACTTATAGTTGGATGCCACAGGCCTACATTCCCGATGGCTCTGCCATTTGGCCATAAGCCCTCGCCTGTAATTATTAAAGGAGTCGAAATGCTTATTACACTAGATAAGTATAAACCCACCAAGAGAAATAAGTAGGGAGGGCAAGATGCCCAAGAAATTCGAAATACCGAAAATAGAAATACGCTATACATGGGATCCGTCGGATGAGATAATTGAAGAGATAGGATACCCAAATAAGGCAGAAGGTGATTGTGTCTGCTCTTGTCAATGCTCTTGCTTCTGTATGTGCTGCGACCTTAATAGTGAGAGACTACAATCCAAGATCGATCATGCAATGAAGCATTTCAAATCAATGATGGATGCAGAGAAAAACGCAGTGAAAGATGAGGCACTTGTAATAGAAATATTCTATTCATCGGATTCTCTTGAGGAGTCTTTGGAAATGCAACCCAATATTAGCTGCATATGCGCTTGCTCATGTATGTGTTCTCAACCATCTAACATAAGGATCCTATGGTCTTGAACCTATCCTAAAAACTGAATCATTCTCCAGATTATCATGGCTACCGCCAAAGTAATCAATCCAATTTTTGTTGTATGATTCGCGATGGAATCTAGTACACCCTTTGGAGTACCCCCACGTGTAGGCAATTTCTATCTTAGGCACAACATTCTTTGGAGTCTCAGCTATTTAATCTCACCCACTCTTGCTTCCTCAAATAGGTTAATAAGATCTTCGCGATTTCTTTGCTCCTTCAATTGGATATCCTTGGTCTCTGCATATGTTCAAATATCTGAGCAATCACCGCAGCGATATATCAAAATTAATATTTAAATTTTGGGCCGATTATCGTACGTTATGATTCATGAAGTATCGGAAGGAAAAAAGAGGTTCGGCTGGGTGGCTGAATAGTTACAATTAAAAAATGTTTGTCGTCACTGCTCCTCTATCGTCATTGTTCTCTGTATAACGTCGATAAAACTCGTAAGCTTGGCAAAGTCCGCGCAGCAACAACTACAACTACACGAGCAGCTGCAACTGCAGGAGCAATCACCAGCAGCTACCATTTTTAAATCGGCTGCCTTTGCGAGCGTCTTATCGGAGTATCCCCATGTATAGGCTATTTCTATCCTAGGAGCAGCAACATTCTTTAGAGTATCAGCCATTTGATCACACCTCCTCTTCCTATTTCCCAATAATTCAATGAGTTCTTCGCGATATTCTTGTTCCTTCAAACGGGTTTCCTCGCTCTCTGTGCAATCTGCTCTGATATTTGAGCAAAGATTGTAGCATCGCCGCCGCACGAGCAATTGCAGGAACAAGAACAGGCACAAGCACCATCCGCTGCTATTCGTAGCTCTGATATCTTGGCAAGCATCTTATCGGAGTATCCCCATGTAAAGGCAATCTCTAATTTTGGAACCTCAGCCATCTAATCTCACCTCCTTTCATGAATTGTTATAGATAGGATATTATCAATGATAAACGTTTTGGTAGAGTCCCGAAATTTTTTCTGGACTCTACATACACTGACAGTTGTCGAAATATTTATCACCAAAGAATGTCCCTGGATTAGTAATGTGGAGTGAAAATGATGAGCCCGAAAGCTAAGAAGTTTAAGCCTCCTGAAATGAGAATCCAATTTGCTTGGAAGTACTCTGATAAGATGATAGAAAGAGATAAAATGCTTGAAAACGTATCCCAATCATGCATGATTACTGAGGACAGTTGTGCTTGCGCGTGCTCATGTGAATGCATGTGTTCCTGCGAACCTAGATGTGCGTGCTCATGTGAATGCATGTGTTCCTGCGAACCTAGATGTGCGTGCTCATGTGAATGCATGTGTTCATCGAATAAGTCATAATCATAGAGTAACATTTAATGATAAGAAGATAAAAATCAAACGAGCCGAAACGAGTGATAACATGCTATTTCCACAAGATAAATCTACAAAGATATGGATACGACCAGGAGTCTCTTTTTGGGAAGGAAAGAATGGCTCATTCTTAGAGGATGATATTACCAAACAGCTAAGAAAGATAAATTCAACTGCATATTCTATTCTGCAAAAATGCCATGGTTTAACAGTAAGAGAAATTATCGATTTATCGAGAGAGGAATTTGAAGAATGTGGAAATATAGATGAAGAAATAATTAAATTTCTTCTGCAATTGAAAAATGAAGGACTCATACTAGAAGCATCACCAAAGGATCATTATGGCATTACTTATTTTCCTTTAGGGCTTGTATTTTGTGAACTTACCCATTCATGTAATTTTAGATGTATAACTTGTTATAATGAGTCAGGTCAACCAAATGAGAAAGAAATGGTCGCATCTGAATGGAAGATAGCTTTTGAGAAGATAGCGGATGTTAGCCCCCAAATTCAATCTACCGTGATCCTTACTGGAGGCGAGCCATTATTTCGCAAAGATTTCTTTGAGATCGCATCCTACGCAAAAGATTTGGGTTTATCAATTCAACTTTTTACCAATGGCAGTTTAATTAATCACGATGTAGCGGAGAGAATAGCTAGTCTAGGTATCGACTATGTAAGAATAAGCGTTGATGGGGCGTCTCCTGAAACAAATGATAAAATAAGAGGTAGAGGTAATTACGAAAAGGCAACAAATGCAATGAGATATTTAACGGATTTGAATATAAAAGTTTGCTGGCAATCAATTATCTCTCAGATAAATTTTAACGAAATGGATGAGATGCTTGAATCAGCGATATCATTTGGACTGGATGGTTTTAGAATCTCTTCATTAGATCCAATAGGAAGAGGTAAATCTATTGAGGATCTATGCCTGTATCCAAACCAGGAATATGCGCTTTGGAGATTTCTAAAAAAGGCCGCATTGGATCAGGGCAATAAGATTAAGATAGGGTGGGGAGCAGATTATTGCATCGATATAGATTGGAAACGTGTGCTCTTGATCCCTCAAGTACAATCAACTAGTGAAATTGATCAACGTCCTGAGTTAATTCAGAAATATATGGCAAATAGCATGTGTGGTGTTGGCGTCAAATCTTGCCTAATCACTCCTTCGGGTGATATAGCTCTATGCCCTCTTCTAACGGCAACAGAATTAAGAATGGGTAATGTGCTTAGAGACAATTTAGCAGATATCTGGACAAATGGGACCGCTTTTCGTCTATTGAGAGAGAAATCATTGACTGAGTTTGAAGAATGCAAATCTTGCGGCTTTCGTTATACTTGTACTGGAGGATGCAGAGGATTAGCGTATGTCTTGAATGGAAGCCTCACGGCATGTGATCCTAAGCGAGCAAGCGGCCTTGAATATTTTAAAAGCATTTTTGTGCCTCCATGCCAGTAGATTTTTAAATCTATCATAACATTAATTCTGAGTCATGGGTGTGGATTACTGAAAATAATGAGTGGATTTGAACGCATAGGATTCATTTTAGCGGGAGAGGTAGTGTGTTAATTTTCTGTGAAATTAAGCTTGCACTTTGGGGGAGAATGCCGCCCGTTAACCCACTCCCCCCCTCGCCGATCCTCTTTAGCTGTAATCTCCATCTCCCCATTCTCTCAAGGCACCTTCTCAAGAAGCCCTTTAAAATGCGGAAACCTCCTCAAAGTCGTGACATGGTTTTGAGCAATGATATCCCAGTCGGTTTGGCTATGAGCCAAGCCATCGGAAATCCACATCTTCAACCGCGCCCAGTGCTTCCACACGCTCGCCCTGCCAAAGGACTGCGAGCATTCAGATGCATGGCCGTTTCCACCACGATAAGAATAGCCTCCCCTCGCCCACGGCATGTCCCCCGTGGCCACGGGGTCAGGGGGGCCGTCCGGCCTTGAGAACAGCTCCGCCAGTCCTCGCGCACGAAAACGGGCAACGCGCGCGGAGTCCCTATATCTGAAGCGTCCTGCGCTGTACTCAGATGGGCGATTCCTTAGGAAACGACAGATGTTAACCAAGCCGGATCCAGGGCTCCCAGATTACTGCCATCACGAATCTCAATTAGCCTTGCAGCTCAATCGAAGGAGAGCATGGGCGCCCTGATGACTGCCATCACGAATCCACGCAACCATGCCCCATCCCGCCCCAAGGGTGCGCGATCCCTCGGGTGACGACAGACATTATCCTAAGATGGGGCCAGGAATCCCTGATCACTGCTATCACGAGTCCTACACAACCATGCAGAATCCTGCCCAACAGCGGCGCTGGAAATATCAAGCACGACTATGGCTGCTCAACACGTTTTTTCATTCAAATGAATATGATAGATCAATGCCGATAGGCATCATCATGATGCTCCAATTCAATCAGCGTCACAACACGCTCATTTTCATTGATCTTATAGATGAGCACGAAGGGGCCAACGTGCACTCTTCTCTTCCCTTTGAGGACGCCCCGAAGTGGTTTGCCCAACTGAGGTACTTCTGCTATCTGGACTGTTTTACTAATTATCGCATTATAATATTGAGTGTCTTTGTTTTGCAGCTTCTTCAGTTTCCTTTGCAGCTTATCTCCAATTTCGATATCATATGGCTCTGTCATAAAATTGCCGGCTTAATCCACTTTAGCGGAGAATTGCTCCTTGAAAGTATCATAAGTGTATCTCTTGCTTTTGCCGCCTTGGATGTCTTTCTCAGCATCCAATACCTTTTTTATGAAATCCTCTTGAATCATCTCTTCCGGAGGATAGGATGTTTCTTCAAGGGCGTCTATTAAGCTGCGCACAATCTTATATTTCAGGCTGTCTTCGAGAATGGGCGCAAGGCGCTCAATGAGCTTTCGGTCCTCATCACTAAGTTCCATCATTATGAATCCTCTTGATTCAGTATCGCTCCATTAGTATGTAAGGATTGGGGATGCTATTCCTTCCTAAGGCAATGGCTCCCTAATTACTAATCCCCGGCAACTATGCCCCATCCCGCCCCACAGGGGCGCGAGCCCTCGGGTGTCGGCAGACATTGCCCCAAGCCGGATCTGAGGCTCCAGAATTACCATTATCATGAATCCCAATTAGCCTTGCTGCTCAATTGATGGGAGCATGGGCGCCTTGATTACCGTCATCATGAATCCCACGCAACCACACCACATCTCGCCCAAAAGAGGCGCGAGCCCTCGGGCAGAAATAGACATTATCCTAGGACGGAACCAGGGCTCCCGAATTACTGCTATCATAATCTACGCAACCACGCCCCATCCCACCCCAAGGGTGCGCGAGCCCTCGGGAAGCGATGGGCCCTCGTCCAGGCTAGATCAATGGCACACATTCATCGTATCAGTCATCATCCATCCTGAGAGATCCGTCTGCTCCCTGGGCGCAAGTGCGATCAGCCCTAAGATTCTGGCAGTCTTTGCAGCAATTCAATTTGCCCGCCCGCTCAAACATTATTTACGACCTAAACTCCGCCCTTTTTAATAACCATGCTTGCCTCAACAGGCACGCTAATTTCCATCTTTTCCAAAATTGTTCTTTGTTTTTTTGAGAGCTCTGTGAGTCTCCACTTCCCTCCGATTTTAACTGCTCGCAACTTTGACAATTCCATCAGAATCTCCTCGATGGAACTCTTATCGAGCAGCTCAGCCTCTCTGGCCCTCCGGAGCAAAATCGCTCTCAGTATAAGCGATACGAAGAAAATAAACAGCAATCCCTGAAGCGTTTCAACCTTCTGCACTCTCAGAGGCATAACCTCAAGCTCATTCTTCAGATCATCGAATTTCTTCTCGACTTCGTCCCTCTCCCGATAGAGAGAAAGGACCTCATCCCAGCTTCGTTTTGATGAAGAAAGTAGAATTGTCTTTCCAAATCGATTTACTGCCTGCGATATGGCGTTTACTCGTCTCCTTAGATGAATCGTCTTTCCATCCACAATGTATTCAAAATATCTTTCAAAATTTCCTGCAGTCCGCTTGAATTGGCCGATAGGATTTCGAAACTCTTTTCCGTCAATGGCGCATTCGATATCGATTAATCGATTGTAGAACGAATTCGTTTCTAATCCTTCCCGCTTCTTGTTATACAGGACATATCCATAGGCCTCGACATCCCCAATTTGAATCGCACTTTCCAGGACATAGAATATATCGCCGCCAAATCTTTTAGCATTAGCTGGGCTCTCAATTTCCCGATTTGTCTCACTGATTAAGCCCTTGCCGACATTGACGCTAAACGGAAGAGGAATGATAAAATCGATGTTCGCGTCGTGCATCTCTTTTATATTAGCCTCACTGTAGAATCCGCGATCCAAGACGAATAGACTCTTCGATATACCAAGCGCTTTGACCTCAGCCACAAGGTTTTTCAGAGTCGCAACATCGCTGATGCTGCCAGGAAACAGTTTGAAATATAAGGGCAGATGCCTATGCAATGAAAGAACCAAACCGAGGTTCACTTGAGGCAGGTCAAGACCATCGCGATTATATCCCCATTCCAGCCAATCGATATTTCTGGAAGCTGATGAGAGCGATGTGATATCGAAAATCAGTGTCTCATCCTCGCCGGCGATCAAAGAATTATAGAACGAATTCATGGACTTTTCTTTTGTGGCCAATCGCTCCAGAAACTTAGAAAGCCATTGAGAGCTGAAGGACTCTTTAAGTGAATACATCTCTGGCAGGAACGAATCATCAAGAACGTTATTTAAATTCTTAAGAGAGGTTTGATGAAGCAGCTTGCTCATTGCCATAGCTAAAATTATATCGCCATCTTTGCCAAATGATTCAGAAAGCTTCCTTCTGAGTTGGATCTCATTGCTCACGGAATCCAGAAGATATGCCGGACCCAATGATTTCGTTGTCTTGACGTCTCTTTCTGCTGTTTTCGGGATGATCTGGCCGGTTTTCTCATCCCAAACGCCAAGGTATCGCCGTTTCTGTCGCGATTGCTTCTTCTCTGGATCCCAATAATTTTCGGCTTCGTAAGCATATGTCCGTCCACGGATCTTCTGCTTGACCAGATATGTCATAGCTAAGAGTAATAACCATAATAGTATATAAAACCTTCGGTCAATCCGCGGGCAGGAGAGTTCAGTGATAAAAATGGTTATTGCGTGAGGCGGAGCTTGGGTTACGAGGGTGGCGTCTTCAAACCACTGCAGAAAGTAGATCTAGAGGAAGGAACGAAAGCTATCGTGATTCTCATGCCGAGGAGAATCCTGGATGTGGCCAGAAAGTATAGGATCAAAGTTCAAAGGGATATGACATCAGAGTTCGTCGGAGAGAGGCGATGATAGTAGTAGATGCAGGAAAAGGGATTAACCTCTTGACTTTATTCCAGTAGCCGGCCATACAATTTGTGAGCCTGCTCAATGGTGCCCAACCACAGAATCATGACT
>Ga0302243_1002411_pt1 | contig 10737 bp, 7 predicted proteins | sample AAG_UR_Met_MG_FD_193514 | JGI IMG/M metagenome (GOLD analysis project Ga0302243, IMG submission 193514) | Enriched activated sludge microbial communities from anaerobic digester in WTTP, New Holstein, Wisconsin, United States - AAG_UR_Met | ecosystem: Engineered > Bioreactor > Anaerobic >...
CAGCGTTTTGGTAGTTTATCCTACTTTGCATTATCCGGAATCTTTAATTATAAAAGACACTGCCTGGAAACAAACTCTAACAGCTGTTACAAGTCCAGATAAAAAGCATAGCATTGAAACGCTTTACTTTGTATTTTCGGAAGTGCCGATTTCCGGGTGGGAAAATTTTAAAAGTAACAATAATTTTACTGAATTGATATTTAGTGCTGGAGAAGAAAGCTTTATTTTGTTTCAGAAATGGCTGGGAAGAAGCGATCCTAACAAACGGGTAGAGAAAATGGCACAATTGCATATTTTTCAGGAATAAACAGATTAGAAACGCAGATTTTAAGCCACCGAAGCCACCGAAAAAATAATAGATGTAATCAAAGGCGCTAGCATAAAACTAAGATCTATCACTTGATTAGACTTCAACCTTAACGAAAATAGTCCATATCAACTATCAATCCGCTTTGCCTGGAGTTGGTTTTTGGCAACGAATGGTATTCTGATTGTTTTATTATATTTGTGATTTATCAAGACCAATTAGTTGGAAAGGAAATTCTTTGATTCGCACGAGGATTTTGTTAATTCAGTTTATGAGCATTGCATGGGGACAAAAGACGATCCCAGGTATTATGTTCCCAATGAAGCGTGGAGAAAGGAACCGTTGTTTGATACTGATAAAGCTACTATGTATAGCGTTATCAGTCCAATGGAAATTATGATAGGTCATTCGACTGTGTTATCTATCAATGGGTCTAGTGTTTAACTTCCAGCAATACGTCTTTGAGTGATGAAAGTACAAAGAGGACAGATATATGAGTTTCGTTCACTTACACGTACACAGCGAATACAGCTGGTTGGGGCATGCATCATTGATGATCTAGTACAAAGAGCTATGCAGTATAATACTAATTCGCCTTTATACATCCAAATTAAACCATTTGAAATTAGTGAGTCTTGAGACCATCACGTTGTTGTCATCAATGTATTCGAAGCAATCAATCAGGTCACTTATAATTTCCTTTATAGAATCGTAGGTTCTGTTTATGAGCTTCGTGTACCAGATCTTTGCCCACATGTGTTCTGTTGGATTCAATTTTGGACTATATGGAGGCAAGAAGATGTATCGGACATTATTGAAGTGTTTCAGGTAGCTGGTAGTATGTCATCACAACTTCATCTATAATCAGGTGTTTCGGTAATCGTGGTATTCAATGGAGGAGTTCTCGATGAATAACGACATAATATCTGTATAGCAGCTGGGAGATAGGATAGAGAAGATGTCTCCACTTAAAGGATTCACCGCTGAGGATGCATATAAATATTGTTTTACAATCTGTTTCGAAACTGTCTGTCTCTGACCTTTGGGAGCCCAACATGCGACAGGAATATCGATTCTTCCAAAGCGGGCTTCGTCTTGGAAGGAGGCCTGAACAGCTCTTGCATCGTTGGGTTGAGAACTTGGGGAGGTGGTTGCCAATTATTACGGGAGTTTTTTAAGATATTCCTTTTTTCAGTATATTGCTTGGGATGCTTAGGTCGAGGAACTACTCTTCTCCAGCCATGACGAGGTAGCAAGTCATAGGAATAATCTTTCAATACAATCCGCCCTATCCTGGCTTCTATTTCCGTTTTGATCGTCTTGGTAACCACCAGCAAACCCTCTTTATCCTGTTTGCTAATCTCCGCAAGAAGCTCTTCTTCCTCTTGCCAACTGAGAAATAAAGTGCGATTGCATCCCTCTACTAAAGCTATACACGCTCTCTTCACCAAAATGATTGAATTTATATAGCTACTTGTGGATTGAGTATTTAGATACTCCAACAATATTAGCTATCTATAGGACAGAGAATTCCTACGCTTTGGCCATGTACAATGCCTGCCAGCGGTTGTGCTCTTGAATGTCTTTGCTGCGAATAATTCTGACCCTTAATTGTTCAGCAGTCAGTGTCTCGTAAACATGAATGTGGTTCATCTTTAATTCCAGCTTGTAAACTCTGGAGATAAGATATTCTGTATTTGTAATTATACAAGTAAAATGGTACCAGGAGGTTAAAGATGATTGGATTTTATAGATTATTGAGTTAGGACGCATAAGTAAATACTATGAAAAAACAATTGACTCATTTAGAGAAGCATAGAAAATTGTTTTATTATGGTAAGTTTAAAAATCTTTTGCCTTACTATCATTAAATTAAAGGTGAAACATAGTGTTTGATCAAGAAGTAACTATCCAAAACTTACGAAATATCATATTGATGGAAAATCGAAAAGGTAACTATCTTGTGAGTAAGTTTATGCCAGAAATTACGCGACTTGATAAACGCATCGACTCTTTATTAATTTATAGGAAAAAGATCCAAGGTAGCCTCAAGAGCAATGCTAATGAATCCATTATCAAGAGAACTGATGAGCTAATAGTTAAAATCAGAGACAAAAGAGATGCAGAGATTGATCAGCATCTAAATAAGATTATATCTAAGATAACTGATAAAAATTATAGTATAACTATTCATAGGAAGGACTTGATAGGTAATAAGCCAATATTCATTATTGATGATAAACCTGAAAGTTACTTCGCTATAAAACATCTACAGTATTGCCTAAGGAAGTTGTACAAAGTAAAACAATCTAATAGATCTGAGATTGTCAGTCAACTTGCTGGCATTATAGATGACAATTTTCCGAAATTTATATACCACACTGATGTGGAGAACTTTTATGAAAGCATCCCAGAAGCGGCGTTGAATCATATCAGAAAAGAGAACTTACTATCAAGATTTAATAAACGATTATTGATTCAGGTAATGGATCAGTATTATTCATTATCCGGATCAAGGCTGGGTGTACCACGAGGAATAGGAGTAAGTGCATATATAGCTGAAATTTATATGCGTGAATTTGATCGAAGTGTATCTAGGCTTGAGGATCTGGTATTCTATCGAAGATACGTAGATGATATGATTTTTGTCTTTGTTCCGAGGTCACTTTGCAACGTTTGCACTTATAAAGCAAAGATAGATAAGGTATTTAGCGATTACTTATTAAAAAAGAACAAATCAAAATCTAAAGCTTATGGATTAACAAATCGCATAGACAAAAGTAGGTCTAAAACATTCAATTTTCTTGGGTACAACTTTAATTTGAATGATAAATCACTAACCATTGATCTCTCAAATCATAAGTTTGAACTAATTCTAGCTCGTATGAATGCTGCTTTTGAGGAATATGTTGCCAATAAAGCATCCAATAAAAGAAAAGAAGATCGTAGGCTTTTCAAACGTTTGAGTTACCTTGCTGGTAATACTAAACTACAAAACAGGAAATCCAACATTTTAATTGGCATATATTTCTCGAACACTCTGGTAAACAGCTTCACCCGACTCAAGAAACTAGATCGTAAACTCCAAAATAGGTTAAACAAGCTGCAGCTTTCAGACACTCTAAGGAATCGTTTTAAAAGCTTAAGTTTTGAAAATGGCTTCAAAGAGAAAAAGTTTACTATCTTAACTCAATATGATTTAGAAAAAATCTCTGAATGCTGGAATGGCATAAAATGAAGAGAACTCTGAATCAGAATAGGAAGAAGATTGAGAGCGTGCTGTTGTCAGATGTTCTCCCATTTGAAATTCCATTATCGTTTTCAAACAGGCATTTCTATGATTTGATTATCAGATTGAAAGTGCGAATTGATGCTGGAGGAAAAATCTGTTACGATAGAAATTCAAGAATATGTAAGGAACTTACGGACAAAGTATTCAATGGTGATCTGAAGAGGGCAGATAACACAGTGAGTTTAGTTTTATCAATTCTTCTTAATGGGCCGAAAAACCATAAAAGTGATATTACAATACCTTACTTGTATCGCATTGTCCACAAGGATATCGACTATCGGGAACTAGCAATAGTGCATCCGAGAAACCAGCTTAGAGTTATGGATTATATAGATAAATATAAACATTTAATAATGTATTTCTGTTCGTTAAGTCCATTCTCAATAAGATATCCGTCTAAGGTCTCAACAAATGCTGAAGTATTCCATGCGAAAGACAAGTCAAGCGATGACGAAAGTTATTTCTATCTCGATAACTTCTTCTTATATTCACGCTATAAGAACCTACACGAATTCTACGAATCAAAAGAGTATCATAGATGCGAAACAAAGTATGACTATCTATTCAAGTTCGATATTTCCAAGTGTTTTGATAGCATCTATACACATAGTATTTCATGGGCTATCTACAACAAAGAGGCAGTTAAAAGAGAAATAGGGAAATCAAAAGGCACTTTTGCAGGCAGATTTGATTCTCTTATGCAAGCCCTTTCTTACAATGAGACTAATGGAATTGTGATTGGCCCTGAATTCTCAAGAATTTTTGCTGAATTGATTCTGCAGCGAATTGATAGAGATGTCCATAATGGATTACCAAAAGAGATAAAATATAAGCAAGACTATGAGCTGTTCCGCTATGTAGACGACTATTTCCTGTTCTTCAATGATCAATGGATAAAAGATTGTATTGTTGATCAATTCGAGCTAAGACTAAGAGAATTTAAGCTTTCTATCAATCACTCAAAATCAGAATTGCTCGAAAGACCCATCATTACAAAAATGACGATATTCAAATCAAAAATTAGCTACCTGCTTGACAAAATGAATACTCCGATCAATGAATTGGTATCTTTGCTAAACAATGAATCCAGTTTTAATGACGATGAAGTTCGAAGATTAATAAGCGAGATCAAGAAAGCTATACACACATCTAATGCGAAAGTGAATTTTAAAATAATAGTTAAAGAAACAGGAACGGAGTTGAAAGAAGTCCTACCATACACTTTAGGAATGTTATCAAATAGAATCTCTGGCTACTTGAAACTGATTATATTGATAGACAGTAAAAATCTGGGGAATAAAGAAGATTTTGTGCGAGATAGCATGGACATACTCAACGAATTGATCGATATCGCTTATTACATATACTCAATGGCTCCGAGAGTTAATTCGACGATAAAGTTATGTAGAATAATAAGCTCTGTAACAGAGGTATTGAACAATAGGCAGAATTCGTTTTGCTTAAGTAAACATCGTGTTTATAAGCTTATCTTCGATCGAACGACCGATGTTCTGAAACTCAATGTTAAGAAAAAGTATGCTAAACTTGAATCGTTATACCTGTTAGTAGTACTAAAGGAATTGGGGAAGCAATACTGGTTTGAAGAGGATACACTGGAAAAGTATCTAGGGCTGAGAAAAGACAAGAATTCGGAAAATACTGAATGTGACCTGGATTATTTTCAGATTACTGTAATATTGTTCTACATCGGAGATAAGAAACGATATAGTAACATTCGGAGTACCGTAATCAAGATAGCTACTAAGAGATTAGCGGCAAATGATCTGATGACTAATAAGAGAAATACAGAGTCTGTTCTTCTTCTTTTTGACTTGATTTCTTGTCCATATATAGGAAATGAAGAGAAAATCAATATTCTGAAATCATTTGGATTAGATACCGATTTGCAAGATATCATTGATGCAATTGTATTCCGGCGCCACTGGTTTACTAAGTGGAGCAACTTCAATATCCGAGCCGAACTTGAAACAAAAAAGAGTCAGAAAGTTTACTAATTTGCGCACCGTCAATCAACAAGATACACACCTGCGCATTCCTGATTCTCATTAAAAGTGAGATCAGGAGAAGGGAAGCAAATATGACGGTATGCTTCCCTTTTTCTTTATCTTAATTCTCACTCCAAGGAAATTGTCTGTTTTACGATTTAACTATTGACATAATAATCCTGCTCTTTATATTGGTATTGTCTTGATATGATCCCATTTTATGCTGATTCTGATGGGGTCTCCAGTTGTGATTTCATCTGGAAAGGAGCTTATTATGGAAGATCAGTGGTTATAATTCGAGGAGATAAGTGTTTATCTTGAGGTTACCAAAGATTCTGTCTATAAATGGCTTAGCGAGAAAAATCTCCCTGCTCATAAGGTGTGTAGACTCTGGAAGTTCAACAATCTGGTTAACTGAAGAAATGCTCAAAGCACAAGAAAGAGAGCTGTGATTGCACCAAATATGAAAGATGATTTGATGAACTTGTATTACAAGGAAGTTGTCCTAACTGCAAGCTTGATCCAGTATGATCTGATGATGATGGGGGCTGCCAACAAGGTAAATGCACTATTATCTGAATATACAAGATTATGTATTAGAGTCAATAATTGTATTAATAACATAGTGGATAATTTTACTTGTAATGTGGTTTCTGATCAAGATATCAGTAATCTAAGAAACTCGACTATCGATTATGCAAAAGAAAAAATATCAAGACTAGCTCATATAAGCGAGTATGTAGATAATAAAGGGTTAGATTACTACATACAAGGAGATAATGGCGATGTAGAGTTTAGACTCTTTTCTCACAGTGAGATAATAGAGGTCGCTAAGGGCAACTTTAGTGATATTGAGATGCATCATGAAAGCAGTTTAAGTTTATTAAGAGCCGATAAGTCAAATGAGACTTTACAAATTGTGATTAATCCAGACAATATCAATCCCTATTCCACTAATGCGCACTTCAGCCATCATGGGGGTAATTGGAGAAATCCTACAGATGATCTTAATGCTACTATAAAAGAGGCCATCTGGCAAAGCGCTAAGAAAAGCGCTTTGTTTATAGCGGGTAGTGTTCTTTTAGATTGTCTCACCCCACTTCGCGATCCGACAATTACTTTGGTAGTTACTGGTGCCAGACTGACATGGAATATAGGAAGTTGGGGTTTTAAATATAATGAGAATAAACAAGAGCAAATCGCTATAGCTCAAGGTAAAATAATTTTCTACTATAAAAAGGCATTAGACACCGTATTATAGGTCTAAAGGAGATATCATTATGGATTACCAGCAACAACTTATCAGCGCTGAGAACTTGTTCGAAATGGGAAATTATGTCGAAGCTTATAAACTCTATTTAGATTCCTTTATGGGAATAACAGGAGTGCTGTCTCAAGCAGCAGGTGTACAGAAAGTAGCAAAAGTCGGAGGTTGGGTTGCAGCAGTCCTAACCGGTGGTATTGGTTTGGAAGATGTCATTATAGTGCCAGTTGTCAACAAAGCTTTATTAAGCATATTGGGTATAGATCTAAATAAAATCTTAGAATTGGCAGATTATAGCCTGTGCGGAATAGTAAATTGTGTTCCCAATATTCAAGCGGATAAGCTTACAGATCACACTTCTATCCTCAATTATTTCCTGATACTTTACAAAATGAGGATTAGAAAAGATCAAAAAACAGCATATAAGGATATCCTTGAGTTGGTTAATCCTTTTAAACAGAACGAAACCGTCGTATCATTAAACACAGTACTTTCCAGAGCAGATATTGAAGCTCAACTCCAGCAGAATGTACAAAGTTATTTTCCAAACGTCGATGAAATCAATGTACTGCTTTTGCGAACATTGTATCATCTTAGTGAGACTGATTGTCAGCTTTTTAAGTCACTATATGCAAGATATGGTAAGCTTTTTGCTCCAAGCGAAGAAGAATCCATGACTGTTGCACACGCTAAAGAAATATTGGGAATCCCAGATAATGTAACGTCAATTTCAAAGACTGAGTTGACTAGGTACAGAAACGAAAAGATTAAAGAATATCATCCAGATAGGTATAACAATTTGCCTAAAGACTTTATCGAGTTTGCCAAACAGAAAACAACCGAAATCAATCTAGCATATGAATTTTTGCTTTCTTATGTGAAGTAACATAGTTAATTACAACGAAGCTTATAGAATGAGCTAAATAGGTTAGATTTGCCACAAGAGGGGTGACTGTGATGGTCAATTCGACCTCAAATTAGGAAGGATACAGGACAGTCAGAAGTGAAGATGATAGGTCATAGAGATAAGCATATTTTCCGCCCAAAATGTGGACAGCAACTCTATGGAACAATGAACAAAGAACCGGAAAAACAGAGAAAAATTACTGATTACCTTTAAAAAATCAGACAGAGAATTGGTTCGAAGTAAAGGGATACGCGATGGCCACTGGTATCTTGTCAATTTTAAGGTTTATACTGTTAGATTAAAAGATGAGATTTCTATAGAAGAGCTTGCCAGAAGATTCGCACAGTATGGCTTATCAATAAAAAAGGCAGATATTGCCAAACCCGAACAGCCTTGGTACTTAGTTAGTGATACACCAAAGCAAGGCATCTGTACGCTGGAGCTTTCACACTAAATGATATAGAAACTACAATTAATATTGTATGTAATTGCAGATACTCAATGAAAGTGACATTTACATTAGTGTTCTATCACAATAGGGAGAAAAAGGAACAGTCGTAATTGTGATTGAATAAATGTACTCTACCTGTAACCAGCTATAAGTTTTTAAGCAGCAATTTGCAGAAATCGTTTTACAATTTACAATTTTCGGTGTTCTGATGTGCAGAAGGCCTGTCAAAAACCCTCTAAATTGGTCATTTAAAAGGATGAGCAAGGATGTCCTACGATGCGACACTTTGCAGTTTTCGTTGTCAAATTGCACCTCAGAAGGTTGACCTTCCGTATTCCATCTTACTATTTCCCCTTTTTGCTTGACATTATGCTCCTCTGAAAAAATATGACCCAAATTTACAGTGCATCTTTAGCTCAGTTGGTAGAGCAACTGACTCTTAATCAGTGGGTCCGGGGTTCGAATCCCCGAAGATGTACCATTTTTAGAAGAGCGGTGATTTGCCCTTTGCTCCGCAGTCAAAATGTGCTAAAGTGCGGTATAAAAATTTTTGCCGGCTTTAGCAGCCGGCTTTTTTTAAGGGCAGCAAAGAAAGAAAGAAATAAGAATTAGGAGATATAGATGACAGCAGCATTACATGCAATTAACAACACAGACAGAAATGGCTATGTTTTCACTTCGGAATCCGTTTCGGAAGGTCATCCGGATAAAATCTGCGATCAGATATCGGATGCTATTTTGGATGCCTATTTAAAAGCTGATCCTCATTCCAAAGTTGCTTGTGAAACATTAGCTACGGAAAACAGGATAGTTCTTTCGGGGGAAGTTTCTTCCCGGGCGACTATAGATATAGAAACAATTGTGCGTAAAACAATTAAGGATATTGGTTATATTCATCCGGACAAGGGTTTTGATTATAACTGCGAGATAAATAACTATTTACATAAACAGGAAGCAGCTTTAGAAGAAAATACTGGAGCAGGAGATCAAGGTTTGATGTTTGGTTATGCTTGTTCTCAAACTAAAAATCTGATGCCCGTTCCTATTGAACTGGCACATAAACTGCTTTTTAATCTTGCCTCGGCGAGAAAAAACGGAACTATAAAACACTTGTTGCCCGATTCCAAAAGTCAGGTTTCTATGCGTTATTTGGGGCGTAAAGCAGTGGATTTGAAATGTCTGGTTATTTCTACTCACCACGATATTGTGAATGAAACCGAATTTGAGGAACTGAAGGAACAAATCAAGCAGTTGGTTATCCTTCCTTCTATAGCCGATATTGAAGATGAATGCAAGGGTTATTTTGACACCAAGAATTGTGAAATCAAAATCAATCCTTTAGGACCCTGGAAGGATGGAGGTCCTGCTTTTGATACAGGTTTAACCGGAAGGAAAATTATTGTGGATACTTATGGTGGTTGGGCTCAACATGGAGGAGGCGCTTTTTCCGGAAAAGATGCTTCTAAAGTTGATCGGAGCGCAGCTTATATGGCAAGGCATATTGCCAAAAGTATTGTTGCCAGTGGATTAGCCGGTGAATGTTTAATTCAATTCAGCTTTGTGATTGGTGAACATAAACCCGTTTCTTTAATGGTAGATACTTTTGGCAGTGGAAAAGAAAGCGATGCGGAAATAGAAAGAATTATTGCCAGAAACTTTGACTTGACAGTGGAAGGCATCATAGATTATTTAGACCTTCGTAAACCCATATACTTTCCTACTGCCTCTTATGGTCATTTCGGCAGAGAAGGTTTTTCCTGGGAAAGAGTTAAACATATTTCCAGATAAAGGAGAAAACAGCATTGCTGTCCTGAAATTAATGAATAAACTCTATACAGAACTTGCCTCCAGCCAAAATTTCTTCCTGATCGCAGGACCCTGTGTGATTGAAGAAGAAAACATAATGTTCACGGTGGTAGAGACCTTGAAAGAACTCTGTACCCGAAAAGGTATTCCTTTTGTGTTTAAATCGTCTTACAGCAAAGCCAATCGCAGTTCTGTAAATTCCTTCAGCGGTCCGGGAAGAGAAGAAGGGCTTAAAATATTGAGCAAAATAAAACAAGAATTTGAGGTTCCGGTGCTTACCGATGTGCATGAATGTGTTGAAGTTGCTTCTGCTGCAGAGGTTTGTGACATTTTACAAATTCCCGCTTTTCTTTCCAGGCAGACAGAATTAATCAAGACAGCTGCTGTTACGGGTAGAATAATTAACATAAAAAAAGGGCAGTTTATGGCTCCCGAGGATATGAAATTAGCTGCCGAAAAAGCAAGTAGCACAGGCAATAAACAAGTTCTGCTAACAGAACGCGGAACTACTTTTGGCTATCATAATCTGGTTGTGGATTTTCGCAGTTTTGCTATTATGCACAAATTTGGCTATCCTGTTGTTTATGATGTAACTCATTCATTGCAAAGACCTTCTGTGGGAAATTATTCCGGTGGCAATCCCGAATTTGCTTTACCAATGGCTAAAGCAGCAATTGCTACAGGAATGGTAAAAGGTCTTTTTA
>Ga0302243_1002419_pt1 | contig 10725 bp, 16 predicted proteins | sample AAG_UR_Met_MG_FD_193514 | JGI IMG/M metagenome (GOLD analysis project Ga0302243, IMG submission 193514) | Enriched activated sludge microbial communities from anaerobic digester in WTTP, New Holstein, Wisconsin, United States - AAG_UR_Met | ecosystem: Engineered > Bioreactor > Anaerobic >...
GGCGCTCAAGCGCAGCGGGCTGGAGTTCGGGGGGGAGCCCTCGGGAACCTACATCTTCCCCAACGAGACGTTCTGCCCGGACGGGGTGTACGCCGGCGCCCTGCTGGCCAAGATGGCCTCGGAGGCGAGCCTGGCCGACATGGTCGACGGGCTGCCCTCCTACCCCGTGAAGAGGTCCTCGCACAAGTTCGAGGCCCGCCGCCGGACCGAGGTGGTGTCAAGCCTTGCCTCCGCCGCCGAGGGCCTGGACTGCGACCGCCTGCTGACCATGGACGGGTACCGGGCGGAATACCCCGACGGCTGGTTCCTGGTCCGGCTGTCCGGCACCGAGCCGAAGATCAGGGTCACGGTGGAGGCGCGGGACCGGGAGACCCTGGAGCGGCTGTCCGCTCTCGCCGACGGCGTGGTGGGGAGGTGCCTGAGATGAAGGCGCTGGTGCTGGCGGCGGGGGAGGGGACCAGGCTCAGGCCGCTCACCACCAACATCCCCAAGCCGCTGCTGCTGGTGGCCGGCCGCCCGTTCATGTCCCATGTCCTGGAGGCGCTGTCGGCGCTGGACATCAAGGACATCTACATACTGGTGGGGTGGAAGGCCAACAAGATCAAGGAGTACTACGGCGACGGCTCCCGCCTGGGGCTGAGGATCAGCTACCTCGAGCAGAAGGAGAGGATGGGCACCGCCCACGCCATAGGGTGCGCGGCCGGCACCATCAACGAGCCGTTCGTCTGCGTCAACGGCGACGTGGTGATGTTCGAAACCGACCTCCGCAAGATGCTCGAGAGGCACCTCGCCACCGGCAAGACGGTCCTGGGGGCGGTGAACGTCCCCGACCCCGAGCGGTTCGGGGTGATCGAGGCGAGCGAGGGCCGGCTGGTCAAGATCCATGAGAAGCCGAAGGTCCCGCCCACCAACCTCATCAACGCCGGGGCGTTCGTGTTCAACCGGGACATCTTCGAGCGGATCAAGGCCACCCCCCGCTCGGTCCGGGGGGAGTACGAGATCACCGACACCCTGAACGCGTTGGCCTCCACCGGCGAGGTGCTCATCGAGCGCCTCCGGGAGGGGTGGATCGACGTCGGGCGGCCGTGGGACCTGCTGCAGGCCAACGAGATCCTGATGGCCCGCATCAAGGGCCGGGTCGATGGCACGGTGGAAGCGGGCGCGACGCTCAAGGGAGAGGTGGTGGTGGAGAAGGGCGCGCTCATCAGGGCGGGCGCGTACATCGAGGGGCCGGTCTACGTATCGGAGGGCTGCGACATCGGGCCGAACTGCTACATCCGGCCGTCCACCTGCCTGGGGCCGGGGGTCAGGGTGGGCGCGTCGGTGGAGGTCAAGAACTCCATCATCATGGCCAAGACCCACGTGCCCCACCACAACTACGTGGGGGACAGCCTCATCGGGGAGCGATGCAACCTCGGGGCCGGCACCAAGGTCGCCAACCTCCGCTTCGACGACCACCCGGTCAAGGTCGCGTTCAAGGGCGAGCTGATCGACACCGGGCGCCGCAAGCTGGGCGTGATCATGGGCGACGATGTCAAGACCGGCATCAACTCCATGATCGACGCCGGGACGATCATATTCGAGAACTCCATCGTCGGGCCGGGGGCGATCGTCCGGGGGAACGTCGGCCCGGGCAGCAAGATGCTCTAGAGCACTTCCAAGACGACCCTTTCGCCCTTGTAGTCATAGGCCTGCCAGCTGCGCATGTCGTAGGGCAGGCAGGTGATGATGTGGGTGCTCCCGAAGTTACCGAACAGGTGGACGTCGGCGTCCGACGGCCGGTTGGACGGGCCGGGGTGGGAGTGGACGGTCCCCACCACGCTCAGGTCGATGGGCATCATGTGCAGCTGCATGAACGCGGCGTGCTCGTTGGCGTAGCTGCCCGGGAAGAGCAGTATCTCGGTGATGACGCCTTTCTCGGCCCGCAGCGCCGCCACGAACTCCTTGGGGTACGAGCCCTTGGCCGCCTCGTTGATCATGTCCAGGACGTCGGCCTCGATCCCCCATACCTTGCGCTTCCCGGTCATGGCGCACAGACCAGCTTCTCGCGCATGCGCTTGTAGAAGTCGCGCTCGAACCGGACGAACCGGCTGCGCTCCTCCGAGATGAAGAACTCGGTCATCTCGTCCCCGTCCATGGGGCGCTCCTGCTGCCCGTCGACCACGCACAGGCAGGGCTTGGGCCGGGCCAGCTCCACCCTCACCCTGGACGCCGCGGGGATGACCAGCGGGCGGGTGGCGAACTTGAACGGGGCCATGGGGGAGATTACCAGGGCGTCGACCCGGGGATCGATTATCGGCCCGCCCACCGCCATGGAGTAGCAGGTCGACCCGGTGGGGGTGGCGACGATTATGCCGTCGGCCCGGACGTCCATCGCCAGCTGGTCGTCCACGAACACGTGGAAGTGGCGGATCTTGGATATGTGGGCGGTGTGGACCGCGGCCTCGTTGGTGGCGTCGAACAGCCTCTCCCCCGCCACCCGGGTGGCCAGCTTCAGCCGCTCCTCGACGAAGTAGTTGCCGTCCAGCAGGCGCCTCACCCCCGCCCTGATGTCGGAGTCGAACGCCACCTCGGTAAGGAAGCCGAGGGCCCCGGCGTTGATGCCGAAGATCGGCGCCTTGGTCCGCTGGAGCGACCTCAGGATCGTCCCATCGCCGCCGACCGTGATCAGGATGTCGATGTCCATCTCCTCGATCGGTAGCCCCTCCCTGCCGAACAGGCGGGCGATGCCCGACTCCAGGACGACGTCCTCGCCCTTCAGCTCGGTCAGGACCTTCCTGCTCACCTTGATGGCCTCGGGTATCTCCGAGTTCGCCGTGATCCCCAGTCTCATAGCAGAACCTCCTTGGCCCGGGCGTCCCCGTAGGCCAGGAAGTTGCTCCTGGCCGCGAGGTCGAAAGGCATGTCCAGGACCTTTCCCTCCAGGTCGACGATCTCGCCGCCCGCCTCCCTCAGGATGAGGGCGCTGGCGGCGATGTCCACCACCCTGATGCCTTTCTCGTACCGCTCGGCGTTGAAATAGTAGGCGTCGAAGCGCCCCCGCGCCACCAGCGACATCTCCAGGGACGCGCAGCCGATGGCCCTCACCCTGGACGACCGCTTGACCAGCTCGAAGGTGCGGGGATGGACGAAGCGGCCGAGGTAGAACAGCATGGCCGGCTCGTCGGTCTCGAACCGCCCGACGTTCAGCCGGTTGCCGTTCATGGTCGCTCCCTTGCCCTTCCCGGCGACATACAGGTCGTCGGCGGCCAGGTCCAGCAGCACGGCGTGCTCCACGCCGGACAGCGAGCCGCGCCCCAGCGCCAGCGACACGCTGAACATCGGGACCCCCAGCACCGAGTTGTGGGTGCCGTCGATGGGGTCGATCACCAGGGTGTCCTGGTACCCGCGGTCCACCAGGCCGGCCTCCTCGCTCAGCACGTTGGCCGGCAGGTCCCGTTCCTCCACCGCCGCCAGGATGATGTCCTCGGCCACCTTGTCGATGCTGGAGGTGGGGGTGCCGTCGGCCCCCATGTACAGCTCCCTTCCCCGGTCGAAATCCTGGGGCAGGGCCTTGACCTCGTCCCGGACCAACTTGGCGATCCTTTCCAGCTCCCGTCGCATCATCCGTGTAATGCGCCCCCCGCTTAAAAAGAGAATGGCAGAAAACTGTTTATGCCAGTCGTTGCCTAGAAATGCCAGGAAGTCAGGTGGTTTCCGTGGCCGAGGAGTTCAGACCATTGATAGCGCCGATCGTGGTGATCGACCACGACCGGGAGAAGTACAAGATCCAGGTGGAGCTTCCGGGGGTCAAGAGGGATGATATCGACCTGGAGGTATCGGAGAGCAGCTTCTGCATCCACGCCGAGCGCGATGACGCGGAGATCACTGGCTGCTACTTCCTTGCCCACCCGGTGAATATCGAGGAGACCGACGCGGCGTTCGACGGCAGCATGCTGAACGTGGAGATTCCGTTCAAGGTGCCGATAAGGGGAAAGATGATTGAGGTCCGGGACGGGACCCTGGACATCGGGCAGCCCGACCCCCGGAAGATCGAGCTCAGGGAAGGAAGGGGGAGCATGGGCATCGGGACCCAGTGAGCCCTACAGCCAGCCGAGGCCGGGGATGGCCGCGCCTGACTCCCGGATGAGGGAGCGCACGCTGACCGCCGAGCCGTACTGCTCGGCCAGGTACCTCGCCTCGATCCGGGAGAGGCCCTGGCTCCTGAGCTCGTGGTAGAAGCGCCTCTCCCCCCTCCGGGCCGCCCGCTTGAACTTCAGGTACTTGATCCCCAGCTTGATGCCGATGATCGGACCGTAGGAAGCGGCGTACAGGACCGTGGAGCGGTCCCGCTCGTTCATGCTCAATCCTCCTTCATGCTCTCCTTGACCTTCCTGCCGATGTCGCTGCCGCCGACGCCGCGCATGATCTTCCCGAGGTTCATGTTCGACATGTACTCCTGGGTCAGGGCGAAGGCCTGCTCGTTGCTCATGCCCGCGTCCTTGAGGGCCTTGTAGAAGTTGGCCACGGCCTTGCCGAAGTCCTCGCTCTCCTTTGCCCCGTACATGATCTTGGTCAGCTTCTCCAGCAGACCGGGGATCTCCTCGCCGATGACCTTGAACATGTCCCTCAGCTGCTCCGGGGACGGCATCTCATCATTTCCCATTTTCATACCTCCGTGCTGTTACTTCGCCGTCGGCGGGACCCTCCCGCCCCGGCCTGTTACCTACTAAGTGCGTTCACTCGACTTAGACAGACCGAGCACTTGTGACCACTTGCTGATCACCTGCTCGGACACCCTGTAACAACTGGACTTCTTACCTTTCTCCTCGGTGACCAGCCCCTCCTTCGACAGGGAGCCGAGCCGCTCCCTCACGATGCGCCGGCTCGAGCTGCCGGTGCGGGCCCGCAGCTCGTCGGCCACCTGGGTGATGTTCAGCCCCGGCCGGTCCATGAGGATGCGCATGATCTCCCGGGACATGGGGTCCTTGACCTGGGGAAGGATGACGTCGACCGAGATCGCCCCGTGCTTCTGGTACAGGTCCAGCAGGCGGAAGTACTTCTGGACCACCCCCTGGAACTGCCCCAGCTGCTCGACCAGCTGGGTGTAGGGCCTGGTCACCTCGCGCAGGGAGGCCTCCAGGCTGCTGATGCGCTCGGTCAGCTCCTCGATCTTGCGGTCCTTCTCGTCCTTGGCCAACGTAATCTGGAGCGGGGTCATGGGTAATAAAAACGTCCCAGGGGGCCGACCGGGCCCGAGGACCGCATCCTCAGGTATTTATGCCACCGCGGAATATTTTGTGCTGAGACGGAAGGGTCCAGCAATGCAAGGCACCAGGTTCGAGGGAGTATTCACCGACGGGGACAGGCTCTACACCAGGAACTCCGCCCCCGGACGGACGGTGTACGGGGAGAAGCTGGTGACCGCGGACGACGTCCAGTACCGGGAGTGGGTCCCCACCCGGAGCAAGCTGGCCGCCTACATCAAGGTGGGGGGCACCTTCTTCCCCTTCCGCCGGGACAGCAAGGTCCTCTACCTCGGCGCGGCCAGCGGGACGACGGCCAGCCACATCGCCGACATCGTCACCGACGGGACGGTGTACTGCATCGAGTTCTCCCCCCGCTCGTTCCGGGACCTGGTGCCGGTGTGCGAGTCGCGGCCCAACATGGTGCCGTTCCTGGCCGACGCCACCAAGCCCCACGAGTACGCGTTCGGGGTTAGCGGGGTGGACGTGGTCTACCAGGACATCGCCCAGAAGGGGCAGGCCCAGATATTCATGAGGAACTTCAAGGAGTTCGCGGCCGGCCGCGGGCTGCTGGTCATCAAGTCCCGCTCCGAGGACGTCTCCCAGGAGCCGGCCAGGACCTACGAGGATGCGAGGAAGCAGCTCAGGGCGGCCAGCCTCCGGGTGAACGAGGTCGTCCAGCTCGACCCGCTCGAGAAGGACCACGCCATGATCGCGGTGGAAAGATGAGGTACGTCTACTGCATAGCGTTCGACGGCGACGGGTTCGTCATGGTGTTCAACCCCCGGCGGGAGGGGTGGGAGATGCCGGGCGGGAAGGTCGAGGAGGGGGAGAGCGACCTGGAGGCCATGGAGCGGGAGTTCCGCGAGGAGGTGGGGCACGAGCTCCGGCCGGCCGCCCGGATGGAGGTGCCGGAGGGCTCGGTATTCGCCGGCCGGATGGGAGAGCGGTGCGGGGCGGGGGAGATGGAGTGGCGCGCGTTCGAGGACCTCCCCGACCGCCTGTCCTTCCCCAAGGTGGAGTACCTGCCCCTTATCGCCTGGGCCAGGAGGGAACTCGGCCCCGGGGGCGGGAACGGACAGGGCCGCGCATCCGCTTAAGGTTAAATACTAGGACGGGAATTGGCTTAATCCTCGCCACCTAAACGCTTACAAGTTCACATTTGGAGGATTCATCATGGCTCGCATGCATGCCAGGAGAAGGGGCAAGTCCGGGTCCCAGCGCCCGATGATCAACGAGAACCCCGCGTGGGTGCCCCTCAGCAAGGAAGAGATAGAGAACCAGGTTATCAGAATGGGCAAGGAAGGCACCACCGCGGCCCGCATCGGGCTGCTGCTCCGCGACCAGCACGCCGTGCCCGACGTCAAGCTCGCCACCGGGAAGACGGTACTGGACATTCTCAAGGAGAATCAGCTCCAGCCCAAGCTCCCCGACGACTTGGTAGCGCTCATGAGGACCGCCATCAACCTGCAGACCCATCTTCAGGAGAACAACAAGGACCTCGCCAACAAGAGGAACCTCCAGATGGTGGAGTCCAAGATCCGGCGCATCGTGAAGTACTACAAGCGCGAAGGCGTGCTTCCCGCTGACTGGAACTATTCCATCGCCAACGCCGAGCTGCTCATCGAGTGATGGCAGATGGAACCAGGCACACCGCTGCCTGACAAACTCCTTTCCCGCATTTATTCTGCCAAGAGCGAGCTGGACCTCTCCTCGGAGGTCCGGGTCGTCTCCCATTATGACGCCGACGGGATATCCTCGGCCGGCGTGCTGTGCAACATGCTGCTCCGCCAGGGGAAGCACTTCCATGCCACTCTGACCAAGAACCTGACCGAGGGGCTGATCGCCGAGGCGGCCGGGGGGTGCAAGCTCCTGGTCCTGAGCGACATGGGCTCATCGTACCTCGAGCAGCTCGAGAAGCTCCCCTGCAAGGTCATCGTGCTCGACCATCACTCCCCGCCGAGGGACTCGGAGAAGGTCGTGCACGTCAACCCCCATCTGGCCGGCATCGACGGCATGACCTCGGCCTCCGCCAGCGCGGTGTGCATGCTCCTCGCCGCCACCGTCGACGAGAGGAACTGGGACCTGCTGCCCATCGCCTTCGCCGGGATCGCCGGGGACCGCCAGGCCATACGGGGGCTGTCGGGCCTCAACCAGTGGCTGTTCGACGAGGGCCTGAAGCGCAAGGTGGTGGAGGTCCGCCCGGGCTCCATGCTCCCCGAGGGTCCCCTCCTGCAAGGGTTGGTCTCCTCGACCGACCCGTACGTCATCGGCGTCTCCGGTTCGCCGGACGGGGCCAAGGCGCTGCTGGACGAGGCGGGGATCGACGGCGGCGCGGACGCGGACCGGCTGGATGATTCGAAGCGCATGAAGCTGTCCTCCCTGCTGGCCCTGAGGCTCACCGCCCAGGGCACACCCCTGTCCACCATGGACGAGGTCGTACACGACCGCTACCACTTCCCCAGCTGGGGGATGGGCGCCGATGCGTTCGCCGGGCTGCTCAACGCCTGCGGCCGCTCCAACAACGAGGGGGTCGGCCTCTCCCTCTGCCTCGGGGACAGGGGAGCGATGGAGAAGGCCAGGGGGCTGCGCCAGGAGTACGTCGACGAGGTGCAGGCCGGCCTGGCCAAGGTGGTCGCGAGCGGCGTGACCAAGGGGCAGAACATCCAGTACTTCTACAACGACAACATCGGGCTGTCCGGCATACTGTGCGGGGTCACCATGCAGTACTTCGGGGACCGGGACAAAGCGACGCTCGCCCTGTCGTCCACCGGTGAGGAGGTTAGGATCTCGTCCCGCGGGACGTTCGACCTCATCGACAGGGGCGTGGACCTGGCCGCCGCGCTCCGCGAGAGCGCCCAGAAGGTCGGCGGGGTGGGCGGGGGGCACCGCATCGCCTCCGGGGCGACCGTGCCGCTGGGGCGGGACAAGGAGTTCCTCGAGCTGGTGGACAAGATGGTCGGGGAGCAGAGGGCCCAGAAGAAGGACGCGTCGAAGTGATCAGCGCCAGCTGACCTCGACCTCGTCGGTCCGGAAGCGCTGGTTGACCTTGGTGTCCTCGACCGACATCCTGACCCCGGCGCGGTGCATGAGCATCCCGGTCCAGGCGATCATGGCGCCGTTGTCGATGCACAGCCGAGGCTCGGGCACGAACATCTCCGCCCCCCGGTCGTGCGCCATCCTCTGCACCATGGCCCGGAGGCGCTTGTTCTGGACGACCCCGCCGCCGAGCAGGACCTCCTTCTTCTCGATGTGCGCCATCGCCCGCTCGGTGACCTCGCTGAGCATGGCGAAGCAGGTCTCCTGCACCGAGAAGCACACGTCCTCGATCCTCTCGCCCTTGGCGCGGTGGGCCAGGGCGGCGGTCATGATGCCCGAGAAGGCGAGGTCCATGCCCTTCACCGAGTATGGGAGGTCGAGGAGCTTGCTTCCCTCGAGCGCCAGCTTCTCGATCTTCGGGCCGGCGTAGTAGCCGAGGCCGAGCTCGCGGCCGAGCTTGTCGAACATGTTGCCGATGCCGATGTCCAGCGTCTCGCCGAAGATGCGGTACCGGCCGTTGGTGAACGATATGACCTGGGTGTTCCCGCCCGAGGCGTACAGCAGAACGGGGTCGGTGGCCTCGGTCTTGGCCACCCCGATTTCCAGGTGGGAGATGCAGTGGTTCACCCCGAGAATCGGACGGTCCAGGGAGATGGCGAGGGCCCTGGCCGCGGTGGCCACGGTCCTGAGGCAGGGGCCGAGCCCGGGGCCCTGGGAGAAGCACACCACGTCGACGTCCCGCAGCCTGATGCCGGCGGTCTCGGCGGCCTTCCGGATAAGGGGGACCACGACGTCGGAGTGATGGTTGGCGGCCTCGCGGGGGTGTATGCCGCCGTTCTCCGGGCGGTACATGTCCAGCTCGTTGGCCAGGACGTTGGCGTTCTCGTCGACGATGCCCACCCCGCAGGTGTGGGCCGTCCCCTCGATGCCCAGGCAGATCATCTTGAACGGTCCGTGGCGGCGCCTAGGCCTTGGCGCCGTTCCCGGCCAGCTCGTTGAGCCGGGCCATGATCGCGATCGCGCCCTCGGTGACCTGGTCGTCCACGACCAGGATAGGGGTGTGCTTGCCCAGTATCTCGTAGTACGCCGCCTCGGCCAGTCCCTCGGCGGTGGACGTGTCCACGAAGCTGACCTTCAACCCGGTCGGCAGGCGCTCCTTGATGTAGTCGCACTTCTGACATCCAGGCTTGGTGAACAGTAATATCTCTGGCATCCGTATCTCACCCCCAATAATGGGGGTCCCCTAATTAGGTTTTCCTTCCTTCCCTAGCCGCCCCGGGCCATCGGTTATATCCCTCCACGCCGATTCACTGAACGGATGGGAGCATGGGAAAGATCATAAGAGCTCAATGCAAGGCCTGCGGGTTCCGGTCGGAGGACCTCTACACCGGTTTCGGCTTCCAGAACGCGGGCGATTACTACATGTCCCCGGCCATATGCCCCGAGTGCCACAGCTTCGGCCTCAAGGACCAGCGGCACCCCCCGCAGAACTGCCGGCGGTGCCGCTCGGAGATGGTGTTCTACGGCTCGGAAGGGTTCTCGGCGAAGTACTACCCCGACCGCATGAAGGCCGAGCCGGTGGCCGAGGACACCACCGACGACCTGCTCAAGGGCCGCCATGTCTGCCCGGCCTGCGGGAAGGTCGAGCTGACCTTCGAGGAGCGCGGTGACTGGTCTTGAGCCGGGCGCTGCTCATCGTGGACATGCAGGTGAGCCACTTCCCGCCCGATAACCTCCCCTTCCGCGCCTCCGAGACCTTGGAGGTCAACCGCTGGCTCATCGATAGGGCCCGCCGCGACGGCGTCCCGGTGATATTCATACAGCACTGCGCCGGGAAGGGCAGCAGGTACGAGCCCGGCACCCCGGGATGGGGGGTCCACCCCGCCCTGGCGCCCCGCGACGGTGAGATGGTCATCCAAAAGTGGCACCCCGATCCCTTCCAGGGGACCGAGCTGCAGAGCGCGCTCGCCTCGCTGGGGACGAAGAAGCTTATCGTGGCGGGGATACGGAGCGAGATGTGCGTCGACACCACCGTGCGGAGGGCGTACTCCCTCGGCTACGAGGTCGAGCTCGTCTCCGACGGTCACACCACCTGGACGACCGGGGCCGCGCCGGCCGAGGTCATCGTGGCGCACCACAACCAGGCCCTCGGCCGCTTCGCCAAGGTGGTCCCCCACCAGCAGGCGGACCTCTAGCCCCGCGGCCATCTGGAGCGGACCGCTGCTTTTTATACGGCCAGTTCCAAGAACTGCTGCATGGACGGCGAGCTGAGCGGAAGGACCGTACTGATCACCGGTTCGAGCATCGGCATCGGGAGGGCGACGGCCGAACGCTTCGCCCGGGAAGGATGCCGGGTGGTGGTGACATATTACAAGGATGAGGACGAGGCCGGGAAGACCGCCGATCGGTGCCGGGAGCTGGGCGCGGCGGAGGTGTTGGTCGCCGAGCTGGACGTGAAGGA
>Ga0302243_1002430_pt1 | contig 10696 bp, 8 predicted proteins | sample AAG_UR_Met_MG_FD_193514 | JGI IMG/M metagenome (GOLD analysis project Ga0302243, IMG submission 193514) | Enriched activated sludge microbial communities from anaerobic digester in WTTP, New Holstein, Wisconsin, United States - AAG_UR_Met | ecosystem: Engineered > Bioreactor > Anaerobic >...
GGGCGGCGTTAGACAGGCGGTTCAGGGCGATGTTGGTCTCGATGGTCTTGTTGCCCTTCAGCCCGCTGATGACCTTCGAGTATAGAACGCCCTTGTCATCCCCTATCCAGTCCTGCAGCCAGCGCTTCATGATCATGTTCATGCCGATGGAGTGACCGACCATGCCGTAACGGATGAGCCGATAGTGCTTGACCAGTTCGTTCTCCATCTCCCAGATGACGTCCTCCAGCTTTTCGTCTGGAACCTTCGTCAGATCGCGGACGTCGAACTCCTCCGCCCACTTCATGTAGCGCTTTGCCCACCGCTTGTACGCCTTATCCGTGCGCAGGATGTTCCCGTCCCAGTCGAGAACGGTCGTTCGTAGCATGGCCAGCACCCTCTTTCCCGTCCGGAAGTCGGCGTTGGCGATGCGCTGCTGATCCCGTTCAGGGAAATAGTTCAGCAGCTCCTTGGTGCGGGAGAACTTGGGATTGTACATCAGCATGCCTTCCAGCACCTCGGCGTTGAAGTACACGTGGCCTTTGTGGATGCTCAACAGCGGCTTGTTGGTGAGCTCGCGGTATCCCATGATGGCGCTGCCCTCCCAGTTGACGTACTGGGTCAGCCACGGTCCCAGTATCGAGAAGAAAAGCGGTGACGTGACGTCCGCCCAATATTCGTCGCCGTATCCGCGGGTCCAGAGGGTGAGGTCCCCGCCGATGGTGGTGATCGGCCGGGACTGCAGCAGATAGATCTTGTCGCCCTCCGCCGCCCACTCGATGTCCTGGGGGGATCCCATGTGCTTGTGCAGCTGAATGCCCAGTTTGGCTACCATCTCCACCTTACCTTTGGTCAGTGACGGCCGTGTGCGCTCCGATTCGGGCACGTCCACAACCTTCTCGCCTTCCGGGGAGAGGAAGATCGCTTGGACCTTGCTGTTGATCTTGGACTCCTTGACCTCTCCCGAGGAGGGGTCGCAGACGAAGCGGTCCGGGGTCACCAGGCCGGAGGCTATCGATTCGCCCAGTCCCCAGCTGGATTCGATCACGATCATCTCGTCGCCGGTGATGGGGTCGGAGGTGAACATGATCCCTGAGGAATCGGCGTTCACCATGCGTTGCACGACCACCGCCATGCCGGCGTCCAGATGGCCCACGCCTTTGTCGTGGCGATACTCTATGGCCCTGTCGTTCCAGTAGGAGGCCCAGCATTTCTTTACGCACTCCGCCAGCCTCTCCCGGGTGACGTTCAGGTAGGTGTCCTGCTGACCGGCGAAGGAGGCCTGCTCCAGATCCTCGGCTATCGCCGAGGAGCGTACCGCCCACAGACCGGAAGTGCCGAATTTGGCGGTCTCCTCGGTCAGCCGTTCGCCGAGATCGTGGTCCATCTCCCCGGCCATCATCCAGCCGCGTATGCTCTCTGCGCAGCGGACCACCTTCACCGCGTCCTTGTATTCCAGGTTCCTGAGCGCATCAGAGATGCGCCCCCTCAAACCGTTACGGTCCAGGAACTGCTCGTAGGCTGCAGTGCTGACCACCCATCCCTCCGGCACCGGGAACCCTGCGGCCATCAGGTCCATGAGGTTGCGGGCCTTTCCGCCTATCTCCTTCTGCTCTCCCTTAGCCTCCAACGAGATGACTTGTTCTCCCAAACGATCCCTCTGCCACGTGGGGCGTGAAGGGAACGGCTTGTTCCGTATAAACCGTTTCCATGTATATTCACTGGCGCAATTATGAATAACCCTCCGTCAATATCCAGGGGGATGAGGGATACTTTGGAATGGCTGGCAGTCTCGGTGGCCAGCAGCATCGATCTGGAGTGCGCGTTCAGCGAGAGGGCCGCCGAGGTGGGCATGGGTGCCGACGGAACGCCCACCTGCCGCATTGACCAGGCCGCCGAGGACCTGCTCCTGAGATTGATGGACGAGAGGAAGGTCCCGTTGAACGTTTTGAGCGAGGAGGCGGGGTTCGTGGACCGGGGTTACGAACGCACCCTGGTCATGGACCCGGTGGACGGAACGTACAACGCTCTAATGGGCATTCCGTTCTACAGCGTCTCCCTGGCCGTGTGCACGAAAAGCATGAACGACGCCACCCACGGCATCGTCCGGAACCTGGTGACCGGGGACCAGTTCTATGCGGAAAAAGGCAAAGGAGCGACCTGGAACGGCAAGCCCATTCATGTTAGAAAATGCGATCTGGAAAGTTCGGTGCTGTTCGTATACTTAGGTAAATTCTCCGCGGCCTCCGCCAACGGGGTCCTGCGCAAGGCCCGCCGCACCCGCTCCATGGGCTGCTCGTCGTTGGAAATGTGCCTGGTGGCCGCTGGACTTGCAGACGGGTTCTACCTTCATTCCGAAGTATACAAGAGGGCGCTCAGGGTGGTGGACATCGCCGCCAGCACCCTGATCCTGCGGGAGGCGGGTGGCGAGCTCTACGATCTTGATGGAAACGTACTGGACATGAGCCTGGACCTGGAGGTCCGGGCCAACTGCCTGGCCGCGGGGGACGCGGCATTGCTGAGGTGGCTGCTATGAGGTTCGGGATGAGCGTCAACATGAACATACCCGATGCTCCGCGCATGGCCAAGAGGGCCTTGGACCTGCTGAAGGGGCACGAGGTGCTGTTGGAGAAGGAGATGGCCGAGCGGTTCAAGACCAAGGGCCTGCGCCTGGAGGAAATGGAAGTGGACATGATGGTCACCGTCGGGGGCGACGGGACCATTCTGAGGGCGCTGCAGCACAACAAGGCCCCTATACTGGGCATCAACGCCGGTGACCTCGGGTTCCTCACGGTGGCCTCGGAGGAAGAACTGGAGGAGGCCATCGATAACGTGCTCCGCGGCAACTACGAACTGGAGGAACGCATCAAGCTGCAGACCACCGTGGGCGGGAATCGCATGTTGGACGCCATGAACGAGGCGGTGCTGCACACCGCCCACGTGGCCAAGATCCGCCACTTCCAGGTGTTCGTGGACGGGGAGATGGCCATGAACGTACGGGCGGACGGGATCGTTGTGGCCACCCCCACCGGCTCGACCTGCTACGCCATGAGCCTGGGCGCACCGCTCATCGATCCCCGGGTGGAGGCTCTCGTCATTGCGCCCATGGCCCCCTTCAAGTTCTCCGCCCGCCCGGTGGTGGTCCCGGCCAGCAGCCGCATCACCGTGCAGGTCGTGCGCCCCAAGGAGTGCGTTGTCGTCGTGGACGGTCAGCAGGAACTGCTCATGGCCGGCAACGAGAAGGTGGAGTTCAAGGCCGCCCCGGACCGGGCGCGCTTCGTCAGCTTTGGAAAGGGCTTTTACGCCAGAACCAGAGAGAAGCTGATGGGGACACTATGCTGAAGGTCCGTGGCATCGACCGCGGCCTCTTGGAAATGATCAACCAGGCCGCCCGCGATTCGCTGCCTAACGAGTTCGTGGCCATGCTCCGGGTCGAGGACGGTATCATCGGGGAGCTGCTGTTACTGCCGGGCACGCTGCAGGGGAAGGACTCCGCCACGCTGATGATGCACATGATGCCCATAGACTACTCGGTGGTCGGCACGGTACATTCCCACCCGGGCTTCAGCAACCGGCCATCCCGCCAAGACCTGGAACTTTTCCGTCGCTACGGATACGTCCATATAATCACCTGCCTGCCGTACGACGAGGGCAGCTGGCGCGCCTATGACGGACTCGGACGGCCCAGGCAGCTGCCGGTGGTCGAGCTCTAGAACACCTTGCTGTTCGGCCCGATGTTCCCGCGAGCCCGGGCGCCCATGCCCACCACGGTACCTTCCCAGATCACCGTTCCCGGCTCGATCATGGCGTTGATGCCGGTCTTCACATCGTCCCCCATCACCACTCCCAGCTTGCGCCGGCCGCTGCTCAGCATCTGCCCCTTGTTCGTAACGCGAACGGTGCGATCGTCGAAGCGCAGATTGGCCACCTTGGTCCCGGCGCCGAAGTTGCACCGTTCCCCGATTATGCTGTCGCCGACGTAATTGTGATGCGGGATGTGCGTCCTCTTCATGACGATGGAGTTCTTGACCTCGACCGAGCTTCCGATGCGCACCTCCTCGCCAAGGCAGGTAGAGGGCCGGATGTAACAGTTGGGGCCGATGTTGCAGTTCTTGGAGATGTACACGGGCCCTTCGATGTAGCTTCCGCTCCGGACCAGGGCGCCCTCTTCGACCACGACGTTGCCCTTGAGCACCGCCCCCTCTTCCACCGTTCCTCGGATATCCCGCTTCAATCGGCTCATGAGGAATTCGTTCGCCCGCAGCAGCTCCCAGGGGTAGCCAACGTCCATCCACTCCCCCTTTATCTTTCGGATGGCAACCTCGGTGTGCGAGGCCATCATGTTCAGGGTGTCGGTGAACTCGTACTCCCCGCGGGGCGAACGCCCGGTCTTTCTAATATGATCGAAAATCTCGGGGGTGAGGCCGAAGAATCCGCCGTTGATGAGCTTCGACGGAGGATTGGAAGGTTTCTCGATTATCCTGACCAGCTTCCCATTGTCGTGCTGTACGACCCCGAAACGCTGCGGCTCCGGGACCTCGACGGCGCCCATGAACGGCGTGCGGTCCTTCTGGAACGTCGAGACCATCTCGGCCACCGCCTCCGGGGCCATGACCACGTCCCCGTTCACGCAGATGAAGTCGCCGTCCATGACCCCCTCGGCAACCCCTATGGCGTTGGCGGTGCCCAGACGCTCCTTCTGTTCCAGGTAGCTGAGCTCCACGTCCATCTGCCCTCCGTCGCCAAAGAACTCCTTGACCCGGTTGGCCTTCCACCCCACCAGTATGATCTGCTCCTTGATTCCCGCGTCGCCAAGCGCCTGCACCAAATGAGCCAGGTACGGTCTTCCGGCCACGGTCAGCAGAGGCTTGGGAATGTTGCTGGTGAGCGGTCTGAGGCGGGTGCCTTCCCCGGCGGCCAGGATGAGCGCTTTCATTTGGACCCTTCAAAATGAAAATGGCTGTCAGCTATTAAATGCCTGCTCAGCCCAGGGCCTTGCGGACCCTTGCCCTGGCCAGTTCGGCGATCTCATCCAGGTCCTTCTGGTTGCGGGCTTCGGCCGTCAAACGTACCTTGGGCTCCGTTCCCGATAGGCGGACCAGGATCCAGCCGTGCCCCAGATCGACCCGGAAACCGTCCACTGTGGTCAGGTCGCCCTCGATCGAGGACATCTCCTCGGCCAGCCGGTCCTTGACCTTCTTGCGGACCAAGGGGTCGAAGGAGAAGGAGTCCCGCACCGAGGGATAGGCCGGCAGGGATCCGACAACGCTCTTCAGAGGCCGACCGTCAAGCAGTTTCAGCAGATATGCGCCGGCCAGCATGCCGTCCGGGCAATAGTTGACCGAGGGGAAGATGAACGTGCCGGACGGCTCGCCGCCGAACGGCAACCCCTTCTTCTTAAGCGCTTCGGACACGAACATGTCCCCCACCTTGGTACGCACGATCTGTCTTCCGACCACGTCGTCCAGGACCATGGAAGCGTCCACCGGGGCGGCCATGTCCTTGACCTCCAAGAGAGATGCGAAAAGCGCCAGGAGGCGATCTCCGCTCACGTAGCGGCCGTCCTCGTCCACCGCCACCATTCGGTCCCCGTCACCGTCATGGGCGATGCCCACCGCGCCCTTGGCCTTGCACAGGGACATCAGGTCCTTCAGATTGGCCTCGGACGGCTCTGACGGCCTCCCGGGGAAGCGCCCGTCCGGGTTGGCGTTCAATGTTATTATATCACAGCCCAGGTCCCGGAACAGGCGGGGGCTCACCGGGCCGGTGGCGCCGCACCCGCAATCAAGGACCATCGAACGCTCGACCGGTCCCACCTCTTCCATGATGGTAAGGATGTGCTCGTCGATGGCTCCCTCCCACGGGCGTTCAGAGAACATCTCGTCCCATGCGGCCTTCCTGCCGCCGTCAGCGATGAGCCTCTCCACCGCCTCGGTCTGCTCCCCGTCGAAGGCACTGCCATCCTGATTCCACATCTTGACCCCGTTGTACTCCGGGGGGTTGTGTGACGCGGTGACCATAAGGCCGCAATCGAAATGAGATGCCGCGCAAGCCAGCGTCGGCGTGGGAACCATGCCCGCCCGGTACGGTTCCGCGCCGGCCTCGATAAGCCCGGCCATGAGCGCGTTCACCAAGAGGTCCCCGCTGGTCCTAGGGTCCTTTCCGACGACGACGGTTCCGGATAGACTTCCTACCGCCCTGCCGATGCGGACGCCAAGCTCGGCGTCTATGTCCTTCCCTATCAGACCGCGTATGCCGGAGGAACCGAAGAGGCCCATGGTATCCGCAGGTAATCCCTGCTAAGGCATTTAATCCCTGTCATTCCAGACATAGCCAGTCATCCGGCCAGCATCGTTTTAGCATAGCTTCAGGGGGGATAAAAATCTGGGTGCGCCGGTGGGTTAACAGCCTATACTATATAAGAGGAATAAACGCTGGGCAACGTCCTTTATGCGATAAATATTATATATAGAATATTTCCATTACTTACTGGATAACAGGCCAGAATGGTCGATTATCGCGGAGGTCGTTCCATGGTGATGGAGAAAATCAACTTAGACAAGGCCAAGGACATCGCGAAGAAGAAAGGTCTCAAGCCGGGGCGCGTAAAGGGCACCAACGGAGTTCAGTTCACAAAGGGCAACAACGCGAGGCTGGAGATCGTATCCTGGGAGGAGTTCGAGAAGACCCTCACCAAGAGAGGTCTCGCGGTGTTCGAGAGCGGCGGCTGGATGAAGATAATGAAGAAGACCAAGTAAGGTCTCCTTTTCAACCCAGTCAAACCTCTTACATTCCTTTTATCGTTCATCAGCCTTCTATGTTGTTCAGCACCACCGTGAGGTCCTTTCCGTAGGCCTTCTTGAACGCTTTACGATCTTCCTCCATGCGCCACATCTCCAGCTGGGGGTCTCCGCTGGCGGTAATTATCAGTTTCACCGAGCGCTTGGTCACCTTGCTGAAGCGCACGTTCTGCACCAGGTTGGAGTGGGAACGGTCCAGGCTCTCTGCCATCCGCAATAGCGTAGAAAGACGTATCAGCACCTGCTGGTCCTTCTCGTCGAGTTCGCGCAGGTCGGCCGCCCTCATCTTCGGCGTGCGCTTGCGGTGGAACTTGGCGATGTTGGCGATGAGCAGCACCTCGCGGTTGGAGAAGCCCAACAGTTCGGCGTGGCAGATAATGTAGTGTGAGTGCAGATGATGGTCGTTGAAGGAGATGAAATCGCCCACGTCGTGCAGGAAGGCCGCATGGTTCAGCATCTCGCGCTCCTTCTTGCCCAAAGTGTGCAGCCCCTTCTTCGTGGCGCTGTCGAATAGTTCCAACGCTATGGAGGTCACCCGCCGGGCATGCTCCTCGTCTATCGAGCAGGCCCGCCCCAATTGTATAACGCTGCGTTCGCGCACGGACAGCTCGCGGAAGCCCGGGAACTCCTCCAGACCGCCGAGATAGTCCTGCAGCATCCCGTCCCGCATGCTGCGTTGACTTACGGCGATCTCGCTCAGCTTCAGCTCGTCCATGACCGTTTCCAGGACCATCGCCCCGGCCACGATTATGTCCGCCCTCTCCGGGTTCATTCCGGGCACCTTGCGCCGGGCGGCCAGGTCCAACGACGCCAGTTGGGGTACCAGCTTTCTCAGCTGGGAATACCTGATCACCCCGGGGCGTGAGCTGCTGTCCTGGCGCAGCAATATCTCACCAAGGTTCACCACGGTCCCGGAGCTGCCGAAGGCCAGGGACACCTTGCTCTGAAGTATCTCCTTCTTCGCCCGGACCAGCGAGCTCTTCACGTACTTGCGCATCTTGACCAAGGCGTCGTCAGGGATCGGGGCCTCTGGTTTCTTCACGAACATGGTGGTGAGGCGGATGGCCCCCACCTTCAAGCTTTCCAGGTAGGAATACTCGTTCTGATCGCCCAGGGCCAGTTCGGTGCTGCCCCCGCCGATGTCCAGGAACAGGGCGGTCTTGCGTCCGATGTGGTGCCCGCTCGACACGCCGAGGTAGATGAGCCTGGCCTCCTCCATTCCCGAGATGATCTGAAGCTCCAGGCCGGTGGCTTCCTTGACCCTTTCCACAAGCTCGGAACGGTTGGACGCCTCCCGGGTGGCCGAGGTGGCCATGGCCACGAACTCCGTCGCACCGTACGTCCGGGAAAGGTCGCAGAAGTTCTTCATCACCCGGACGGCCCGTTCCATGGCGCTCTCCAGCAGCATTCCGTCCGAGAACTCCTGCTCGCCCAGCCTGACCATCTCCTTCTGCTCGCTGATGACCGTATATGAGCGGTTGGGGTTGATGCGCACCACGAGCATCCGGACGGAGTTGGTCCCGACGTCCAGGAACGCCACGACCTTTCCTTTTTCCGGCTCAACCATTGATGGTCACCTCTCGCCCGAAGGCACGGGCGAACTGTACCGCTTTTCGGGTTCCCCATTCCTTCTCCGTTGAGAGGTCTCCCTTTCCAGAGATGGTGATCTTCACGGCCTTTCTGCCCACGATCACTTCCAATCCTCCCACCAGGGAGGAGTGGCTGCGGTCCAGGCCATCAGCCAAGGCAAGTATGGCCGAGATCTTGGTCACCCTCTTCCGCTCCGATTGGGTCAGACCCTTGAACACCCGGTCCTCTCGCCGCGGAGAGCGCAGGCCGTGATAGCGGGCGATGCAGGCCAGCATCCTTTTCTCCACCTCGTCCAGAGGCAGTTCGGCCTTCATGACGATGTCCAGGGCCCTTCTCTGATGCCCCTCCGCTCCCTCGCCTAGCCCAACGTCGTGCACCATGGCCGCCATCTCCAGGAGCTCGCGGTCCTTGGGGTCGAGACGATGCAATCCGCGGGTATTGTCGAAAAGCAATGCCGCAAGTGCTCGCACCTGCTCAGCATGCGGAAGGTCGATCCGGAACTGTGACGCCCAGTCCGCGGCGTCCTTGACCCGGTCCTCCGTCCTCCCGTTCTCCACATCCTTGGGCAGGTCCTTGAATCCCTGGGCCCGAAGCTCGTCGGCAACGCCTTCTGCATCATAAGGAACCCTGACCAGCTTGACGCCCATGGACGGGAAGTCCAGCAGGGCGTAGGAAGCGGCAGCTCCGTCACGGGGGCGGCCCACGCTCCCCGGATTGACGAACAAGGTTCCAGCGCTCTCCCGGACCATCGGAACGTGCGAATGCCCGGTGACGATCACGTCCGCCCGGCTATCCTCGGCCAGATGGTGGAGCCTGGTCTCAGGGGTGGATGGGGTCAGTTTCTCCGCCTCCTGTCCCGGGGCGGCGTGGGTGACCAGCACGGTTCGGCCGCAGATGTCCAGGCGCAGCTCGTCCGGTAAGGAGCCCAGCCATTCCAGTTCGTTCTCCCCGAGCATTTCCGTCGCCATCTCCCACTGGCGGTCCTTGACCTTTTTGCCCGAGGCGATCCTCAGCACCGCCCGGTCGATGTTGCCGATGACGTTGAGGACGTCCTTGTCCATCAGCAACTGTATCGTTTCCAGAGGGTGAGGCAGACCCACCGCGTCCCCGGCGTTCAGGAAGGCCGTCGCTCCGTTCGCCCTGGCGTGCTCCATCACCGCTCGAAGGGCGGAAACGTTCCCGTGCACGTCCGAGATCAGGGCCACCTTGACCGGGCAGGCCTCCACTATCGGACGGCCTTTGAGATCGTCAAGCAGTCGGAACAGGAAGCGCTCCTGCAGAATAGCGAACCATTGCTCCACGAGCTTCTCGTGCAGCTCTTTCCTCCTTGACCCGAACGTGATCTGGAGGCGGTCAATGGCCTTGACCGCGCTGGGCGCTTCCTCGCGCAGACCAGGCAACCGCTGCAGCCAGACGTCGCAATCGTGCAGCTCGCCAACCGTATCCTGCAGTTTCTTCAGAGCCTTCAGCTCGTCGTCCAGCCCATCCGGGTAAGCATCCCGGAAGGCCTCGAGCGCGTAACGCAGATGCTTGCCGGCGATGCGCAGGGCGTGATGTCCCTTCCAATCCTCATAGACCGGGACGGAATGGGAGTGCTCCATCAGCTCCTCGACGGCCACTGCGGCGTGGGCATAGGCGTATGGATAGAGGACGGACGGATCGCCGTTCCACTCCGCAGGAGCAGCAAGTTCCGCTCTCATCTCCATGAGGGGGCCTTCACCGACGATGGACCCCATCAGCGTCACGATGTCCGGCTGCAACGACGTGCGTCGGCATCTGAGCGTCTCGATGATGAGCGCGAGGCCGACCGCCTCCTCCCCGTCCCAGCCTTTCCCGATGGAGCCGAGCAGGGCCATCTGCACGTCCAGGTCCCTCGCCTCCCCGAGCGAGGTGGTGACCTGTCTGACCGCTTTTCTCCACCTCTTTCCTTTCTTGCCTTTGAAGCACTCCTCGAATATGCGCAGCGCGGAGCGCAGCCGCCGGGAGGCCACGCGCATCCGGTGCACGTATTCGATGTCCTCCCCGGTACGCACTCCATCGACCTCGGCCAAGAGCGCCTCCAGTCTCTGTGCGGTGACCATTCGTCCATAGGCGCAAAGGTCCTCGGGCAACTTCACTCCTCCCTGTGCCAGGAACCTCGGTTCTGGATCAGCCAGGCCTGGGAATCGACCTTTTCCTCGCCCTTGGCGGACTTTCTTTTTACATAGGTGCCATCGGGCAGCATGTCGCGGGACTTGACGTTGTCCCTCAGATGTATCGGCAGTATATCGTCCACCAGCCGCCGTCGGTACTGTTCGTCAAGCACCGGGAAAAGCACTTCCACCCTG
>Ga0302243_1002440_pt1 | contig 10659 bp, 11 predicted proteins | sample AAG_UR_Met_MG_FD_193514 | JGI IMG/M metagenome (GOLD analysis project Ga0302243, IMG submission 193514) | Enriched activated sludge microbial communities from anaerobic digester in WTTP, New Holstein, Wisconsin, United States - AAG_UR_Met | ecosystem: Engineered > Bioreactor > Anaerobic >...
AGGTTAGCAGGTGAGCACTTTTATCCCGCCGAAAGTGAGCACTTTTATCCCGCCGAAAGTGAGCACTTTTATCCCGCCGAAAGTGAGCACTTTTATCCCGCCGAAAGTGAGCACTTTTATCCCGCCAGTTACATTCCGCCCACAACGTCTCCGGGGTTAAGGACTGTCTCGTGAGAAATCGGTTGAACGCATCGTGAGTAATGACCAAACCATTGCCGGAAAAGCATTCGGCAGCTTTGACGCAAGAAACATCGCACTGAGCAGCGACAAGGAAATTGATGTAATCGCAGTCAGAGATCGGCGGAGAACGGACCACGGATATTTATTCCGTTGCGAATATATATCGATCTTTCGGTCGAAAGGTGGAATTGCGTAACTCCTATCCGGAAGATCGGCGTTTCGTACGGTCTTCGGATCGACAGGTATCAGCGATGAACTCACGGTGAGGGAGTTTGTGGGGCAATGAAAGGACACTCAAATGAGAGCACATGCATTGCCAGAGGGCCCCGAACAAATACCAAAAAATAAGAGTTCTCACTCTCAATACCACCAATCGTCGATTTCGACAACCCGAATTTCCGGATCTGGGATGACTCCAATTCCTTTCAGGTTATCCAGCTCCTTCTCAAAATTTTCAAGAGTGAAATTCGCTTCTTTTCGATCGGTGACAATAAATTCGAACACAATTTTCTCCCTTTTAGCGTCGACCCTGATCGCATCAATCGCCCTCTGACTGTTCCAGTGTTTTTGTGCTTCATCATCCAATAATTCTCTTTCCATTAGTTCAGAATGCTTGATCTCTTTGTCATTTATTCTTGCTCTATCTTTTGTCCGATCCAGTGCATCGGCGATCCGGAGCAAGACACATAGTTTTCTGTTGGGTTCATCATGAGGGATAGTATTGGGATCATTACGGTGACCCAGGCAGATATCACGGATTATTTCGAGTTCCTTCTCTTCGATAATGCCGGTAAAATATCCCTTTTGTTTCCAGTGTTCCAGAATTGTATCAGTATGCTTTTCATGTTCTCTCCTTGGATTCTCCCTGATTTTATCATCCTGGAATAGTTCTGAAAATTCTGGAGATGCAGCAGCATTTCCAATATCATGGAAAAGAGCGCCCCAGTTGAGTATCTTCTGTTCTCGCGAAGTAAGGTTTGACAACATCCCCAGCAGCTGGGCGTTTGCCAAGACGTTCTCCACATGACCCCATGCGTGTTTGGTCAGGTACTCGGGGATGTCTACTCTACCAAACAATTTCAGAATGTAGTCAAAAAATTCGTGCTCAGAAGAAGGGACTGCAGTTTCATCAATCCGCGGAGAGTTCAGAATTTGAATAATTTCATCTGCAAACTTATGTGCCGCCTTCGGGGGATCAACTTTTACAAAAAGTGCGTCATCATGTCCTTTCCACCTGATGTTCCGTGGCAGCTTAAATACGAGTGGAAGCAGCGATTTCTCCTTCCAATTCTTTATGACAGTGACCGTGCCTTCGTTGCAGACGCCCACGCCATATGGGGTTTCTTTTATTTCGCACGCCTTTTCGAGCTGTTTGAATCTTTCATTGTAATCCAGACCTTCATCAATCAGCGAAACTTCTCTACATTTTTTTGATTTGGGCTGGACTGTCTGGTTATTGCCATTCCGAATCTCAGGTATGCACCCGCGTTGCATTGTGAGCATAACCGTTGGAATGTTTGAGCGTGTAGCATGAAGCCAGCCAGCATACTTTTCAAGCCTTGCAAATGGTTCTATTTCCTCTTCTTCAACGGGACGCATGGTATAATCGCGGTCGCAGATTGCACCAACCTTCCCCCACATAAACATATCTTTTCTTGGACGGCCATAGTGGCAGTACTTCTCCGTACCGGCACAGAAAACTACCTCAGCGCCGTTTTGTATCGCCTCTCCATAATGCGTCATGGAACGCTTATGATGGTCGACGATGATCACCCGTATGCATCTCTCACTCAGCTCCTTGATTTTCTTCACTGCCAGACAGGCAACCGGAAATGGGAGCTCATGCTGAATCGGGAGCGGAATATCCACGATAACGACGAGATCGCCAGGCTGGAGATGTGAGTAGTCATAGCGTTGAAAGGTGTAACACCAGAAAAACTCCACAACACCGGTACCACACTCATCAGGCGCCTCACACGTCGCAGGATTGCACTTGACGTATTTACATTCAGTTGTGACGTCATACCCTTCATCGATGAGATTCTTTTCAGATATCGCGGTCATGGCAATACCGTGTCCGTCAGTGTGACCAAAGAGAATAACTGTTTTTGGCATGGACGATCCTTTCATGCAGGCCATCATATAGTTTTTGAACCGATTCTACAAAATTAAAAGTGCAAATAAAATACATGGGAGTGTTCTTGTGACAGTTCCACTATTATGGTTCTCAAGAGCCCTCCTCGGCTATAGAGCCATATCCCACGGCGGTCTTGGCTCCAACACCATGTTCGTGGCAGGCTTTTTCAACGCACTCCAGTGCCACGTCCAGTGGTGACCGGCCTGCAAATGCTCCTCCCGCAATTTGATATGGATCATCTCTCATTCCGATAATAATCTCGAATGCTGTGTTCTCCACTGCTAGAAACGGAACCGGGATAAGTTTGTGATAGTCCGCGGGCGGGGTTTTCATTGCCCGATCGGTATAGTACGGCGCATAGTGCGGGTTCATTATATCCGGCCTGATCGTCGGTTTGGAGGTCGGCAATGCATCAAAGAACAGAACTTTCCCCTGTCTGCTCTCTTTGTAGTAACTCTGTTTCGGACACCCAAAGATATCGCAAAAGCCCTGATCCTTCAGAGCCCGTACCTCGGCGTTTTTTAAATCAATGTTTCCGTATGTGTCTTTACCAAACATTTCTGTTATAATATAACTCCGGACGACGCCTTTTATCGCACTGCCGGGGATATATGGAATGCCGTAGATATGATGAAGCGTCAGGGACGTCTCGTAGACAGATTCATTCCCGAGACCTATTACCAGTTTCCAGTCGGTAGTCAGGATTTTGGACTTGATCTCCCGGCACAACTTTGTGATGTTTTGCTTCTGTCTCTCTTGTAGGGCATCGACACTCCCTTTCGAATAATCGGGCTGGATGTTTACGATAATCCTTCCACTTTTATCTTTTTGAAAAAAATAGAATTTTCCATCAGAATAATACGGATCCTTGTTCAATCGCAATGCATAATTATCAATTTCTTCCGATGAGATAACACTTCTTGTGTTTTTCGGCAATAATCTATGCAGATCATTCGCTGAATTGGTTTCATTGGTGGTCGGTCCCGCCGCATTTCCGACGACCTTCATGTTTTTCGCATGGGGGCCCCGTTGTTGTGATACTATATCAAATTCAACCCGGTCACCAACTGAGGGAGGTTGACCGTAGAAACTGTCCCGGCTGAAATGCACGTCCTGAGTGTGATTTTCTTCCCGCCGAATGAAGCCAAAATGCCTCTCGCGGTCATATTTTATTACTCTTCCCCTTTCAGTCATCGTCAGCTTCCCCTTCGATCATACCATCCGCGAATCTACGGAGCCAGGTAAAAAATGCCAGCACTTCGTTTGTTACGGCACGATATTCAGGTGAATCGAGATCGATGATCTTTCCGATCAGGTCATCGGCATTATTTAAGATGATGAGCTTCTTCTCATCGTTCTTCAGCCAATCTGCCGTCTGCTGGTAGATCAGATGGTAAGCATATCCGGATTTCTTATTATCTGCGTCTGATTTCGATTTTACAAACGCAAACGTCGCTCCAAGGCCGTTCGTCTTAATCAGCAGGGGGATTTTCTTGACATATGATTTGTATTCCTTTTTTTTCGGAATCGTGCTGCCCTCTTTTGCACAATCATATGCAAACTTCGCGCGCCCCCGATCGAGGCCCTTCAGTTTACTTTCGTTATTCATGTCTTATCCCCACACCCTAGTCCTCACAATTCCCTTGCCGATGGTAGCGTTGCCGCCGATCTGGAGGACTTCCGGCAGTCCATCGACAAAGTAGTCCATCACCAGTTCTTCTTCCTTTATCCCCTGATTCTGCTTGAACACTCCCTTGTCATTGTCATCCCTGAAAACAGGAGTCGTTAACGCTAGGGAATAGAGAATCGTTTCTGAAGGCAGATACTCTTCTGTGAACAGAGCTCCATCCTGCACCGTACCGGTCTCGTTATTTATCTTAATCCGTGTGATAACCTCTGTGGAGAGATGTACAAAATCCCCGAAATCATCATCGGACAACACAACGAGGTCTTTCTTCATTTTCTCTCTCCAGTAGCCATATTCATTTCCCTGAGGAAACACATTTGTTGAAAGCCAATTGGCAAATACTGAGCACGGATCGCTGCTATTCTGATCTTTTTTAACGTTAAAGGTATATTCCTCCAGGACAATCCTGTCACCTTTAATGGGCAGCTGAGAGTTAACCGGAATTGTGTTTTCCTTCGGGATGGATATACCCTCGACTCCCGCAAGTCCGAGATCGGTTCTCAACCGCTCCAGTACCTGCGGGCAGGTGATCCATGCAAAGACGCCTTTCATGGATTTCACCGGGAACAACAGAAGACGGGCATCCGAAAAGCCCAATGCCCCTGCATGATCGCCTCCTGTTTCGGGGCCGAAGGCACGGTCGATTGTAGCCTTATCAGATGTCTGAATCGTTTGAGTTCCCACCGTTGTCGTTCTCCTTGCCGTCTCAAAAGCGTCCCTGATACACCCCTTCAGCCCGGATGATTCGATTTTTGGAAAACCCGTGGGTTTCTCCCGCTGTATCGGCAGGTCAACCACTCCAAGATCGGATCCGCTTCCTGCATGGAGGGGTGTCTCCACTATCAGGAAGAATGGTTTCGCTAATTTATACATGTTCAATGCCCCCTACGTTGCTCTAGGATCTCAGTCAAGTCCTCAATTCCATTCATCATTGCACCACGGGCTTCTCGGTTTATCATCAATACCAGGTTCTGTTGATAATCAATCATGGCCTCGCCTTCAAACATTTCAGAAATTAAAAATGCTTTTTCATCGATAATCATCTTCAAACAACGGTTCAGAGCACCGTCCGCTCGCGACGCCGCTCGTGAAATTCTCTTTGAACGTTCATTGGCATCGGAGGGCACTGCAACGGGTACACTGCTGGCAATCGAGCGTTTTCCGTGCCCCACAATATCTTTTCCCGGAGAGGATTGATCCATCGTTTTGCACACCTTATACACCTCCTACGTATGCAACGCCAAATCCCTGTTCGGGGTTGAAATCCGAAATCGGCCTCTGGTTGAACGCATCAAGAGCATCCTGGAAACTGCCGTCCTGAATCTCAAAGTAGTAGACACTACCCGCCGGAACGGTCTTTCGCATTGGCTTCGGTTTTTGTGTTTTCATATCAAACCCTCCAATACTGGATGGTTTGGCAATTGCAGCGGTCAGTAATTCTACTTCGATGTTGCCGATTTTACCCACCAGTGTTTTCTGATCTATCCACCCGGGCAACCAGCCGTTGGTGAAGAAAGCCGGGGTGGAGAGATAAACTTTGAATTTACTGTTAGTTGAGGAGTAATTGTCAACCACGGGTTGTGACAACCCGATCCTCCGGTACGAAACGGCCTTCCCCTCACCACCAAGTTTCATCATCCCGTGCTCCGGCAACTCCAGCCCCTCGAAGTCTACCACCAAACAGAGTTTGTTCAACCTTTTCGTGCCTATCCGATAGAGCATTCCTTCTGCAGCTCTGCCTTTCTTTTTATCAATGGAGATTCCCACTTTCGGTTCCGTAAGAACCATGTCGGATAATCTGATCACGGATGAAAATGATTCTTTTGAGCATTTGAGGTATTCATTCAACGCTTTTTTGTTGATAAGCCCTTCTTCAACATTTTCAACATCTCCTCCTCCCTTCAGCACATATCGGGTGGGACACGAACTCACGATACCGGATAGTTCCTTCATCTGGAGCAGAGAAACACTGTTACCAGCACCCTTCTCCATGACACAGTCCAGGGGTAATGGCAGATAGATCTCGTCGTCCTGCCTGTTCAAGAAGTAGAGGCCGCGTATCTTCAGCCCTGCAGTAGGATCACCCACTTCATTTGCCTTTTTCAGGTCCTCTGTATGATCTGCAAAGTAGGCACTGCGCAGCGCGCCGTAAATCACTGAGGGATACGGCGGAAATATTCCTTTCGCCCAGGTTTCCTCGCTCATCGTAAACGGCCTGCTGTCCTTAAAAAACAGTGTGTCGAGGGGGTCGATCTGTATGATCATCAGTCCGCCTCCCGTGAAAGGAAATCTGCAATATCCAGAAGTGAGAAGAAATTTTCCGCTGATGTGCTGCTCGTATACAGGCTGGTCACTCTGGAAATCATGTCGTCAACCGTCTGCTTTCTCCTCCATGCAAAGGCCTCTTTGTCTTCGGATTCGTTTCGCGTCATCGTGCATGACCGATCAATCAAGCGCCGTATTTCAGTCACGATGAGAGGGGGATCACCATATTTTCCTTTTTCATCCAACAGTCCGCCGAATTCGGCTCTCAGACTCTTGATGAACGTGTTCGAGAATTCCTCATCTTTCAGAGCCTTTACAATCTCTTCGATGAGTGCAGTGGTCGATTTGTCGTTATACGTCCATTTCATCACTGCTTTGCGGATTTCACCCGAGTGTTTCAGTACGGCAATGGCAAAGGCATCTTTCTGCGCGTCGATCTCTTTCGCTTCTTCCTCGACCATTCTGACCCACTCCAGCGCCTCGGCGAAGGGAGTTTTATAATGGGCGATGACAATCCCGCAGGAGGCGGAAGATGCCATGTTACCAGCAACATCATGTCCCAGCGTTTCGAAGTGCGGGAATGCACACCGCAAATCATGAATTACCGGCAGGAGGTGATCGAGATTGAGCAGAGCAAGGCTGTCATCCCCCCTGCCTTTCGGCTTATTGATGAGATTTCGCACATTATCTGAAAAGTAACTCAGACTTACAGTCATCTTTTTATGGAAATCCATCAGTTGCGTGGTGTCTTTCAGATACTTCCCTGAAAGCCAGTTCCCCATATTATCCCCATCGAACATTATTATGGCGTAATATTTGTAAAAGCGCAGATTTTTCTGCTTTTTTACAGCGTATATCGCGCTTAACTGCCTTGCCGCCTCATCGAGCTTCTCAGTCGGGAATGAGTATTTCTTAAAGTATTCGAGGGTCAGGTTATCCTTGTAATACAGCACATCGTCGAAATTTCCGCCGAACAAGAACTTATAATCGGCTAATAAATTCGGATCGAGTTTATCGAGCGAACCCATGAGGGCAATCGCAGCAGTAGATGGGAAATCCCTTTCATAGCCGGAATGGAAGTAATCGCCTGCATACCGTTTGGTCAGGCAGACTGCGCAGAGTCCTTCACCATTGCCCATGTACCTCAACGGCTGATGATTCAGGGAAATTGCATCATTTCGAAGAAATGCCCTCTTCATGCCGCGGTAGAAGAGAACGTCCCTCTCTCCGCAGAGAGAACATTTTCTGCCGCTCTCAACCAGTTGTTCAAATTTCCGGACATTTTTCACGGCATAGAGGTTCGCTTCCAGATCTCTGTACATTGTCGGGTACTTCTCTTCCTCAAGTGGAAGAGCCACCCAGGTCACCTGAAGGTGGTTCCGGATCTGCTGTTTGAAACTGGTGAGCACACCTCTCTTAACTATACCAACCCCGGCGTCGGCAATACTCTCGAACTCGTCCATAACACATTGCTTCAGTTCATTACCCAGTCGCTTTACGTCTTCTGTCTCTATGCTGGCGGTAAACCGGCTTGGCTTGGATTTTAGATGCTCGTACGGGAAAATGATCTCACAACTTGTTGCCTTCAGCTTCAACTTATCGATCGCATGATCCGTTAAGTATGAGAGTAAATAACTCCCTGCGTAGAGGTCCTGTGTTTTTCGTGCCTGCGCAATGAAAGACTGTACCGGGCCTATGGTAAAAATGAAGAGATATTTATGGCTCATATTTTACACCATCCAGTGCGACTTGATCCCAGAATTGTGCAATTTTACCATAGTTAGGTGCGCTTTTTTTCCTCCTATCGCCTTTGTTTTGTAAATCCACATTCTGTGGCAAGAATTCCCCGGATAGCCATAAAACCAGCCAGTAATACTTACTCTCCACCTTTACCAGTTTGATCAACAGGGGCGAAGCCCTTCTCTCAAACATCTCATTGTCGGTTTTCACGTGTTTTGCCGGCAGTCCGAAAGCGGCAGTGCCGAAAGTGTCCATTTTATTCGTCGTACGGTATTTGGAAAAAGTACTCCCTATAGCATTCAGTGCCCCTTTCCAGTCTTGAAACGAGTCTTTCGAGAGGATGAATCGCAAATCAGTTATGGATGAATATGTAGTGACTGGAGTGGTTAGGATACCTCCATTCACTATCGATATGGCGCGGGAATAATTGTCGACGAGCCACTTTTTTACTTCTTCACTGCTGCTGCCTTTTACGATAAACTCAAGGGCTTCATTGCCATCCTTCAGAACATCCAGGTCACCATGGACGCCTGTAGTGCCGATATTCCCTCCGCCTCTTCTTGAGCGTGCGCCCAATCCCCCAAAATAGACCAATGCCCAGAATGCAGCGCAAGCCTGTTTCAACGTGTCGGGATCATGGCTTTTCAGCTCCACTGAAAACTTCTGGCCATGCCGAAAGAACTTCCTACCTCTTCCAAACACTATCACTGAGTATAACAGGTACCCAATACCGGCATCTTTACCTGTTAATGTTCGATTATTTTCACTTCTCCAACTCAGAGCATAGTCGTCTTTTACGTTGCTCCCTGTCTCCAGTCTGGAGTTCCTTCTTACCACAAGGGATACTTTACTTCTGCCGACTCCTTTTTTCGTTGAGCCGAAGCTTTCACCCTCTTTCTGGAGTAGTTCTTCGAATGAATTGTCCGGAGAGTCGGAATACGTCATCGCCCGCCACCAGAACCGCAAAACCCCCTTTATTGAAGGAGATCTGAGTTCAGGCTTTTGCACATCCGCTCCAGCCATAAACAGGGGAGTGATGGTTTCACATTCAAAGACAATGGTTTTCATGCGGCCATCTCGAGTACTCGCCCATCTGTGGATCGTAACTGTTCTCATCTGTGGGATGACTTGCCAACAATCCTATCTCTTTCATTCTGCCCTGCAGAACGGTATAAAATCTCTCCGGTTGAGACAACAGCCGTGAGGAATTATGTGTAATCCGGGTGCTCATTGAATCGGTCATTCTCATGCTTCCGCTCTCGTCACAATAATGCCCCCAAACCCGTAGGCCGTATGTTTCCCGATCTGGAGGTACTCCCCGGCTTTGAGGAGGTTCCCCGCTTCGGGCGGAATCGCTGATGTTTCGTAGGTGATCCAGCCGGTGACGCCCTCGAATCGCAGGATCCTCCCGTCCCTCGAGCGACGGGCGACCTCGACGGTTGCGACGTCGAAGTCGAGGACGGGCACGTCCTGTTTGAGGAGGCCGTCCGGGATGCGGCAGGGGTAGTGTACGGCGTCGAAGCGCTTCGTCACCCGGTTGAACGCTCTCGCTGATGCGGCGAGGATCGATCCGAGGGGCGGCATGATCTCCATCCGCCCGCCCCGGACGAGGCGGACGGGCGTGACAAAGGAGACGGTCGTCCGGTCGCCGAGAGGAAACTCCGGGATCTCGACCGTCTTCGCCGAGATCCCGGTGATTTTGAAGCGTCTCCCGGTAAAGTGCCGGGCGTTATCATGGGCGTGGATCCGGGAGAGGATCTCCGGGACGTACCGCCTCCTGTCGCCGTGGACCTTGATGAACCCCTTCACCCCGCCGTTGTCACGGAAGGCGAGGAGAGCGTAGGGGTTGATGTCGACCTCTTCGTCCTTGAAGACCATGCGGTAGGGGCACCGGTCGGCATCGGGGCAGTCCGGCGGGCACGTCGGCCGCGCGCACCGCAGGGCGGTGCCGAGCCATCCCCTGAACGCCGATCCGGGAAATGCCGGAAGATCGGCGTTTCGTGCGGCCCTCAGATCGACGGAGATCAGCGATGAACTCATGGTGAGTGAATTGGGGGGCAATGGAAGGACGTTCGGGTGAGAGTACATAAACATTGCGAAATGTTCCTGAGTGGATATTCTGGCGAAACGATATTTCTCGAGCCGATGATGCCGGAGGCATATCCTGCCGCGTTTGGGCTGCCGTTCCGCCTGTGGCGCGAACGGGGCAGGGTTCACTTCCGGGGGCGGGCGGGTTGCGATGGGTGCAGGAGAGATGCAGTCTCAACCGGTCCCGCGGGGCGGTTCACGGACTCTGGAGCCATGGTCTTCCTCGTCATCCACACCGCTGGAGACACCCGCAATTTTCGGTCAAACGGTAGCTGCTTTGGCCGCCATTTTCGAATCCGTGAAGTCGATTTGCGGGTGTCGTTATAAACCCCCTGCGTCGGTGGAGACACCCGCAATTTTCGATCCAAAGACGGCCATCATGGCCTCCGTTTTCGATTCCGAGAGGTCGGTTTGCGGGTGTCTTTTTATACCCCTGGTGTGGGGGGAGACACCCGCAGTGTCGGACAAAATCGGAGCGTGCAGAGGCCGATAGAAAGGATTTTATTCGAAGAAGATGCACTCTTGCAGTGACACCCGCGATTAGAAGGGTATGGAAACAACA
>Ga0302243_1002443_pt1 | contig 10638 bp, 7 predicted proteins | sample AAG_UR_Met_MG_FD_193514 | JGI IMG/M metagenome (GOLD analysis project Ga0302243, IMG submission 193514) | Enriched activated sludge microbial communities from anaerobic digester in WTTP, New Holstein, Wisconsin, United States - AAG_UR_Met | ecosystem: Engineered > Bioreactor > Anaerobic >...
GGGTGTCTCCACCACCGCTCCGACGTCCGCCAGGGCGGTCTTGGGGTCCTGCATGACGCTTACCCCGTTGATGTAAGCCTCGCCGGAAGTGGCGGTGAGCATGTTGGTGATGATCTTGATGCTGGTGGTCTTCCCCGCCCCGTTAGGGCCGAGAAAGCCCATGAAGGAGCGACTGGGGACGTTCAGCTCCAAAGCGTCCACCGCTCGGAAGCCTCCTCCGTACACCTTGGTCAGACCGTGGACCTGGATGGGTGCGTCCATATGGATCGGGCGTTTATTTCCGACGGACTATAATTCGTTATTGACCCAACCCGTCCTGTTCGGTCGGGACCGAACGTGCCAAGGATTAATTCCCCCTCCGCTAATCCAGACGGCAAGATGTACTCGTCGTCGCTGATCGAGGAGACGGTGGTCCGATTGCTTAGGGAGGCGGAATGCCGCCTGCCGCCGGACGTACACGCCGCCCTGAAACACGCGCTGGAGATAGAAACGGAAGAGATGCCGCGCTCCCAGCTCATGGCCATGCTTAGCAACGTGGACAAGGCTGCGGAGCGCTCCGCACCCATATGCCAGGACACCGGTCTTCCGGTGTTCTTCGTGCGCGGGCGATGCGATCACCGAACGTTAGAGTCCATACGCAAGGGGGTGGCCAGGGCCACCCAGGCAATACCGCTGCGTCCGAACACCGTGGACCCATTCTCGAGGGCGAACTTCGGCTCCAACCTTGGTGAGGGGATGCCCCCGGTGCACCTCGAACCGGCCGAAATGGACCATCTGGACATTGCCGTGCTGCCGAAAGGGGCCGGCTCGGAGAACTGGAGCGCGCTGCGCATGCTGAACCCATCGGAGGGCGTGGAAGGTGTGCGGCGCTTCGTCATCGATTGCGTGGTGAAAGCAGGGTCCCGTCCCTGCCCGCCCATCGTGGTGGGGGTGGGGGTGGGAGGAACAGCGGACATGGCCTGTTCGTTGGCTAAAAAGGCTCTGCTCAGGAGGTTGGGGTCCCGCAGCGGTGACGTCACGATCGCCGACCTGGAATCAGGACTGCACATGCAGATCAACTCTCTAGGCCTGGGCCCCATGGGCCTGGGTGGAAGCACCACCTGCCTCGGGGTGCTCGTACAGAAGGCGCACTGTCATACGGCCAGTCTGCCGGTGGCGGTGTCGCTCAACTGCTGGGCGGCCCGAAAGGCCTTCGCCCGGTTGTACCCGGACGGCCGGGTCAGGTTCTCCCAGGAGGGCTTCGATTGAACATCAGGAAGATCAAGAGCCCTCTGGACGAATCGGAGGCCCGCTCCCTAAAGGCGGGGGACATCGTCACCTTGAGCGGAGATCTGCTGACGGCCAGGGACGAGGCGCACCTGCGCATTCTCGAGCTGTTGCGCGCAGGTCACGATCTTCCGTTCCGACTGGAAGGCATGGCCATTTACCATTGCGGCCCGATAATGCGAAATGAGGGTAAGTGGGAAGTGGTGGCGGCCGGACCGACCACCAGCGCCCGCCTGGACCGGTTGGCTCCTGAACTGATAAGACGATGCCGTCCCCGGCTCCTGATCGGAAAGGGCGGCATGTCCTCGGAAACGCTGGAAGCGATGATGGAGGTGGGATGCGCCTATCTGGCCTTCCCGGGCGGGGCTGCGGTGCTGGCCGCTGAGGCGCTGCCCGAGGTGCTGAGCGTTCACTGGGAGGACCTGGGCATGCCGGAGGCGGTCTGGCATCTCCGCGCGGAGGACTTCGGGCCGCTGGTGGTGGCCATGGACTCTCATGGCCGGTCGCTCTTCAAAGAGGTCGAGGACACGGTAAGAAAGAGATCAGTCCTTCTCTGAATCGTCCCGGTCCAGCAGCTCCGGCTTGCGGCGGATCCTGTAGTTGACGTATATCCCGATCATGAGGACCATCAGCGATACGGTGAGGCCGATGATCATCAACGAGTGCGCCAGATCGAGGCCCAGTAGGAAGGTCCGGGTGTTGTTGACGTTGTCGTACTCCATCTCCATGTCCAGTTCCCTCACCTCGAAGGGAGCCAGTCCCACGGTCAGCGTTCTGGTCAGGAAGGAATCCTTGCTGTACGTTATGATGTAGGACCCGGAGGGCACCTGGGAGAACGAGTAATTGCCGTCATCGTCCGTTATCGTCTCGGCGGTGAACAAGCTGCTGGACAGTTTCACCGTCACCCCCTTCAAACCCTTCCCGTCGTACTCCACCATGCCGCCCAGCTCCGCCGGCTGCTCCTGCAGGACGAAATCGACGCTCTTGGTCTCGCCCCGGACCAGAACGACCGGGGGCATGGGGTCGGAGGAATAATAACCGACCTTGCTGGCGACCACCGTATACGTTCCAGGCTGGACCTTGGATATCTCGTACCGGCCCAACGGGTTGACGGAAATGTTGGAGTAGCTGCGCTCCTCGTTGATCAGCGTGACCGTGGCTTGATAGATCGGAGTGGTGCCGTTGGTGACATAACCGGTCAGCATGCACAGGACCTCGAGCATGGTGAAGTTGAGACGGACCGATTGACCGCTCTTGATCAGCGTGTTGACGTAGCTAATGTTGGCGGAATGGTCGAGGAAGTGGGCCGTGACGTTGTACAGGCCGGGAACGAAGTTGCCTGGCATGGTGTAATTTCCATCGGCTCCGGTGGTCGCTTTGTAGGTCACCAGGGTGGTGACGTTGGTAGCCCGGACCTCCACTCCCGGGAAGGCCGCGCCGGTCTCGTTGACCACGCTGCCGACAATGTCGGTGCCGTTGACCCCCGCCGACGACGCCCTGTCCGGAATGTAGGCGGAACACAGGACCAGGGCTAGGGCCAGCAATACCACGGAAAGCTTTCGCATGCGGATAGTGCAAGGTCGGAGCATGGATTTAACATTAATCAGGGTAGGACACCCTTAGCGGGCCGCTCTCCGCGGTCACCGATGCCAGGAACATCACACGGAACGCTATCAGGAGCGAGCAGGAGCGCAGGGCCTTCTCCCTCCAATCCCGGACGTCCTTCCGGTCCACCCACCTTCCACCGCTTGTTGTCCCATCGATATAGATCCGTCCCAGGCGAACGATATATACTTGGTCAGAGAGATTGGCGGCCAGCTCGTCGATGGAGGTCCATTCGCTCAGGCGCAGCCCGGAACGAAGAAGGTCCATGCCCTCCTTCTCCTCATCGTCCAGGAACGCAGGGATCTCATCGACCCGCATACGATCCAGCATCGCCAATGAATAGGACAGTCCGGTCCCGAAATCGGAAGATCTGACCGGGATGCGCCTGCCAGCGGCGGTCATGGCCGCCCAGAAGACCCCGAACAATCCTGGGGCGATCACCCGCTCCAGACCGTGACGCAGCGAGAGGAGCTCGATCCTCAGGTCCGCGCCAATCGGCCACAAGACCTCGTCCGGGGGCTCCCACAGCCACGGCGCCTCGTCTCTCCAACCCTCCTGCAGGACGTAACGCAGCTCGAGCAGGCGGTCCTCGCCTATCTCGTCGAGCATGTGGTGCAGGATGTGGGCGAAGGCGGTTATGGTGTTCATGGCGTCCTTCTGCGGCGGCAGCTTGGCCGTTCTCATGCAGAGACGGTAAGTCTTCTCGCCCAGGGCCATGCTGGCCAGCATGTCCTCCGGATCCGCCACGGCCTTTTCCCACTCCTTCCAGGGCAGCCTGGCGCCCTCCTTCCCCTGAATGAACCATCTCATCTACGCACCTTACCTAATTCTCCCCTGCGCCGACTTAATACCTGTGTTGTTCTCTCATTTTCGTTCATCTCATGCTAAGGTAATTATAACCCGGCAATAGATAGAATCCGCTTTTGGAAGGTTGAAAGATGCAGAGGGTGAAGAAGAAGGCTAGCAAGCAGGAGGTGCTCTCCCTGCTCGATCCGCTCATCGCGGAATGGTTCGACTCGCGGTTCGACGGTCTTACCGAGCCGCAGTCCTACGCCATCCCGCTCATCCACGAGCGCAAGAGCGTGCTGGTCTCCTCGCCCACCGGTTCCGGGAAGACGCTCACCGCCTTCACTTCCATCATCAACGAGCTATTCAAGTACGCCAAGGACGGCAAGCTGGAGGACCGCATCTACGCCGTTTACGTCTCGCCGCTGAAGGCGCTGGCGAACGACATAAACAAGAACCTCGAGGAACCCCTGGCCCAGATGAACGAGCTGGCCAAGCAGAAAGGGTACGAGTTCCCGAAGGTGCGCGTGGGCGTGCGCTCGGGCGACACGTCGCAATCGGAAAGGCAGAAGCAGCTGCGCAAACCCCCGCACATATTCATCACCACCCCGGAATCGCTGGCGCTCGTCCTCGCCGCGCCGAAGTTCCGGGAGAAGTTCTCCCAGGTCGAGTACATCATCGTGGACGAGATACACGAGATCTGCGATTCCAAGCGCGGGGTGCATCTCTCCATAACGTTGGAAAGACTGCAGGACCTCTGCCAGCGGCAGATCACCCGCATCGGGCTGTCGGCCACCCTGGCGCCCATAGAGGACATAGCCTCGTATCTGGTCGGCTACCAGGACGGTGCCGTTCGTCCCGTCGAGCTCATCGAGGTACTGACCAAACGCAACCTGGACCTGGAGGTGGTATGCCCCACCGAGGACATGACCGCGCTTCCGTACGAGATCGTGAACGCCAGAATGTACGACGGCCTGCGGGACATGGTCAACGCGCACCAGACCACCCTCATATTCACCAACACCCGTTCGGGGACGGAGCAGGTCGTCTACAAGCTCCGGGAACGCGGCATCGAGAGCATCGAGGCCCATCATGGGTCGCTGGCAAAGGAGACCCGCCTGGACGTGGAGGACCGTCTCAAGCGCGGAGAGCTGCGCTGCGTCGTCTCCTCCACCTCGCTCGAGCTCGGTATCGATATAGGCTCGGTGGACCTGGTGTGCCAGATCGGCTCGCCGAAGAGCGTGGCCAAGGGATTGCAGCGCATAGGGCGCTCCGGGCACTCCGTGGGGAAAACGCCCAAGGGCCGCATGATGGTCCTGGACCTGGACGACCTGGTGGAGTGCGCCGTGCTGTGCCGGGCGGCGCACCGCCGCAACATCGACCGCGTCACGATACCGGAGAACGCCCTGGACGTATTGGCGCAGACGCTCGTGGGGATGTCCCTGGAAAGGCGCTGGACCGTGGACGAGGCGCTGGGCATGGTGCGCAACTCGTACTGCTACCGCAACCTCACCCGGGAAGAGCTGCTGCAGACCCTGCGCTATCTGGGCAGCAAGGACGCCTTCGAGGGAGTCTACTCGAAGCTCTGGTACGATCCGGACGAGGGCGTCTTCGGGAAGAAGAAGGGCGCCCGGATGATCTACTTCCTGAACCTGGGGACCATACCCGAGGAGGCTTCTTACAAGGTCTTCAACGAACGCAGCGGCCTGGTCGGCGACCTTTCGGAAAAGTTCGTGGAGCGCCTCAGCACCAAGGACGTGTTCATTCTCGGCGGTCGTCCGTACGAATACGTCCGGGCCAAGGGCATGCGCGTGTACGTCCGTTCAGCGCCAGGGCGCAAGCCGACCGTTCCGTCCTGGACCGGCGAGATGCTTCCCCGCTCGTTCGACCTGTCCATGGAGATAGCCCGCTTCCGCGGGGAGATGGAGTCGAAGCTCGGCGAACCGGAGGACGAGGTGGTCCAATGGCTCATGGACAACTTCTCCATCGACCACGGTTCCGCCCTGTCGCTCCTGCACTACTTCAAGGAGCAGCAGGTCGCGGCCGGGATCCCCAATCAGAGGCGGCTGCTGGTGGAAGGATATCTGGACCGTCAGGGGAACAGCGGGCTGATCTTCCACCTCCCCTTCGGGCGGCGGGTGAACGACGCGTTGTCGCGCACGTACGCCTTCCTGCTGACGCAGCGCATGGGATGCAACGTTTCCGTGTCGATATCGGACGACTCGTTCCTCCTGGTCGCCCCGAAGCGCATAGACCTGAACCTGATACCGGGTCTGGTCCGTTCCGGCGAGATGCGCGGGATACTGCGCCGGGCCGTCAAGGATTCGGAGATCTTCAAGCAGCGCTTCCGGCACGTGGCCGCCCGCTCCTTCATGATACTCAGGAACTACAAGGGCCGGGAGGTCTCCGTCAACCGTCAGCAGGTCCGCTCGCAGTACCTGCTGGACTACCTCAACTCACTGGAATCCGTGCCGGTCATTGAGGAGACCTACCGCGAGGTCCTGGAGGACGTCATGGACATCCAGAAGGCCGAGCTGATCGTGCGCTCCATGGAGTCCGGGGAGATGGTCATGACCACCATCCCCTACAATCCGGTACCGTCGCCCTTCGGGCACAACATCGTGCTGGCCGGGATATCGGACATCGTGATGATGGAGGACCGCTCCTCGCTGCTGCGGGAACTGCACCGCAAGGTGCTCTCGAAGGTGCTCGGCGACGAACAGAGGTTCCAGTTCGAGGATGAGAAGGTCAGCGCTTACTTCCGCGCCAAGCGCGGCATCGCCGAGGACAAGCCGAGCTTGCTTAACCTCATCGCCCGGGCGGGACCCCTGCACGTGTTCCGGGAGAAGGGCAGAAGCGTCTATCCGTACTGCCGGCCGGCCAGGGAGCAGGTGGACGAGTGGGCCTCCGAGCTGTTGGCCGAGGGAGCGATCTCTTCGGTGTACCTGGACGACGTCTATTACGTGGCCACCGAGCAGCTGCCCGTGTACGCCTCATTGGCCGATGCCGCGGAGCCGAAGGATGAGGAACTGGCGGCGTTGGCGTTATTGGACGCCTCCCGAACGTCCTCGGAGCTCGAGTCGCTGCTGGAGCAGGAGCGCGAGGCGGTCGGGAAGCTCCTGCGCTCGTTGGAATCGAAGAACCTCATCGGTCGGGCGTCTTACGAGAAAGGCCGTTTCTCCTACCGTTCCCGGAAGATCGACCGGATCCCGAAACAGAAGGCCATCGACTCCGCGCTGCTCAGGCATCTGGACCTGTGGGCACCGGCCACCGCCGACGAGGTCGCGTTCGCACTGCATCTTCCGGAACCGGAGGTGGGCAACGCCCTCAGGCAGATGACCGAGGGCGGGCTGCTCGAGGAAGGCCGTTTCATCGTCAGCGAGCGCCAGCAGTACATGCTGAAGAGGGACCATCTCCGCCTGAAGCACGGCTCGGAGGTCTTCGATCACAGAACGGTGGATGGCTACCAGAGGTCCAAGCTGGAGGCCAAGTTCGAAAGCATAGAGGAGTGCCTGAGGTTCTTCGGGGAGATGGGTTTGCTCTACGACATCGGGCGCAGGGTGGAGAACTTCAGCCTGGACGAGTGGAGGTACCTGCGGGAGAGCGGCCGCGTGCTGAACGGCCGTTTCGTCCGCGGCCGAGTACGTTACGTTCTGGAGGAGGACGCGCCCCTCTACGTGAAAGCGTACCGCACCTTCGCCCCGAACGATATGGACGCAAGGGTGCTGCAGCGGATACGCGATCTCGGCGGAGCGAGCATGCGCGAGCTCGTCCGGGACATGCCGGAGGACAAGGAGACGATCAAGGACTCGCTGGACCGGCTAGACCGGAACATGTACATCGTGCGCCGCTACGAGGACGGGGAGGACTGGTCCCGGGAGAACTTCTACCAGGCGATCGACGTTCCCGAGTTCGACGGGGACCCGGTGGACGAGCTGGTGCGCCGTTTCGTCCGGGCCTACGGCCCGGTCCCGGCCATGGCGGTGAGGATGAGCACCGGGCTGTCGCCGTACGAGGTGGACGACGCCCTGGACCGCCTGAACGTGGAGAGGATAACCGTCGGAGAGGCCGCGGTGGAAATGGTGATGATGCCCGAGGAGCTGGAAGCCCTCCGCTCATTCATTCCCGGGGACGAGGAGTGGAGCGTCGTCAGCCTCTACGATCCGACGGCGCAGCCGCGCTGGGCGGACACCAACGCCCGCTTCGGGGACGCCTGGATGTTCCCGGTGCTGCGGGACGGAACGGTCGTAGGCGGCATCGAGAAGTGGGACGCCGGCGGGTGCGTGGACGTCAGGGCGATCGACCTGGACGAACCGTCCCACCTCCCGTACGCCCTGAAGGCGCTGGAACAGCTTCTCGCCTTCCAGGCGTCCCAGGGCCTGGACATGGTGCGCATAAAGGAAGTTCTGGGCATACCGGCCGACGACGTTCAAGGTGATGCTGAAAAGGCTTTGCTGGATTCCGGTTACGTGCGCATGGAGGGCATGTGGACCCGCGGCGGCATCGACCGCCAGTTCAGCAAGGAGGACCTGCTGAGCTACGCCATGCGCCGTTCCGGCCTGTTGCCGAAGGAGGCCTATCCGAACGTCATGGAAGGGGTGAAACGAAGCGGCGGCTTCCGCGGCGACCCGGCGGCCTTCGCCCGCTGCCGCGTCAAAGTACCGCTGAAACGCCTGGTGGAGCAGGGCCTGCTCTACTCCGTAACGGGGCTGCCGGAGCAGATGATGTACACCACCATGCAGTACGCTTCCCTGTTCCGGGACGCCAAGGGGCGGGAGCTGAGCGACGACGCCAAGGCCATGGTCCGGATGCTGGAAAGGAACCTCCCCATGCCCAGGCGGGCCTTCTTCGACCGCTCCGTGCTCGGTCCGTCAAGAACGCAGGAGGCCCTGCGTGAGCTCAACAAGGCCACCGTCGTGGCGTACGGGCGCAACAACCGCATCACGCTCGTCCCCTCGTCAGGCCTCACGGTCAGGGAGGCCAGGCTGGAACATCTGCGCCTGCTGTTCCGCAACTTCGGGGTGTTCACCGCCGAGAACCTGTCCCGCTTCCTGCGGGTGGAGATACCGATGAGGGAGCTGCGCTCCCTGCTGGCCGAGCTGACCGAGGAAGGCTTCCTGGCCAAGGGGTTCCTGGAGAAGGGCGGGGACGCCGTGCACTGGGTGCTGAAGGACGACCTGGACACCCTGGACAGGAGGTCGGGGGACCGCGAGCTGGTGCTGTACCAGTTCGACAACATGGCCCACTACCTTTACGACGAGGTGCGCGAAAGGTGCGGGGGCATGGGCAGCCTGGTGATGCGCGGGTCGCAGATCATCGGCTGCTTCCGTTCCAAGCATTCCGGGAAGGACCTCACGATCATCGATCTCCAGGGCGGAAAGGAGGCCAAGGCGGTGGTCAAGGACTTCGTTTCCGAACTAGGATGGACGGTAAGGGAAAAGACGTCCAAGGAGATCCCGGACTGGGAGATCCAGGAGTTCCTCGGAAAGGTGATGGGCGAAGAGGACTGACCTACTTCCTTTTCTTCCTCTTCTTCTCCCTGGCAATGATCATCTCGGCGACCTTCTTGCCCGAAAGGAGCATTCCGCCGAATATCGGCCCCATGCGCGGCGCGCCCATGACCGCGTTGGAGGCCATGCCGCAGACGTACAGGTTGTTGTACACCTCGACCGTGTTCTCCACGGTCATCTGCTCTCCGACCTCGGCCCACATGGACTTCTCACCCTCGATCTGGCCGGTGGGCGTCTTCAAGCGGCCGACCTTGCGCTGCACCACGTGCACGACCTCGGCCGGATGCCCGGTGCCATCGATGACGTACTTGGCGCGAACTGCCAGCGGGTCGACGTGCAATCCGGCCACCTCCACCGCGGACGAGTTGATCACGACACCGCAGATGCTGTCCTGGCGGATCATGACGTCCTCCACGGATATGGTGTTGTATAGCCTCGCCCCGGCGGAAACGGCAGAAGCGATGAGCTTGGCGGAGGACTCCACGGAATCGGCGGTGTAGTACCCGTCACCGGCGTCCCTGAGGCGGACGCCGATCTCCTCGAGGAGGTCCTTGCTTCCTTCCTGCACGACTATGATCGGGAAGGTCATCCCGCCGCCCCACATTCCTCCGCCGGGGGTGAGCTTCCTTTCGAAAATGACCACGCGCAGACCGGCCTTGGCCAGGTAGCGCGCGGCCGTGAGCGAGGATGGCCCTGCGCCGGCGATGACCACGTCAACGTCAATGTTCTCCAGGAACTCCTCGGTGTATCTCTCCACTATCTTGCGGGTGACCAGAACCTCATCGATCTCCATAATCAAACCTCTTGAACAACGACCGGACTGTTGACGGTAAAGAGCATTTTTTTATTTATACAATGGCCGAAAGCCCCCTCGGAATAAGGGGCGTTTCCCGGCCGTCCGTCGACCGCTCCGAGCCGGTGCTCCAGTAACCCATTTTATAGCAATCTTTAAGAATCGTTAAGACGATGATTGGGGCAATGAAAATACCGTGCGAGCTTATCGTCTGGTACGTTCTTCCCTCCATCCGTCGTGAACTGGCCAGGGAATTAGTTCAGAAGCACCATCTGAGCCAGGCGGAAGTGGCTCGCAAGTTCGGCGTGACCGACGCCGCCATCTCCCAGTATCTGAAGGCCAAGAGAGGGACCAACAAGGAACTGGAGAACAGCGGCAGGTACGAGGACTTCAAGCGCGAGGTGGAGATATCCGCCATACGCATCATCAACGGTTCCGACATCGTGGTCGAGACGTGTCGCATATGCGAGATGGTCAAGAGGAGCGGCATGCTGATCGGCATCTATGAGACCCAGACCGGTCTGCGTGCTCCAGCGTGCGTATGCCCGCAGTGCGATTGATCAACGTCCGAACGCGTAGTAGATGTACTCCTGGGCGTAGCCCGCCCAGCGACCGAACCTTTCCCTGGACAGCCTATTGACAGTTCTATAGCTGCCCTCCATCCCGTACAGCTCGGCC
>Ga0302243_1002444_pt1 | contig 10638 bp, 6 predicted proteins | sample AAG_UR_Met_MG_FD_193514 | JGI IMG/M metagenome (GOLD analysis project Ga0302243, IMG submission 193514) | Enriched activated sludge microbial communities from anaerobic digester in WTTP, New Holstein, Wisconsin, United States - AAG_UR_Met | ecosystem: Engineered > Bioreactor > Anaerobic >...
CGGACTGCAGTTCATGCACGCCGTGCGCTCCCTGAAAAGGATACCTTTCATCCTTATCACCGGACATGGCCGGGAGGGATTGGCGATCGACGCCCTGAGCAACGGGGCGGACTTCTACATGGAGAAGGCCGGCAGCCCCAAGGGTATGTTCGAGCAGCTCCTGCGGGCCATCAAGGCGGTATGTTCGTCCATGAGGAACGTCGCCGAATGCCTGCCGGACCCGTTCCAGGTGTTCAGCCCCGGCGGTACGCTGCTCATCAGCAACGGCGGGGAAAGGGTTCTGGCCGCCGCTAGCCGTTAACGGACGAAGGTCCGGCTCTGCTGCCTCATGTACTGCGTCAGATACATGTCCGTGCCGCTTCCAAGCCCGGTCGAACCGCTTCCTTTCCAGCCTCCGAAGGGCTGCGCCCCGACCATGGCGCCGGTCGTTGCGCCGCGCGCCCGGTTGGCGTAACTGACGCCGGCCTCTATGTTCTCGAAGAAGTACTTCACCTCGTCCTCGTCGTCAGAGAAGATTCCTGCGGTCAGGCCGTAGTCCACGTCGTTCGCCCTGCGCACCGCGTCCTTCAGGTCGGTGAAGCGCTGAACGCACAGTATCGGTAGGAACAGCTCGTTCCTGACCAGGAAGTGCTCCTCCGGAAGCCCGGTGACGATGGTTGGCGTGGCGTAGAACCCTTTGGACAGCTTGCCCTTCATCGCCTCCCCGCCGGCGTGCACCACTCCATCTATGCGGGCCATCTGCGAATGCGCCAGGTAGTCGTCCAAGGCCTTCTGGTGTATGACCGGCCCGGTGAAGGTCGCCTTCTCCCGGGGATCCCCGACCCGCAGTCGTGAGATATGCTTCATCATGTAGATCATGAACTCGTCGTACACCAGCTCGTGAACGTAGGCGCGGGAGCAGGCGCTGCACTTCTGCCCCGAATAACCGAAGGCCGAACTGGCCACCCCGGCGATCGCCTTGGCCAGGTCCGCCTTGTCGGTGACGATGGCCGGGTTCTTCCCGCCCAGCTCGGTTATCACCGGGATCGGATAACGGCGCAGGGACGAGGCCAGAAGTCTGTATCCGACCTCCTTGGAGCCGGTGAAGGCGATGCCGTCGATCTTGTCGCTGGACACCAGCTCCTCCCCGGCCACGGAACCGCTGCCGGAGAGCAGATTGATCACGCCTGGCGGAACACCTGCCCTCTCGTACACATCGTACAGCATGTGCACCGCCAGAGGGGCCGGGGTGGAAGGCTTGAGCACGGCGGTGTTGCCGGTGATTATGGCGGCCGTGAGCATCCCGGCCGAGATGGCCACCGGAAAGTTGAAAGGACACACCACCGCCCACACCCCATAGGGCCGCATGACGCTGACCGGCCTCTCGTCCGGATACGCGGGCTCTGTTTCCTCTCGGAAACCGTTGCGCGCTTCCATGCGGTCCGCATAGAACGAAATGAAATCGACCGCCTCGTCCACCTCGCCGACCGCCTCGTAGCGGTTCTTGCCGTTGTCAACGGTGACCGCGGCAGCTATCTCGAACAGCTCGCGGCGCATTATCTCCGCCGCCTTGCGGAATATCATCAGACGCTTGTCGAGGTCCATGACCGACCAGGTCTGGAAGGCCCGGCGGGCGGATGAGATGGCCAGGGCGGCCTCCTTCTTGCCGCTGAGCGAGAACTCCCCTACGACCATATCGGTGTCGATCGGACTGTGGTCGGCGAAGTGCTTGCCGGTGGTGACCGCCTTTCCGTCGATCATGCTCTCATATTTCGTCCGGACCTCGAGGGATTGGACGAACCTCTCCAACGCCCTCTCGTATCTGGTGTGGAAGGACGATTCCTCCCCCGACTTGACCATGCTCTCGTAGGTGTTCAGGTTCCTGAAGCTCATGACCGCGCCCCCGTGACTCAATAGGACCGATGACGATAATAAGGCATCGAAATATCCGTTCGCCGGCAGGTGTTGAAAACCGCACAAATTTATATCGTAAGCAACCCGATGGCCTATGTCGTCCGAAGGAGTTGTTCATCTGTCGCCCGAGACACGCCTTACGAATGCCGAGGAGGTCCTGGAACTGGTCAGATCGAAGCGTCTAGCTCTGCTCTCGGATGTCGACGCCATGCCGGAGGACGGGGTGGCCGATGTACGGCGAAACCTGACCGCGCTCCTTTCTGCATCTGACCTATGGAAGGTGGACCTGAGGTCGTGCCTGGACCTGGTCGACCGGGACCTGGCCAAGAAGGCCGGAGTGGAGCCGATGGCCGTTCGTGAACGGAAGATGTGGGAACAATCCGGTCTATTGGCCCCCATCGACGAAATGCCTTCCGGCGGGGCCTACACGTTGCTGCTGGCGCTCCGGGAAGGCCTGGCCTGCTCCATGCTGCGCTTCTGTCTGGACGCGGCGAAGGAGAACATGGATCGCGATCTTCACTGCTCTGACCTGAAGGAAGGCGTCCTGCGCGGCCTCGCCTTCGAGCTGGGAAAGGGATGGTATGACATCGGAAACGGCACCGTTCCAGATATCGGGGGGGAGGCTTCCTTAAGCTCCTTCCGCTCGGTGAGGCGCAGCCTGTGCCGTGATCTCGGTGTATCATCGGCCCAGCTGCCCCTGGGACTGATCACCTCCGATATCGACGTGGCCATCGGGGAGGTGATGATGGGCGCACCGGTGACGCTCGATGGGCACAGGTTCGATGGGCTTTGTCAAGAGTTCCTGTTCCACACGGTTCGCGATCTCTTCGGAGGATGCTTGGTCGCGGAATACGGAATGGGAATGGAGATAGAGCGCCGGAGGTGGCTGAGCGGATTGCCCCACAGGTACGAACCGCCTGCACCGGCCGAGGCCAGCAACGCGGCCGTCATCGGCCTTGGTTTTCTAGGAGCCTTGTTGCTCTCCGCCCTCGCGATCACGGCCGTCAAGGCCGCCATCGCTCGAAAGGGCGATGCCAAGGTGGAATATCCGGAGACGGCCTACGCGCTTCCTTGCATCATGGGTTGGGACGGGGAGGAGGTGACTAGCCTGGGCTCGCTGCTCAACGTGCTTGAAAGACATTCCTCCTTGCCGTCGGAGATGGGGCTGGCCCAAGCTCTGGAAACCGGGCGCTCGGCGATGATCGCCGCCGAGGCGCTCGAGTCGCTCAGATACCTGGACGGGGACCCGCACGCCGGAACGTCCACCGTGGGCTTCGTTCCGGACAAGGTGCTCAGGGAGCTGGGCCTGGCGCTGGTGGACGATACCATCCCCGGAGCGGCGGTCATCATGGGTCTGCCGCAGGACCGGAGGCAGCTCGTTTCCACCGTCCGGGAGCTGCAGGCCCGGGGCATGCTGATCATGGCCACCGACGAGGTGGTCAAGGTCCTTCAGGAGAACGAGGTGCAGATGGGGCTGGGCATGATGCTCTACCCCCTGGGCAACTTCACGCAACTGATCCATTCACTTGACTTCGTGATCCGCGCCGCCCTTTCCTTCGGAGGGGTGCAGAAAGGGGATTCCGAAAGATTGTCAGCGTACCTGGCCAAGCGGCCCAAGGCCTTCGTCCTGCACTACGGACCGCTGGACGCCAGCCGGGCGTCCCTGGCCCTGGCCGCGCTCCTCCATCATGTGCCGATAGTCACCGACCAGCTGGTCGAGGGGATTCCCGACCTGCTCTTTCACAAGGAGCCGGCGGACATGCTGCAAGGAGGGCTGGAATCCAGGGACATCAGGACGGCCGTGACCTTGGTGGACATTCCGGTGCCCTTCGGCCCGGCGTTCGAGGGCGAGACTGTAAGAAGACCGGACACCTACTTCGAAGCGGGAGGCGGCCGCACGCCGTCCTTCGAACTGCTGAAGATGCGGCCGGAAGAGCAGGTCAGGGACGGAGCCATAATCGTCATCGGACCGGACGTGGACCGCCTTCCAGAGGGATCGCAGTCCCCGCTGGCGATATTGGTGGACGTTTTCGGAAAGCGCATGCAGGAGGACTTCGAGTCCGTGATGGAGCGGCGCATCCACCTCTACCTGAACTTCGCTGAGGGCGTGTGGCACACCGGGCAGCGCAACATGAACTGGCTGCGCCTCAGCAAGAAGGCCTTCCGGGCCGGCTTCCGCCTGGAGCATCTGGGACGGATACTGGTCACCAAGCTCAAGGAGGAGTTCGGGAACATCGTTTCCCGAGTTCAGGTCACCGTCGTCACGGACGAAACTGAGCTCAGAAAAAGGATGCCGGAGGCCCTCGCCTCCTATCAGCAGCGCGAGGAACGGATGGCCGGGCTGACCGATGAGAGCGTTGACACGTTCTATTCCTGCCTGATGTGCCAATCGTTCGCCCCGGACCACGTCTGCGTCATCACCCCGGAGCGCCTCGGACTTTGCGGGGCCATAAACTGGCTGGACGCCAAGACCGGGAAGGAGATCGTACCGTCGGGACCCAACCAGCCCATAGCCAAGGGCGAGGCGGAGGATGCAGGCAAAGGGTCGTGGAAAGGGGTGAACGAGGCGGTGGCCGCCCTGACTCGAGGGAAGATCACCAGGTTCTGCGCCTACAGCATGATGGAGGACCCCATGACCTCCTGCGGCTGCTTCGAGGTCATCGTGGCCATGAGCCCGGACATGCAGTCGGTGGTCGTCGTCAACCGTGAGTTCCCGGACATGACCCCGGTGGGCATGAAGTTCTCCACCCTGGCCGGGAGCATAGGCGGGGGAAAGCAGACCCCCGGCTTCATCGGCATTGGACGCAAGTACCTGGTGAGCAGGAAGTTCATATCCGGGGACGGGGGCTTCCTGCGCATCTCCTGGATGCCTTCATCGCTCAAGGAGAGCATGAGGGAAGAGCTTATTAATAGGGCCAGGGAATTGGGAGCGCCAGACTTCCTGGACAAGGTGGCTGACGAGACCGTCGTCACTGACGCCGAGGGTCTGATGCAATGGATGATCAAGGTGGGCCACCCCGCTTTGGGGCTGCCCCCGCTGCTTTGAGGTGTCAAGATGGAAGTGCCGGTGCCGAAGGAGAAATGGACTGGATCGATCGGAGAGATGGAGCTTGGAGCTTCCCAGGAAAAGGGCGGGTCGCGTCACCCCCTGCGCATTGGCGGCAACAAGGGCCTCCCCTTCCTTTCGTTCGAGGACCCAGCCGAACGAACGGTCGCCTTGGCCGGTTTCGTCGCCGACTCCCTGGACGACGTTCCGTCACCGGTCAAGGAGGCCTTCGGCGAGGCCGTGAACGATCCGGTCCGCTGGGCCGTGGCCTGGAAGGATAAGGGCGCGGACCTCATCTGCCTTCACCTGACGTCCACCAATCCCGAGGAGAAGGACGTTTCGCCGGAGGAGGCCGCGGCGAAGGTGATGGCCGTGATGAAGGCCGTCGAGCTGCCGCTCATCGTCTACGGCAGCGGTCACCCGGAGAAGGACGCCAAGGTCCTGGAGAAGGTGGGCGAGGCGGCCAAGGGCGAGCGTTTGCTTTTGGGCCATGCCGAGGAGGGCGGCTACAAATCGATAGCCGCGGCGGCCATGGCCAATGGGCACGCGGTGATCGGCTTTTCCAATCTGGACATCAACCTGGCCAAGCAGATAGTGATATTGCTGACCGACTACGGGGTGGGACGAGGGGACGTGATAATCGACCCGCTGATGGCCGCCCTGGGGATGGGACTGGAATATTCTTACTCTGTCAACGAGAGGATCAGGATCTCCGCGCTTTCCGGCGATTCCATGCTCCAGGTGCCAATGATCTGCGACTGCGTTTCCTCCTGGAAGGCCCGTGAGGCCTCGGACGACGTGCCGCATGCCGGAGATACGTTGGAAAGGGGAATATGGTGGGAGAGCACCACCGCCCTGGCGGCCCTGCTCTCCGGCGCGGACATACTGGTGCTAGGACACCCGGCATCCATGCGGATCGCCAGGGACGCCGTGAAGGGCTTCAGGGGGGAGGCCTGATGGCGACCGCGATCGAGATCTTCAAGCACCTTCCGAAGAAGAACTGCGGGGACTGCAAGTTCCCCACCTGCCTGGCGTTCGCCATGCAGCTTGCTAACAACAAGGCCAAGCTGGACGACTGCCCCCACCTCAGCGAGGCGGGGAGGAGCGCCCTGGCAAGCTCCTCCGCTCCCCCGATCCGCCTGGTGAAGGTCGGCTCCGGGAAGAACGTGGTGGACATGGGCGACGAGACGGAGCTTTACCGTCACGACAAGCGATTCTTCCATCCCACGGCCTTCGCCCTGCGGATCGCGGACGATCTGGGAGAGGATGAACTTTACAAGCGCCTCTCCTACGTCAGGTCGTTGCACTTCGAGCGGGTGGGCCAGGTGCTCAAGCTGGACATGCTGGAGCTGGAATGCCGCTCAGGAAATGCTGAGAGGTTCACCGCCTTCGTGAAGAGGGTGGCATCCGAGACCGAGCTGCCCTTGGTCCTCAGGGCGATGGACGCGGCGGTCCTATCCGCCGCAGCTAGCATCATCAGGGAAAGACGGCCTTTGCTCCATGGGGCGGATGTCACCAACCTTAAGCAGATGTGCGCTGTCGCCAAGAACTGCTCCTGTCCGCTCACTGTCGGCGCGGACGACCTTAATGCTCTGGCCGATTTGGTGGAGGCGGCCCACAAGGAAGGTGTGGAGGACATCGTGCTGGACCCGCGGCCGAGCAATCTCAAGGACCTCCTGGAACGGTGCACCATCATCAGGCGCAGCGCCATACGAAAAACGTTCCGAGGCCTCGGTTACCCGATCTATCTATCGATCCCGGCCGGGCGCGACGGGATGCTGATGGCCTCCACGGCCGTCATGAAGTACGGCAGCCTGCTCTCCTTCGAGGACCTCCCGGCGTCCAACGCCATGCCTCTGATGGTGCTCAGGCAGAACATCTACACCGATCCTCAGGTCCCGATCCAGGTCAAGCCGGACCTATACCCTGTGAACAACCCGGGCCCTGACTCGCCGCTGCTCTTCACCACCAACTTCTCGCTCACGTTCTTCACGGTGATGTCCGACCTGGAGAAGAGCAAGGTCCCGGCGTGGCTGCAGGTGGTGGATACGGAGGGACTGTCGGTTCTGACGGCATATTCGGCCGGCAAGCTGACCGCCGAATCGGTCAAGAACGCCCTGCTGGCCACGGGCGCCATGGAAAGATCGAAGATGGGCGCCTTGATCATCCCGGGCATGGTGGCCAGGATGGCCGTCAAGCTGAACGAGGCCACCGGGCTGCAGATCATCGTCGGCCCCAAGGAATCGTCAGGACTGCCGAAGTTCCTGCGGTCCTGACAAGATCGTCGTTCGGCGAGCATCTGGAAATCATTATCACCGGTCATGGCGTTGTGTCCCCAACATCCCAAGGTGGAAATTGGATGCAACAAGGACCTTACGACCCGAACCAGCCTGGCCAACAACCATACCAGGGCCAGCAGCAGGGGCCGCAGCAATGGCCCCAGCAAAACCCACCCAATGATTATCGGCAGCCGCCTCAGCAGCAGCCGCAGTACCAGCAGCAGTACCCGCCGAACCAGTATCCGCAGTACCCGCCGCAGCAGTACTACCAGCCGCCGAAGAAGAAGCGGAACAAGATGCTCATCGTGGCCGTGGTCGCCGTGGTGGCGATCCTGCTCATAGCCTCCCTGGCCGTCCTGTTCTGGCCCGGCGATGGAGGGGACAGCGGCGGAAACGAGAGCATCGGCTCCCTGGGAGGTGCGCTCTCTATCGACAGCGGCGCCCTGGACGGCCTCCGGATCGAGGTGCCCTCCGGCGCCACCGAGTCCCCGGTGGACTTCAAGGTGATCAGCGAGGCGGTGGACGACCTTCCCGGACTTCCTGATGTGGGGAGCATCGCCAGTCGTCTCATCACCATAAGCACGGATGGCTCGGACCAGTGGAACGCCTTCAAGATGTTCGAGAGGGCCTTGACCGTCACGCTCCCCTATGACGAGGACCTGGTTGATGACGAGGAAGCGGTGCGCTTCTACGTCTACGACCCGACGCGCGACCACTTCGAGCCCACCGGGTTCGTGTCCCAGGACATGGATGCCAACACCATAACCTTCCAGGCATCCACGTTCTCCCAGTTCGTGGCCGTGGAGGTGGCCATGAGCCTTCTGGAGAGCGCCGGGACCTCCCTCTCCGTGGACACCGGGTTCCGCCCGGCGGAGGACGGATGGTACATACCCAACTACGGCTCCTACCTGAAGAACGGAGGGATTTGCCTGGGCATGGTCTCCTACGCCAAGTGGTACTACACCTACCAGAAGGGAGCGGGGACCGGACTGTACCAGAAGTACCGCCAGGGCCAGATGAACGAATGGAGGGACGATGCCACGGCCATAGAGCTGGCCACCCGCGTGCAGATGGGGGTGCAGGGCATATGGGACTCCATGACCGCCGAGGAGAGGGCTAACACCACCACCAAGCAGACCGGGATGAGCATCATCCACGGCATGCTCATCTCCGGCGAACCGCAGCTCATCGGACTGAAGACGAAATACGCCAACGGCAACTGGGGCGCGGGCGGACATGCCATCCTCGCCTACAAGTACGACAACGGCCGCTTCTACATGTACGACCCCAATAACCCGGGGACGGACCCCAGCGCGGCCCAACAGCAGATGCCCTTCAACCTGTCCGTGGGATTCTCCCAGATATTCAAGTCCGGACTCAACGCCAACAACCCGCTGCAGTTCAACGTGTTCTATCACGCCGGGGCTAAGGTCTTCAGCCCGCTGAACGCCTACAAGGGGCTGTATGACAAGGCGGAGAACGACTTCACCGACGATGCGGTCTTCCCGGACATCGAGCTCACGGACCCCTCCACCGAGGTGACCGGCGAGTCGCCGGTGGACACTGACGCCGACGGCATCCGCGATACTACGGAGGCGAAGTGCAAGATCACCGGCACCTTCACCGGCGGACAGCAGCCGGTGCAGAAGACCCTGGTGTTCGTCGGGAACAAGAAGTTCCAGGCCACCATCGAGAACGGCAAGTTCGAGGTGGAGGTCCCGCTGAAGCAGGGCGTTAACGACGTGGTCATCCTGGCCACCGACCTCAACACCTTCTCCAACTGGGCCGGCTTCTACCGCACGGAGATAGAGAGCACCGCGGCCATGGGAGCGTTGACCGTCACCATGAGCTGGGGAGAGGGCAGCAGTGACGTCGACCTGCACGTGCTGGAACCGTACGGTAGGCACATCTACTACAGCAACAAGGGCTACGACGCCAACGGACCGTACCTGGACTTCGACAACACCTACGGATACGGACCGGAGCACTACTACGCCACCGACGAGATGGTCATGTACGACACCTCCGGCGTCCAGCAGAGCACCGACATCTACGGTACATACCAGATCGCCGTGCACTACTACCGCGATCACGACAGCGACGACGAGGAGGTGCAGCCCATCACCTGGACCGTCACCATATCCTACCTGGTCCTCTACATCGAGCAGACCGGGCAGGAGATCTGGGAGGAGGTCACCTACACCGGCTATCTGGACGTCGACGATCCATCGAGCGCCAGCTCGTTCGGTTCCGGCGGAGGATGGTCGGAGATCATGACCTTCGAGTGCGTGGAGCCGGACCTGGACGACTACAACATCCCGGACCCCGAGGACGTGACCTTCCAGTAAACCCCTTTCCAAACCTTTCCTTCCCTTTTTCTTGAAAGCATTATCTATCGGACTGGATGATTCCTATGCGTGAAACGGCTTGCGGCATTCCTGATCATTTTGTTCCTGGTGCTAGCACTGATGCCGGCGACACAGGCCGAGGAGGTTCCGGGCGCCCCGGTGAACCTCAGGGCGGAGCGGGACGGGACGCGCATCTACATCTCCTGGGAGCCGCCGGAGGGGAACGTTTCGGTATTGGTTTACAACGTCTACCGGGGGACGGAGGCGAACAACCTCCAGTTCTACGATTCCCTGGACGGCAACTTCACCGCGGGATACGACATGGAGGTCGTCCGCGATCAGAGGTATTATTACGCCGTCAGCGCCAACACCACCGCCGGGGAAGGGGCGCTGAGCGAGATGGTGATGGTCGATGTTCCCTCGAACGACTATCCGGTGATGGTCATGGGGATCATCATCGCGGTCGTTTCGCTAACGCTCATATTCGCTTACTGGAAGGGAAGAGGTTCGGAACGATCTCCCTGAGCTCTGAGGCCAATGTCCCTTCTCCTTTGACCGGTGTCCCGGATGATGCCCCGTCCCTCACCACCTCGTCATCGTGCAGAAGGAAGAACTCAAGCCCGGTGGCCTTGGCAAGCTGCTCGGCCCCCTCTTCTTTTCCGGAACGGACGCAGTTGATCAGCAGTACCTTCCGTTTCACCTTAAGGTCCAGTTCGTCGGCCAGTTGCGACAGGCGAACGGCGGTGGAAACGCCCACGGCGGTGGGGTCCGATACCAGGACCAGAAGGTCCATCTCCCTGGCCGTGCGTCGTGAGAGGTGTTCCATGCCCGCCTCGTTGTCAATGATGACGCGAGAATAGGAATCCATCAGCTGGTCCACGAACACCCGGAGCAGATTGTTCACGTAGCAATAGCAACCCGGTCCTTCCGGGCGTCCCATGGTCAGGAGGTCGAAACCGTTCCCTTCGGCCAGTATCTCCCGCAGCTTGAGCTTCAGGTATTCCTGCTTGCTCATGTCCCGGGGCGGCTGGCCACCCTTGCTCAAAAGCCCCTCTCGGACCTGCCCTACCGT
>Ga0302243_1002454_pt1 | contig 10595 bp, 4 predicted proteins | sample AAG_UR_Met_MG_FD_193514 | JGI IMG/M metagenome (GOLD analysis project Ga0302243, IMG submission 193514) | Enriched activated sludge microbial communities from anaerobic digester in WTTP, New Holstein, Wisconsin, United States - AAG_UR_Met | ecosystem: Engineered > Bioreactor > Anaerobic >...
TTCTACTGTGCCACTTTTTGTGTTTGATAAAAGTATCCCAGTCGATCTCGTATATCGCTTTGAGGGAATAATTATTATCGAATTTGCATATAATGACATAATCGAAGATTTTTTTATCAGCGTTCGTGCTGCCTTTCTCATTCAATCCGTAGAAAACACCTGTGATATTGTTGGTTGTAGATTTTATGGAATAACTTTCACCTTTTCTACTGATAGCATCAAAATTTTGTGTCCCAACCGGTGCCTTAGAAAGCTTTGGCAATTTCGGATCTTTTTGATAATGCATTATTGCTAGATGTTCTCCTAGTTCACCAACCACGTTGTTGGTCCTGATTATTCCCCTTCTTTTCATTTCCTTAATCGTGCGGGCATACCATTCCGCCAATTCTACATCCGAGAGCATTTCAATTTTCATGTCTGGGGACAATTGATAGTGACCCTATTTATTAATAATGTTTTGAATATAAAATGAATGAATTAACTCGTAGTAGACAGCAAGGCATAAAACAAAACACAATTGAAATGTGTTGTGTTTTTAGGGTACCTACCTACAGAAGAGCCTTTTTTTAGTAAGTAAAGCAAAGATAATATTCCCTAAAAAAGTAAGGAAAACGGTTTCACCGGCCAGTCTGCAAGACTTGGAAAAACCCCGAATTGACTTTGAAAATCGACCCATTGGATAGAATTATGGCGGGCTCGGAGGAGCCGAAATGTTGAGTATATCCAGTTCCTCTTTTTTTCTTTGCTAATAACGGCATTTCGGTAATCTACTGAATATTATAATAAAATATAATATATAAATGGTTTATTCGTGCTGCGTTCACCTTTTCTTGCGTTTGTAGACGAAGAACCCCGCACCACCTATTATGACAGCGAATCCGACGATACCGATCATCAATGGCAAACTGGATGGATCGTTATCTGATCCATCGTCCGTATCCAGACTGACCATGACTATGTTCCCCATATGGATGGTTTCGGCTGCTTCAACGTTGACGTCGGCTGTATATCCTTGGTAACTGTCAATGTCAACGATCAATGAATAATCACCCAATTCCACGTGCTCGAAGAGGAAGTGCCCGGATGAGTCAGTAACCATGCTCATCCCGTTGCTAAGACAGACCAATACACCAACGAGAACATTGCCTTCACCGTCCACGAGATAGCCTTCCACATTCCCTACCTTTGTCGTGTTGAAGGTCCAACTGTGTTCGACCGTGTTCCCAGCTATATCCTTTCCGTACACAGTTGCAGTATAATCTCCGTTATATCCCAGAGCGGTCGGGGTGAAGGTAGCGGTGTTGCCGTCCCATGAGATGGTACCGCTTACGCCTTGAATGGAAATCACCACCGAGCTCTTGTTCATTGCCTCGAAGAACTCTGCCACGATGACCGTGCCAAGAGCAATGCCGCTTCCAGCCGGGGAGACCTCGACCGTTGGCGGCACATCATCCATATGCCTCGTGGGGTCCAGTGGATAGTAATCATCGATATCCCAATAGCTGTCCCTATCCTGGTCTACGATGTAGGAGCTGAACGAGGTGTCAATGTGGGAATCGATGTCCGTAAGCGCAGTAACCTCGCCTTGGGCCCATAGTGTGTGCGTCCAGCATGTGTCCTCTAACACAATATCATCGCAGAGGATGAAATCCATTAGCGTGTCCCATATGGCTATTACAAGTCCGTTGTCTAAAACCTCGTTTATAAACGCATATAGTCTGGCTCCCGCCTCGGTCAATTTCATTTTCAGATAGGCCTCGAGGTGGAGATCAAGAGTCAGCTCGATGCAGCTCATTTGGAAAACGCGGGCGTTGTAGTGCATATCAAGCTCTTTCATCGTGAACGATGGCATCGTCTCGATAATGACGTATGGAGCCCCCTCCTCCTCGATCAATAGATAGAATTCCTGATCAATGGAAACATCGGTCATCAGATCGCATATGAAGAACAGATTGGCGAAATAATCCACTATATTGAAGACCTTGCCAAGACCCAGTGTGACCTGTGTAGGTATCTTTTGGCAGACGACCTCGGCTAGTTTGAAAATATCCACATTGGCGATCTCTATACCTTTGCTACCGAGTGTTTTTTCACCGATAACGTCCTGCATATCAACGTGGTCCAAGATTAAGGCAGGGTTATCCCAGGTGTAGATAGTAAGCATATCACTTGAGTTGCTGGTTTGACTGAACGATATGATATCGAAACCGACCCCGTTTCCATCAAGCCCCTCTTCGTTGGAAAGTAAAGGAACCGGAATTTCGGCGGAAAGCAATTCCAGGCGCTCATCGCCCTTGATCAATTCGGCCAATACCTCGATCGATGGTAAGTATGTTAATGTGAATGTATCTGTCGTTCCCTCGAGACGCGAGATGACGGTTCGATTATCGATGGAGAAATAGTATTCAACGCTCCCATCGTGAACAAGCTGTGTCCTTTCCACCAGCGAGATCGATATCTTCAGGTTCCATCCTAAAATGACCGGTATCATCTCAACGGTGCTGGTTCGGGTGGTGCTGTTCACAACATAGTTGTTGGGAACGATGATCGTTCCTTCATCAGTGACGGTTCCACCTGTCGTAGGATCGTCGGGTAGGATGATATTATCGACGAACACGGAAAGGGTATCCGTGTCCGTGGCATTCTCATCATCGCTAACGGTCAAGGAAATGTCGTGATATCCAGCATCGATGAATACCCAGTTTAGATCGATGTCATGACCCACATCCTCACCATCTACGGTCCAAGTGTATTCGATGGCGTCTCCATCGATATCATAGGACTCCAAACCGCTGAACGACACCCTATCCATCTGTCTGATAGTCGCTGAGTCGTTGGATATAATAGCCACGGGAATCTCGTTCTTATGCACTATCTCGATCAACCAGAACTCTAGATCGTACCAATAAATACTGCGTTCTGCTAACCAATCACTGAACAGGCACACTGCCAATAGATATTGACCGGCCGAACCGTAGTTCGCATAGATATCATAACTTAGCGGATCGGTCGTGTTCGGATCTACGGTTTGGTTTTTATCGCAGAAATATCTCTGCACACAGGTCCAATTACCCCATTCCCCGTCTTCAGCTTGGGATATATACCATTCACATCCGATCGTGTTTGGGATGGTCGATGGAACGTAATAGTCCGTCACCGAAAACGTAGTGTTCGATCCTTCATCGATATAGACCCAGTTGTTAGCCTCGTCTGCACCATTCGACCAATTGTATGGAGTGGGTCGCACCAATTCTATGGTGGTACCCTTGATAACCTCGATGTGGAATTCTATGTAGGCGTCATCCTCGTTTGAGTTTCCGTCCAAGGATCCGTCATCAAAATCACTGACTATCGTACCTGACGGTTGGATTTGCCAACCAAAGGTTGAGTGATACCTGTTGGAGTTTGATGAAATGTCCAATTCATTATCGCTTAAAAGATCCCTATCATAGGCTATGATGAAGAACAGTATTTCTGTCGTATCATCTGGGACATCTACACCGTGCCATAATTCTCCTTTACCATAACCCTGATCTGCAACAATATCACTATCCTGAAAATAAAATTTTTCAGAATTGAAAATCTCATTCTCTTCAATTACCCAGTTACAGTTACCATCTATAGCGATATCAAAATAAGCATCACATTCAGATCCGAAATCGGTCACGTCCAATGATTCAAAATAATCAATGGAAAGAATGACTATACCATTCCCATCGATACAGATGTCCTCTGAGTTGGGAACCCCGTCATTATCATCATCTGGGTCGGCAAGGATCTCGGCTTTAATCGAGGATACAGAAAAACAAGAAGCAACGATGGATAATATGATTAGAGCTGAGATAAAACTGGCAACCAATCGCCTTTTCTCAAAGGACATGGCATAAAAAATAAAATTATCAATTATAAATCAGTATTCTGAGAATTCTCATATTTCGATTATAGAAGTATTCAGATTAACTGAGAATTATTCTTGTTTGTTAGAGATTGGATGAACGGCATTTCCAGTTCCTCTTTTTTTCAGAGCCAATAACGGCATTTTAGTAATCTATTGTATATTATATATATTAATTAGTTGGTCGAAGACATCTTTCCTAAGTAAATCTAGATGAGCTTGGGAGAATTGTCTTGAAATAGCTCACATATTAATTGCACATTACATATTAAAATTATTTCTCGTTTTTTTTCTCATTGTTCTCTTTTTCAATTTTCTTTAATAATTCTCCACGATAAATACCATATCTCAAAGTTGTTCCAATAATCATCATAGTTGATAGTATACAATAAGTAAATGTGAATAGACATGCCCAAATTAAGATACCGCCATCTATGTAGTCATAAAGGAATTGCCCACAAACCAATACAATAATATTGGTTACAATACACACAGCATCTATAATTGCTGAAATTAAATATATTGTTAATATATTATTATATTTTTTATTCTCCATTAGCCACAATACAAAATTAGGGTCAGATATCGAAACGATTATTGCCAAACCAGCAATGCAAATTGCTATTAAGACTGCAGCCGTTGATATAAACAATGGCGACAACAACTCTATGAATTCTAAGGACTTATCCCATTCAATTATTGGGATGGTTAATAATATACTGATGATCAATGCCCCAATAAAATCTTGGGACTTGAAGATACGAATCGTTCCGTATGAACGGATTAAATTGACGATTTTAGTATCTTCATAATTCATTTCTTCTTCCTCTTTTCCACATCTTCAAGATATGTTTTTATTAAACTGTAAAATTTTTCTGCAACGGTTGGTGGTTCGTCTAGGAACAGCAAAGTTATCCGACGAATATTGTCTTTTGATTTGATAGTATCCGTCTTATCTCCTTTTACGGCATCAATTTTGTAATCACCATATCCGGCAGCACTTAAATGCAATCCTTGTGTTATCAGAGCGGATTGAATGTCTAGTCCTATATCATTAGCCATTTTAATGTTAGTTTTCTTGGCTTTTGTAGCTCGTAGTGCTTGATCCAATGAACGAAATTCTTCCGAATCATCCGGATTCGAAGGGAACAGATCAAAATCAATTTTAATGATTTTATCATAATTATTTAATTTATCAAAAATATTTTCTATCTCAACAATTGGTTCCACTCTAATATTTGAAAAATCTCCATGACTTCTTAAATACAACGATGAAAAAAATTGCTGAAATTGTGATATAGATATGTCTGGTTTTTTTTCTTCAAAAACAATTATATGTTTTACTGGATGAATTACAAAGTTCGAATACGTAGCGAATCGTTTTGATAATGAATCCTTAATAAAAGTGTGATTCTTTTCATCATAGAACGTACTAATTTTCTCTTTTCGAACCTTACCTAAGCGTCCAAAAAATACAGATCCCTCGGTACCTGATAATTTAATTTCTTGAAAATCACCGAAAACCCAATCAAATAATCCTTTTCGATCTGTTACGATTGTATCAGACTGTAACATCTCTCTGAACCGATATTCCGGAGGTTTCTCATGCCAATCTTGTATAGTTATTCTAGCCATTACCGTTGTTGCCTGATGAACCCTCATCTAAAATTCCCTCAACACAATAGAATTTAATCCTTATAATTATGCCTCTCTATAGTTTTATGAGGGTAAAAACGACTCTTTCATGATCGAATGTGCATGAAGATTTACGTTTCTTCAGGATTATTTTTACTAATATTTATCCTCAGCTGAGAGGTATCCAACAATGCCCATTGTATTGCTTATCGTCACATTAAGAGTATCGTTTTATGATGGTGGGATTGTTACCCTGCGATCCTGAGAAAAATCCTTAACCCACACAAATTTGAAGAGATTCATAATTATTATGTGACCTGCCCTAGGAGATATTATTATAATATATTTGGCTCTGACGCTAAACTCGGAAACCCAATTTTTTGACTGAGACTACGATAATTATATTGCTATTAATATAGTTAGATAGCAAAATATAAGGTAGCTCATCTTATATACCCAGTTGTTCAAGCGGAGTGTACAAGATGAGAGCTACCGACGACATAATCGACGAAGAAGTATTCAGATTCTCCGGTCAATCGCTCATCGATACCTGGTCCCTGAGGGACCAGTTAGTATCGGGTTGTGCCCGATACAGCAAGTGGCTGGTCGCCGATCTGCATCTCACGATGCAGCGGATCGTGGAACTGGCCGACTCTTTTCCGTTCTGGCAGAGGCGCAAGTGCACCGGAAGACCGGCAGTGAAGGAACGCGACCTGCTGGTCGCCTTCCTTTTGCGCCAGGTGTTCAATGCGACGTTCCGACAGCTCCAGGCGCTCCTGGAGCTGTTCCGGGAGTACTTCCGTCTCGATGCCGTTCCACATCATACCGTGCTAAGTCGCAAGAACCGCAGTGCCAGATGGACGAACATCTGGCAGCGATTCCACGAGTTCGTTATGATGACGCTCCCGAAGCGGAAGGTCGTCATCGCCACCGATGCGACCGGCTTCTCCGGTCGCAAGAGGCCGTGGCGTGAGGTCGACCACGGCCTCAAGGCCACGCAGGACTGGGTTAAGACGCACGCTGCCATCGAGACGGATAGCTTCATCGTGCTAAGTTACGAGCTTACTGCCTCGAACGTGCATGAGAGCCAGATGTTTGCGGGGGTCTGGGACGGGCTCCCCGCCAACATCATACCAAAGAGGAGCCTGGCCGATTCAGCGTATCACGGCGAGAGCTGCCTAAAGGCAGCTCGTCAGCATGGTGCCGTGCCGCTGCACGGCATCAAGAAGAACGCCAGACATTTCCCTAAACCGGAGACTCTTTATCAGAAGATGGCCTCGTTCTGGCGGCACTGGCCGAACAGGGCCGCAGCCCTGTACGGCAAACGCAATCATGCTGAGACGGCCTTCAGCATGATCGGTGGCCGGTTCGGCCACCGGATAAGATGCCGTTCGGAAGCGGGAAGGAAAAACGAGGTGCGATCGAAGATCGCAACGCACAACATCCGGATGCTGGCTTGGATGAACTTCAATTCAGGAAATTAGTTTAGCGTCAAAGCCATCAGGTATTAGGTGCATTCTCCGCTCAAGATTATCTGAGGAAAATGATATATAAATATCAATTGGACAAGAAAAGTGATGTTGCCATTGAATTATTATATAGAATAGAAAATTGATATTTATCGGATAGAATCACACTTATCCCAATAAATCGCTGGAATCTTGGCGACTCACATAGTTAAGACGGTTTTTCGAGCCAGACCTAATACGACCCTCTCTGCCTCTTCCCCACCTTGTCCTTTGAAGTTTTAAACAATTTAATCGCTCCCATGGTCATCCCCTCGAAATATCATGTTGTTCCAAGATCTACCGTCCTTCGATCTCCTTCAATGAAATATTGGCACGTTCGATCTTATCGACTATGTTCAGGTACTCTCTGAGCATCCGGCCCTCCTTCTCGGAGGAACGCGGGCTTGACGATGACTTTCTGCCCCTCTTGGTGCGGATCTTGCTCATTGGAGGCGCGTAATCTATCATCGACGCTAGCTGTTTGGTCTGCGCCCTTTCCGCCTCCTTTAGATAATCGTTCCAGGCCTTCCAAAGCCGATCCTCATCGAATGATTCGATGCCGGTACCGATCTCGTTCATCCTCCACTCGAACACACTGTTCAGGTACATCCCCACCCTGACCTTCCAGCCCTTCAGCCTGTTGTTCCATATTACAAGGGCGGTGTCCAGGTTCTCTCTCTTTCTCTGCCTGAGGATGTATTGGACCTCCTGTATGCATGCATCCTTGGTGGAGTGATATCGCCCCTCCGATGAGCGGATGTCCGCCAATGTCCTGATCGACCGGAAACCGCTGGCATCCTTCACCATGAACACGGTCTGTCCATCGACGGACGCCTTGATCAATTGACTAGTGCCATCGATGGAGATCTCATCGACCATGGCGGGAAGCACACCGATATGATAGGCCAGGTTGGAAAGGGGGGTCAGCAGTTCGGTCGTGGAATCCTTGGAATCCATCACGCTCGGATCGAACGTTATGCGAGAACCGTCCTTGCTCCATATGTTCTCGTCCTTCTTCCATCCCAGTTCCTCAAGGACTGGAGCGAAGTTAAAGCGCAGTTCCTGTTGGGAGATCGGTACCACTCCTTTCATGAATGGATATGATGGTTCGTAGTGGTTCAGGAAGTCATCGATGCGGATCTCTTCATCAAGTTCCGCAATGCTTATCTGCAGTTCCCTGTCCATATCATCGATGACCTTTGCGCCATCCTCCCTGTTCTTGGCCATGGCCCCATGGCGGATCATCCTTTGTGCCTGGGCCAGTATTGGCTGCAGATTTCCTAAGGTCGTGCGGAAGAAGTCGATGCGCTGCAGACATCTGCGGTATACCTCCTCCTCCACGGTGTCCTTGTAGAAGTAGGTATGAATGAAGACCTTGGGGGAACGTTGACCGATGCGGTCTATCCTGCCTATCCGCTGCTCTATCCTCATAGGGTTCCAGGGGATATCGAAATTGATCAACGTATCGCAGGTCTGAAGGTCCAATCCTTCGCTGGCTGCGTCTGTGCACACCAGGATGCACAGCGGGTCCTCTTCGTTCCTGAACTTCTCCTGTATCTTCTGCTTGCTGCAGGTGGCCCATCTCCCCCCGTCCCAGTACCTTCCACCGGAACCGGAATAGGAGCCCAGCTTATCCCCGTACTTGGGACGCAGGTAGTCCAAGATGTGTTCGACGGTGTCCATGTACTGACTGAACATGATGACCTGTCGGGTTCCGGAACGAAGCAGCTTCCTCAGCAGTTCGTCCATCGCATCGGTCTTGGTGTCCGTTCGCAGAGACCGCAGGTCGTTCAGGAAGGTGTTCAGATATTCCAGCTCTGCTGTGATGATAGCCCGAACCTGGTCCGACCTCAGGTCCCCGAGCTCCTCCGCGCCTTCATATTCCGCTTCGTCCTCCTCCTCGATCTCATCGGGAATGAGCTCGTGCAGATCGCCGGTCCTTAAGGCTGTCTGCAGCTTGTCCCGCCTCCGCTCCAATGACTTGGTTATGGCGTAGAAGCTGGAGGTCAACCTTTTCCTATAGACCTCCATGATGAAGCCCAGACCTTTTCTTACCGAATTATAGCTGTCGTAGTAGTCTCGGACGTACTTGTCTATCCTGGAGTATAGTCCAAGTTCGGAGCGGGGGTCGTCCTCGCTGCCATCCAGGGATATGACGATTGGTGGTAGAGGCTCCCTGTCGGCGATCCTTTCCTTGAACTTGCCTTGGCGATGATACTCCCTTAAAAGTTCCCTGGTGTTCCTGAATATCAGCTTATAGGATGGGGTATGCCGGTACAGGAGGAGCTTGAGCGCCTCGACCTCCTGAGCACTCAATTCGCGGACCTGGTTCCCGTTTCCGTCCTTCAGGAGCTGTTCCAAGCGGTACACGTCCACCTTGGGATATTTGGTACCGATGGACCTTACGCTCCCCTTATCGATGCCGTAGGAGTTTATCGAAGACCTCACCATGTCCAGAAGGAAGTTCCAGTCCGGGTGCTTCTTGTTCATCTCCTCGAAGAACCTGTCGAAGGAGTTCTCATCCTGCCATTCCCCGGGGATCTCCAATACCATGAGAAGGTCCCACAGGTCGGTCCTGGAGAGCTGTATGGGCGTGGCGGTCATGAAGATGAGGCCTTGGGTCTGCAGCTTCAAAGACTCCATAGCTTGCAGCAGGAGGTTGGATTCCCTCCTTCCGCCTGCGCCTCGCGATGCACGAGCGTGATGGGCCTCGTCCAGGAATATGAGGTCGTACTCCACTTGAGTGGCCTGGGCCAAGCGCGCCTCGCTTCGAACAAGCTGACTGGAGACCAGCATGATCGGTTTGGTGCGGAACGGGTTTATGATGTCCGCCGGTTCCTTGGGAACCGGCAGATCGGGGTCGGGCTGGGGCCCCAGCACGTAATTGCCCTCAAGGATCCAGGTGGTCAGGTTGAACTTACTGAGCATCTGTAGCTGCCACTGCTTCAGGATGTTCTTTGGAGCAAGTATTAGAACGCGGTCGAGCTTGCCCGACGCCATCAATCCCTTGAGGATGAGTCCGGCCTCTATGGTCTTCCCCAGACCGACCTCGTCGCAGAGCATGCACCTGGGCGGCCATAGGGACATGACCGTGTTGGCCACGTAGTCCTGATGCTCGAAAGGCTCTATCCCGGTCTCGGCGAAGGCGAAGTCAGACCTGTTCCACAGCCTCGGTGATTCGAAGATGTAAGCCAGCTCGGGGGTCCAGACAAAATCGGGAACGTCCACCTGCTGCCCGTCCCCCTCGGGCCTGTCCACCATGGTCCACCAATCGCCATCATCATAGCGCTTGTACCGGAGTATGGATTCCTCAACCGCCTTTGGTAAAGGTACGACGGTGACCTTCGGGAACCTTTCGTTCCATAGCATATCGAAGATGTTTTGCTCGGACAGTATGTGGTCGTTCTCGCCCCACGACCTGAACACATGGAACGATTCGGTGTTGTGAAGCCAACCACCGGGGGTCTCGTTATCGCTTCCATTGAACGCTACGAAGTTCCCTGCCTCGTCCTTGAATATTCCAGCCTTCTCGTGGAAGATGCCGGAACCGTCCGGGA
>Ga0302243_1002455_pt1 | contig 10595 bp, 10 predicted proteins | sample AAG_UR_Met_MG_FD_193514 | JGI IMG/M metagenome (GOLD analysis project Ga0302243, IMG submission 193514) | Enriched activated sludge microbial communities from anaerobic digester in WTTP, New Holstein, Wisconsin, United States - AAG_UR_Met | ecosystem: Engineered > Bioreactor > Anaerobic >...
GGGTAAGGTTCTACAGGGACCATGGAGGAGTTCTGTTCTACGACATAGCGGACTCCCATGGGAGCACCCAGGCGGTGTTCGACCCTGAGGCCTCCAACAGCGGGGACTTGGACCGGTTGGAGAAAATCTTGAATAATATCGGTCGCGAGTTCGTCGTGACCGTCACTGGTACTGTTCGGGACAGGGTGGAAGGGACCACCGACGCCCGCAACCCCACCGGGGAGATCGAGCTGCTCATCGAGGACGCCAGGATAATCAGCCGCTCCAAGCCCATACCATTTGAGGTGGCCGAGCAGAAGAACTCCATGCTGCCCGGGGAGGACCTCAGGCTGAAGTACCGTTACCTGGACCTTCGGCGAAAGGAGATGAACGCCAACCTCAGGTTCCGTTCCAAGCTGATCTCCTCAGCCCGAAGATATCTGGAGACGCAGGGGTTCATTGAGGTCGAGACGCCGATGCTGACCCGCAGCAGCCGCGAGGGGGCCAGGGACTTCCTTGTGCCGTCGAGGACCATGCCAGGGCAGTTCTACGCCTTGCCCCAGTCCCCGCAGCTCTACAAGCAGATGCTCATGGTCGGCGGGGTGGAGCGTTACTTCCAGATCGCCCGCTGCTTCCGCGACGAGGACAGCCGGGCCGACCGCCAGCCGGAGTTCACGCAACTCGATATGGAGATGTCCTTCGTGGAGATGGAGGACATCCTGAACATGGTGGAGGGTATGTACGCCTTCGTCTGGAAGGAGATGTTCAACGAGACCCTTCAGACGCCCTTCCCGCGCATAGACCTCAAGGATGCTCTGGCCAAGTACGGCACCGACGCTCCGGACGTCCGTTTCGGACTGGAGATGGAGGAAGTGACCGACCTGGTGAAGGACGCCCCTTACGAGATATTCCAGAAGATACTTTCCAAGGGCGGCATGGTCACCTGCATCAACCTGAAGGCTTCCCTGACCAAGGAGCAGGACACCGACGGCTCGGTCGGACGCAAACAGGTCGATCGTCTCATCGAGTGGGCCAAGTCCCAGGGCATGGGCGGCCTGACCTGGATGCGCATGACATCAGAAGGTTTGAGCTCCAATATCGTGAAGTACTTCCCCGAGGAGATACGCCAGGGGATCGCCGAAAGGACCGACGCAAAGCTCGGGGACCTTCTGCTGTTCTTAGCTGGCCCAAGGGACAACGTGCTCAAGGCCGGAGGACAGCTGCGTCTGAAGCTGGCCAAGGACCTCGGACTGCTGGAAGGCAAGGGCCACCGGTTCGTCTGGTTGGTATCCTGTCCGCTGTTCCAGAAGGACCCGGCCACCGGGGGATTGACGTCGTTCCATCACCCCTTCGTGAGGCCGGTAGGCGATGTGATACCGGAAGGCAGGGAATGCGCCAAGGGCATGGGCCACTCGTACGACCTGGTGTTCGACGGCAGCGAGATCGGCTCCGGTTCCTTGAGGAATCACGACCCGGAGATGCAGCGCAAGGTGTTCGGGATACTGGGGATGGATGAAGCGACGATCCAGAAGGAGTTCGACTTCTTCCTGGAGGCCCTGGAGTTCGGCGCGCCACCGCACGGCGGCATCGGCATGGGCATGGACCGCCTGTGCTCCATGCTCCTGGGCTGCGAGAGCATCCGCGACGTCATAGCCTTCCCGAAGAACAAGAAGTTCCAGTCCCTGGTGGACGGCGCGCCCACCAAGGTGGAGGAGGCCAAGCTCTCCGAGCTTCAGCTGCTCTGCCTGGCCGACGAGGACGAGGATAACTAAACCCTTTTTTCCATTTCCTTTCTAACCTCTTCCACGACCTCTTTTGACGAGTAGCGCCCTTTGCTCTGCTTCATCACGTGACCGATGACCGTGTTGGCCGCCTTGGAGTTCTTGCGGTAATCGGCCAGCACTTCCGGATGGGCGTCCACGAAATCGGCTATCATCTTCGACAGGTCGTCCCCTCCCTCCACCGCGGCCTCCTGCTGAACGCCCGCCAACGACAGTATGCGGCGCTTCGCCTCGTTATCGTTAATACGCCCATCGGAATCGTCCTTCACGATCTGGACGATCTCCGGCCACTTGGCCTGGTCCTGCAGCACCGCCCAGTTGCCCGATATCGGGCCGGTGGTCCAGGACACCGCTCTCTCCGGCGGCACGTGGCGGCACAGCTCCTCGAAAAGGTCCGTCAGGGTCACGGACGTCAGCACCAGCTGCTTAGCCGTGGCCTCCCCTATGCCGAACGAGGCCACCAGCCGTTTGGCGCGCGCCAACGGGGTCTCCTTGAGGTCCAGGTTCCTGGCCATATCCCCGATGCGGAACTCGCCCAGGTCCGGCTCCCCGATGTAGCCGTAATCCTCCTCGGTCTCCTTTTCCCGGGCGGAGGAGGTGACCTTCCTCTCCTCGTCGAAGCGGCGGGTCTCCCTCACCACCTTCTTTCCGGCGGCCAGTAGCTTCGATTGCCGGCTGGCTTCGAACTTCAGGGCCCTTTCCAGGTTGCGCAGGCCCTGGACGTTCTTGACCTCCACGCGCTCCTCGCCCAGGGATATGTTGGCATCGACGCGCACCGACTGCTCGTCCTGGGCCTCCAGACCGCATAGTGAACGAAGCTCGGTGACCAGCTGGTCGATGAACGCCCTCGCCTCCTCGGGGGACGTCAGGTCCGGAGCGGTGACTATCTCCACCAGTGGAATTCCGGAGCGGTTGTAGTCGACGAACGCGATCTCCTCCCCGGAGCGGCCGACCCTCCTTATCCTCCCGGGGTCCTCCTCCAGGTGGACCCTCCATATGCCGATTCGTCTTCCGTTCAGGTCGAAGTGGCCGTTCGTGCCCAGCGGCGATTCGTATTGGGTTATCTGGAAGTTCTTGGGCAGGTCGGGATAGAAGTAGGTCTTCCGGCTGAACCACACCCTTTCCTCGATCGTGCAATCCAGGAATCGTGCTATGCCTAGCCCCGCTTCCAGCGCCTTTCGGTTGAGCGACGGACGCGAACCAGGGTATCCCAGACAGACCGGGCACACGTTGTGGTTCGGCTCCGCCGAGGTCGTCGGGCAGGAGCAGAACAGCTTGGACCGTGTGGGAAGCTGGAAGTGCATCTCCAGTCCGATCTTCATGGGGACACCTCCGGGAATCGGTAGATGAACGACCTCTCCCAGGCGGAGGCCGCCTCCAGCAGGTCCAGCTCCTTCCAGTGGTCGGCCACCATCTGCATCCCTACCGGCAGGCCGTTAACGTAAGCGCAGGGAACCGAGATATGAGGCATTCCCGTGAGGTTCGGTGGGACCGTCAGAACATCGGCCCCGTACATCTCTAGCGGCTTCATTCTGCCGATCTCCTCGAAGCGAGGCGCCACGAAGGGCATGGTCGGGGTGACCACCGCATCGTGGTCCCCGAACACCCTGCGGTATTCCTCGATCAGCAGCTGGCGCACCGCCAGCGACTTGAGATAGTATCTGGAACGGAAGCCGACCATGCGGCAGAACGTTCCCAGCAGAATTCTTCTTTTTGCCTCGTCCCCGAAGCTTTCCGAGCGGACACCGGTGAAGAAGTCGTTGAAGTGCTGGTTGAGCTCTTCCTCGCGGCGGCCGAAGCGCATGCCGCAGTAGCGGGCCAAATTCGTGGACGCCTCCGAGGTCGCCAGGATGTAATAGGCAGGAAGTGAGTAGCGCAGCGAAGGCATGGAGACCTCGCGGACCTCCACCCCCATTTCCTTGAACCTGGACAACGCATCCTGGAATGACGTAAGTATCGAGGGGTCCAGGTTCTGCAGCGCCTCCTTGGGAACAGCGAGAGAGCCGGGCATCTTTCCTTTCCCGGAAAGCACTGGCTGGGCGCAGGAGGTGGGGTCCTTGGGATCTGGACCGGCGATCGTCCGGAAGTGCTTGGCGATGAGGGAAGCGGAACGGGAGAGAAGGCCGACCTTGTCCAGAGAGTTGCCGTAATCTATCAGCCCGTAACGGGAAACGCGGCCGTATGTGGGAGTGAGACCGACCACCCCGCAGAAGGAGGCTGGACCGGATATGGAGCCCCCGGTGGATACTCCGAGAGCGATATGACCAGGAATAAGACAGGCCGCTGCTCCCGCGCCGCCGGAAGAACCGCCGCAGCTGCGCTCCGGGTCGAACGGGTTCAGCGGGACGCCGTGCGCCGAGTTGGTGCTGAACGTCCCGAAACCGAACTCGTCCATGGTGGTCTTTCCAACCAGCTGCCCGCCGGCCTGCTTCAATCTTCGAACGGGGGTAGCGTCGAACGGTGGACGGTATCCATCCAGGACGGCGGAGCCCGCCCGTGCCTGGAAACCGTCCGCGCACAGGTTATCCTTGGCCGAGAAGTGGAACTTGGTATCATCGATATCATCGACGATCTCGGTGAACGCCCGGTGCTTTGACTGGGCGTAACGTATCAGATCGTAAGTGGCGCTCAAGACAGTCTGGGCCCCCTTACATAGTCCTCGTAGGTCCCCATCTGTGCCCTGAGCACCTGTGGATCGAGGTCCTGCCCTGGCTCATCTTCCCGCAGCACGTCGACCACCGGGATGGGGTTGAAGCTGTAGGTGTCTCCGGCCGGAGCCTCGTCCATGATCGAGAAGCTATTCAGGATGTCGTCCAGGTCCTTGGCGTATCTCTCCATCTCCTCCTCAGTGAGGTTCAGCCTGGCCACCTTGGCCACCCGGGCAATGGTCTCTCGGTCCATTCTATCGACATCCGCGCCGCGTTGCGGCGTTGGAGGGTATATTTTCGCACATTGTCAAGGTTTCGCATACCAGGTGGGATTAATAACCTAGAACATACCCCGAACGATGAAGTTCCAGCTGTTCACCGACGGAGGGTCCCGCGGAAACCCCGGGGACTCCGCCTACGCCTACATCATACGCGATCAGGACGGGCACGAGATAGCCTCCGGCTCCAATTATCTGGGGGTCATGACCAACAACGAAGCGGAATACCATGGCCTGCTGGCCGGGCTGAACGAGCTGCTGAAGCTAGGAGCCACCGAGGTCGAGGTGTTCATGGACTCCGAACTGGTGATAAAGCAGCTCAAGGGGCAGTACCGGGTCAAGGCACCGAACCTGGCGCCGCTGAACCGCGAGGCGGTGGACATACTGATGAGGATGAAGGTGGCCAAGGTCAACCACGTCCGTCGGGAAAATGAGGTTATAATTAAAGCCGACGCTTTGGTCAACTGGACATTGGACCAGCACAGCCTGGCGAGGCAGCTCAGGCGATAATGCATCTATACAATCTAATTGCATCAAGAGAATCATTATATACTTGATGCTAAATGCACCGTTTGAGGCGTCAGGGGCCGGAGGCGATTTTCCTCCTAAATTCAATCTCCCTTGTGATCCCCCATATCTTCCGGCCCTGAACCTCCTCAACGTTTCAATTCCCTGACCAGGTCCTCCATCTTGACCAGGGTCTGTTCGCCGCTGTTCATGTCCCTCAAGGTTACGGAGTTGCTCTCCAGCTCCTTTTCCCCGACTATGACGGCGAACTTGCTGGGCACCGTAGCGGCGAACTTGAGGCTCTTGCCGACCCCTCTCCTCATGAGGTCCACGTCGGCGGAAAGACCGGAACGGCGCAGCTCGGACACTATCTCGAAGGCCCTGGTACGGACGCTGTCGCCCACCGGGACCACGAAGGCGGTGATGCCGGCCTTTTCGAATCGCACCCCTTCTGTCTGCAAAGCCAGCAGGGTGCGGTCGAAGCCGATGGCGAAACCGGTGGAGAACACCTTCTCGCCGCCGAACAGTTCCGAGAGCGAATAGGAACCGCCTCCGCAGATCTGCTTCTCTGCCCCGAGCTTCGGCGCGTCCACCTCGAAGACCATGCCGGTGTAGTAGGCCAATCCCCTGACCACGCCCAGGTCGACGCTGACGTTGCCGAACCCCATGGCCAGCAATATGTCGCACACCTGGCGGATGTAATCGCTTGCGGGGCCCTGGCGGGAATCCAGGACCGATATGGGCCCGGTGACCTGGGTGGTGGATATGATATCCTGGGCGGCCTTAGGATCCACTCCCGCTTGTGCCATCAGCTCCTCCGCCTCCGGGTAGATCTTCTTGTCCAGCTTCTGCAGGATGGGCAGGGCCTTGTCTCCAGATACCCCGGCCTGCGCCAGCATCTCCCTCAGGATGCCGATGTGCCCGACGCGGATGCGGTAGTCCTTGAGACCCGTCCTTTCCAGGATGGCCGCCGCCAGCCCAATGGCCTCGGCGTCCGTCTCCGGCGTGGCATTCCCGATTATCTCCGCCCCGAACTGGAAGAACTCCCGGTATCGTCCGGCCTGGGGCCTCTCATAGCGGAAGCACTGCCCGAAGTAGAACATCTTCAGCGGGCGAGGCAGGGTCGCCAGATCGCTGACGAAGAAGCGTACCACGGATGCTGTTAGTTCCGGCCTGAGGCATATCTCGCGCCCTCCCTTGTCCTGGAAGGCGTAGATCTCCTCGACCACCCCGGGACCGGACTTGAGGGTGAAGAGCTCGGTATGCTCGAAGATGGGCGTGGCTATCTCCCTGAAGCCGTGCAGGACCGCCTCCTGGCGCATCATCTCCTCGAAGTGGCGGCGAACCTCCATCTCCTCCGGGCCGAAATCCCTGGTCCCCCGGGGCCTTTGGATCATGTGGCGTGAGAAGGAACGGACGATAATAAATATTGCGAGTGGAGACCCAGCGCAAACATGAATAATGATCTAGCCCATGACCGGGACGTCATGTTGGACGAGGACGATCGACGGCGCAAGGAACGATTGCTGCGGGCTTGGGCGGACGACCTGGACCGCAAGGGCTTTTCCGATCTCCAGGTGAACCTGGATTCATTTCCGATCAAACCGCAGGGCTTCGGAGAGCACGTGCCCGACATCGTCGCCACCCGCAAGGACGGCCGCCGGCTGGTAGGGGAGATATGGCTCTGCGAGTCCCTGGACAAGGATGACAGCATGTTCTCCCGGGCCATGAGCTACGCATATCGCGGGGACATCGTCATGCTGCTGGTGCCGTACGATTGTCTGGAGGAGTCCGAGTCCCTGTTGCTCGAATGGGGACTTTCTTCCGAGGTCTTTGTCCAGGGGATCCTGGAATGAGCGCTACCGTTCAATAAATAAAGAGAAAAGGTTTTTGACGGAGGGGGCGGGCCTAGACCAGTGTCCCCTGGAACATGTACTTGAAGGCATATTCTCCGAAAGCGTCCCCGAACATGGACCTCATGTGCCTCTGCAGCCCGTTCATGACCTGGTTCATCATGCCCGTTCCATTACCTGCTCCATCCGTCGATCGACCGGCACATTCGCCGCAGGAACCGTTCCGCAGCATGTCGCGGTCCTGGGACCTCTGCTGGTCTCGGGTCTGATCGCAATCACCTTTCATCTTCCCTCCGTTGACCGTTCCGGTCTCGTCATCAGGGGAACCGGCTGCGAATCCCGATCCCGCGGATGCCACGGAGGCGATCATCGCGAACAGGACCATCGCTCCGATCAGGGACCCTATGATCATTTTCTTGTTCATTTCCTTCATCTCCTTGATGCGCCATATCAACGCATCTGATCTTTCCCCAGGCGCTGAAAAGGTGTATAAAACCCCACCTGAAAAGGGGTGAAAGGTTTGCTGAAAAGTGAAAACCGGACGCCTCGTGCTCACTTTTCGATGGATATAGACACTTTGTTCGTGACCCCGTGACGTTCCTTGGTCACCAATCCCTTCTCGATCAAGCGGTCAATGACCCGGGAAACCTTGGCGTCGGACATCTTGGTCCGGACGATGAGGTCCTTCTGCAGGGCGCTTCCCCCGAGGTCGACGATGGTTCGGTACATGAACCTCTCGTCCCCATTCAACAGTCTGAGCACCAGGAGGTTCTCGTTCGAGATGTTCTGCGGAACGTCCTCGATCTCCTGTACTTCTTCTCTGGCCGGAACGACCGGTTCCTTCGCTTCCTCAACTCGGACCTCGGTGACCGGAGTGCTACCATTGACGATAATCGGGACATAGTCCTCCTTAAAGGCCCAGTATGACAGCCCCGTACCGGCGATGAAGGCCCCGGTGATTATCAGAACGATGTTGTTGATCTCGTAGGTCGTCACTTCGGTATCGGCCCCTCCGTTCATGCCTCCAGAGCCACCGCCGGAATCGGTGGGCGTGAGCACACCGTACATAACTAACGCGATGCCAGCTACGGCCACGATCAATGCTATCCATTTAGCTTTCATGTGAGGGACCTCTTCGCTCGTCGCCTGAGAACTCTGACCTTTCCATGGATGACCTCTCTTTAATCCTGTTCGAGCGATCTTTCCAGGTCCGCGATGATATCCTCGGGATCTTCGATCCCTAAGGATAATCGTATCATCCCTTCCCCGATGCCCAGCTTCTGCCTTTCTTCGAACGAGTATGCGGTGTGGGAAGTGTTCACCGGCATGCTCGCCAACGACTCCACGCCGCCCAGGCTGGCCGCCTTGGCGATGATCTCAAAGCGTTTCAAGGCCCGCTCGGCCGCCTGCCGTCCGCCCTTCACCTCGAAGGTCACCATTCCGCCGAAGCCGTCCATCTGCCTCTTTGCCAGCTCATGGTCCGGATGAGATTCCAGCCCAGGATAGATGCACTTGGATACCATGGGATGGGACTCCAGGAACCTGGCCACGGCCAGGGCGTTGGAATCGTGCTTGCGGACCCTCAGGTCCAGGGTCCTCATGCCCCGACCCAGCAGGTAAGCCGGCAGCGGATCGAGCACCCCTCCGTACAGCTTGCGCCTCTGGTGGACCATCTCCATGTGCTTCGCGGAACCGGCCACGAAGCCGGCGATGACGTCCGAGTGGCCGTTGAGGTACTTGGTCGCGCTGTGCAGGACGATGTCCACCCCCATCCCCAGGGGCCGCTGCAGGATCGGTGAGGCGAAGGTGTTGTCGATCATGACCAGGCACCCTTTTTCATGCGCCAGCCTGCACACCTCGCGTATATCGATGAGCTTGAGCAGGGGATTGGTCGGGCTCTCCAGGTAGAGCACCTTGGTACGGTCGTCGATGGAAGCGCACAGCTCCGCCGGGTCGGTGGTAGGGACGAAATGCACATCGACCCCCAGACGGGGCATCTCGTTCTTCAGGAAGTTGTACGTTCCTCCATACAGGTCCTGCATGGCCACCACCTTGTCCCCCTTTTGCAGGAATGAAAGGAGAGCCGTGGTTATCGCCGCCATTCCCGAGGAGAAGGCAAGAGAGGATTCCGCCCCCTCCAACGAGGCCAACTTATCCTCCACGGCCCTCACCGTGGGGTTGCTGTACCGCGAATAGATGTAGGTTCCGTCGGGAACCTCTCCGTTCCAGGTTCTCGGTTCTTCAGTGGGGAAAGCGAAAGTGCTGCTCTGGAAGATGGGGGTGTTGATGGCACCCTCGTACCGCAGGGACCTGTCTCCGTCGTGCACGGAGCGGGTGGACATTCCTTTCTTTGGCATCCTTCGGACATTCCCTCGGATGCGTATAATCGTTCTCCCTTCACTCACCGGTGCGTTTGATGATGACCGACAGAACGTCCCCGTCGGCCAGCTTGTGCTCCAGACCGACCATCTGCCCGGGGAACCTGGCGCTCTTCCCCCAGACCAGGGCGTAGCGGAAGTTCTGCCGGAAGACCCGGTGCATGGAATCGCAGACATCCCCCACGGTCGCCCCGTGCTTGGTGATGAGAGGAACGTCCAGATCCGCGTCCTCCCCCTGCTTCTTCATGTAGACCCGGATCAGTTCCAGCCTCTCGAATATCCGGGCCTTGAGCTCGTCGATGCCGATGTTCTTCACGGCGGAGATGAACACCGGGTCCCAGTGCTTGAACTTCTTGCGGACCTCCTTGAGGTATTCCGCGTCGGAGATATCGATCTTGTTTATGGCCAGCACCGCGTTGATGTAGATGCGGTTCCCGGCCAGGACGTCCACCAGCTGGTCCTGGTCGATGTCCTCGCGTATGACCACGTCGGCGTTGACCAGTCCGAACTCCATGATCATGGCCTTCGCCAGATCGAGGTCCAGCTTGGTGAGCTTGACCGTGGTCTTGATGTCTATGCCACCGATGTCCTTCTTGGAGATCACCACGTCCGGAGGATGGGTGTTGATGCGCATCCCGGCGTTCTCCAGCTCCCGGACCAGCACCTGCAGGTTGGTGTCGTAGAAGTCCAGAACGAAAAGTATCAGGTCCGAGGCGCGGACGACGGAGATGACCTCCCTGCCGCGGCCCTTGCCCTTGGAGGCGTCCCTTATCAAACCGGGCATATCCAGGACCTGGATCTTGGCCCCCATGTACTCGTACGCACCGGGAACCACGTCCAGGGTGGTGAAGTCGTACGCCCCGACCTCGCTCCTCGCTCCGGTCAGTGTGTTCAGCAAAGTGGACTTTCCGACGCTCGGGAAACCGACCAGGGCCACGGTGGCGTTCCCGCTCTTCTTGACCGAGTATCCCTTGGCAGGGCCTCCGCTGGAAGACCTCCGCTTCTCCACATCCTCTTTCAGCTTGGCTATCTTGGCCTTCAGCTTTCCGATATGGTATTCGGTGGCCTTGTTCTTCTGGGTCTTGTCGATCTCTTCCTGGATCGCCTTTATCTGATCTTCGATCGTCGAGGCCATCTTTGCTTGTCCTCACTCCACTGTGGTACCCGCCTT
>Ga0302243_1002465_pt1 | contig 10559 bp, 6 predicted proteins | sample AAG_UR_Met_MG_FD_193514 | JGI IMG/M metagenome (GOLD analysis project Ga0302243, IMG submission 193514) | Enriched activated sludge microbial communities from anaerobic digester in WTTP, New Holstein, Wisconsin, United States - AAG_UR_Met | ecosystem: Engineered > Bioreactor > Anaerobic >...
CCAGTGTATTGGAAGCAATAAGGGAAAAAATAGGAGCGGACAGCCTTGGATATCTCAGTTATGACGGAATCCTGCGGTCGGTGGGAAGCACGGGTGAGGGCTTCTGTACCGCATGCTTCTCAGGAAGGTATCCTATGGATATACCGGAAAATTGCAGCAAGGATGTTTTCGAGAGAAAAAATAATTTTGAAACAGAGGTGTGGGATCCTATGGATGAAAAATTGACATACAAGGCTGCGGGAGTAGATGTGGAGGCAGGCTATGAAGCAGTGAAGCTGATGAAGCAGCATACAAAACGCACCATGATACCCGGAGTGCTTGGAGAATTGGGCAGCTTCGGCGGGTTTTTCGAGATAGACAGGGAAAGCTATAAGAACCCTGTCCTGGTTTCCGGAACTGACGGAGTAGGAACCAAGCTTCAGATCGCTTTTATGACAGGAAAGCATGATACAATCGGGATTGATTGTGTGGCAATGTGTGTCAATGATGTAGCCTGTCATGGGGCAAAACCCCTATTCTTTCTTGATTACATCGGGACAGGCAAGCTTATGCCGAATATAGCGGCTGACATAGTAAAGGGCGTGTGCGACGGCTGTGTTGAAGCAGGCTGTGCTTTGATTGGGGGAGAAACCGCAGAAATGCCGGGCTTCTATAAGGATGGGGAATATGACCTGGCCGGTTTTGCCGTAGGAATAGTGGACAAGGACAGTGTGATAAACGGTTCTAAAGTAAAAGAGGGGGATGTGCTGATAGGCATTGCTTCCAGCGGCATACACAGTAACGGGTATTCCCTGGTAAGAAAGCTCTTTTTCGGGATAAACAATTTTGATATAAACACCAGATTTGACGAGCTGGAGGGCACCCTTGGAGAAGAGTTGCTGAAGCCCACAAAAATATATGTGAGGACAGTACAGTCCTTGATAGCAAAACACAGGATAAACGGCATAGCCCATATTACCGGAGGCGGCTTCATAGAAAACATCCCCAGGACACTGCCCGCAGGGCTCAAGGCTCAGATAGACCTCGGAAGCTGGGATATCCCTCCGGTGTTCAGGCTGATGCAGAGGTTGGGAAGCATAGAGAAAAAAGAAATGTTCAACACCTTCAATATGGGCATCGGATTGGTACTGGCAGTCGGAAAACAGGACGCGAAAGGAATTCTCGGCACTCTTGAGGAACTGGGTGAAAAAGCCTATATCATAGGCAGTGTTGCCAGAGGTGAAGGGGGTATAGAATTTTGCGGAAGGTAAGGATAGCTGTCCTAGTTTCGGGAGGCGGAACAAACCTGCAGACCTTGATTGATGCCGTGGACAAAGGTGATATCAACGGGGAAATAGCAGCAGTGATATCCGATAACGAAAATGCATATGCCCTGGAAAGGGCAAGGAAGCACGGCATCAAGGCAATTTATATCAACAGGAAACAGCTTGCCGAAAGGCTTATTATTGAGCTTCAAAGGCTGGATATTGAGCTGGTGGTCCTGGCAGGTTTCCTTTCCATACTGGACAGAGAGTTGGTAAAAGCCTATGAAGGGCGGATAATAAACATACATCCTTCATTGATACCGTCTTTCTGCGGCAAGGGATTTTACGGGGAAAGAGTACATAAGGCAGCTTTGGAATACGGGGTAAAAGTATCGGGGGCTACCGTCCACTTTGTGGATGAAGGCACCGACAGCGGCCCAATAATATTTCAGGAGGCTGTGCCGGTTTATTTTGAAGATACTTCTGAAACTCTGGCTGCGAGAGTGCTTCAGGTGGAACACAGGCTGCTGCCGGCTGCGGTAGGGCTGTTTTGCGAAGGAAGGCTCCGCATAGAGGGGCGGAAGGTTAAAATATTAAAGGAAGAGGTGTGATGCCGGTATGATAAAGAGGGCGCTTATAAGCGTTTCGGACAAAACCGGAATAGTTGATCTGGCCAGGGAACTGGCAAAGCAAGGGGTGGAGATAATTTCAACAGGGGGTACTGCAAAAGCCCTTGAAGATGCAGGGATAAAAGTTATCGGAATATCCGACATAACAGGCTATCCCGAGTGCCTTGACGGAAGGGTAAAGACACTGCATCCCAATATCCACGGCGGGCTTCTGGCAATAAGGGACAAGGCGGAGCATATGGATAAGCTTCGTGAATTGGGGATAGAGACTATAGACATGGTGGTTGTTAATCTTTATCCCTTCAGAAAAACCATAGAAAAAGAAGGCACAGAGCTTCCTGAAGCTATAGAAAACATAGACATCGGCGGCCCTTCGATGCTCAGGGCGGCAGCCAAAAACTACAAGTATGTAACGGTTGTCGTGGATCCCGGGGACTATTCCAAGGTGCTTTCCGAGATTAATAACAACGGAGATACAACTGAAGCAACAAGGTTTGAGCTTGCTGCCAAGGTTTTTTCACATACCGCCAGCTATGATGCTTTGATAGGCAATTACTTGTGGGATAAGGCCGGATTGCCGAAGTATCCGGAGACAGTGACCATGACCTTTGAAAAAGTTCAGGACCTTAGATATGGAGAAAATCCTCATCAAGGGGCAGCATATTACAAGGAAATGAAAAAGGTCAGCGGCAGTATTGCTGCAGCAGTGCAGCTTCACGGCAAGGAGCTTTCCTTTAATAATATAAACGATGCCAATGCAGCACTGGAAACCCTGAAGGAATTCGACGAGCCCGCAGTTGTTGCATTAAAGCATGCAAATCCCTGCGGAGTAGGTGTCGGAGACAGCATATATGAGGCATATATGAAAGCTTATGAAGGGGATCCCGTATCCATATTTGGAGGCATTATAGCCCTGAACAGGGAAGTGGATGAAAAAACTGCAACAGAAATCGGAAAGATATTTGTGGAAATAGTGATTGCGCCCTCCTATTCGGAAGAAGCAATGAATGTCCTTACCGGCAAGAAGAACATCAGAATAATGAAGCTTGAGGATATAGGCCGCAAGCCGGAGGCAGACATAGATGTGAAGAAGGTAGGAGGCGGGCTGCTTATTCAGGATGCAGACTGGGCGGATTTTGACATGGCTGATATAAATTATGTAACTGATAGAAAGCCTACCGAGAAGGAAATGCAGGATATGCTTTTTGCATGGAAAGTGGTAAAGCATGTAAAGTCCAATGCCATTGTAGTGGCCAAAGACGGTATGACTCTTGGCATAGGACCCGGCCAGACCAACAGGATATGGTCTGCAAATATGAGCCTTGAGCGATCCGGAGAAAAGGCAAAAGGAGCCGTAATAGCCTCAGATGCATTCTTCCCCTTCGGCGATGTGGTGGAATCCGCCGCAAAGGCAGGAATAACGGCAATTATCCAGCCGGGAGGCTCCTTAAGGGATCAGGAGTCCATAGAAGGATGCAACAATCATGGAATTGCGATGATATTTACCGGGGTACGGCATTTTAAGCATTAGGTTTAAGCCATTATAAGCTTCAGATTTCTGCGTTGTACTGCGGATTCGGTGTCTTCACGTACTATTGTGTACGCTCCGGGCACCTCACCTCGTACGCCTTGAACTCCTCGCTTCTAATGGCTTAAAAAGGAGGTAAGAATATGAAGGTACTTGTAGTCGGAAGCGGCGGAAGGGAACATACCCTTGTTTGGAAGATAGCTCAGAGCAAGCTGGTTGAAAAAGTATACTGCGCACCGGGGAACGGCGGAATCGGTGAGCTTGCTGAATGCGTGGACATAAAGGCTGACGACATTGACGGGCTCTTGGAATTTGCCCGTTCCGAAGGGATCGGGCTTACGGTAATTGGTCCCGAGGCACCTTTGAGCCTGGGTATCGTAGATTGCTTTGAGAAAAATGGCATGAGAATATTCGGGCCTTGTCGGAAGGGCGCAATGCTTGAAATCAGCAAGGCATTTTCAAAGGACTTCATGATAAGAAACAAAATTCCTACCGCAGCTTATAAGGTATATTATGAAGCTGAAAACGCCAAGGCAGGGCTTGATGATTTTGGTTTTCCTGTTGTTATCAAGGCTGACGGGCTTGCGGCAGGAAAGGGTGTAATAATAGCCCAGAACAGAGAAGAAGCAATCTCCGCCATTGATGATATGCTCATGGTCAGGAAGTTTGGCGAAGCAGGCTCAAAGATTGTCATCGAGGAGTTTCTTGAGGGCAAGGAAGCTTCGATACTTGCTTTTGTCGATGGAAAAGCTGCAGTGCCCATGGTAAGCGCCCAGGATTACAAAAGGGCATTGGACAATGACGAAGGGCTGAACACAGGGGGAATGGGCGCAGTATCTCCCGCATTCTATTATGATGAAGAAACGGCTGCTGTAGTGGAAAGGGATATAATCCAGCGTACTGTAGATGCATTAAAGGCAGAAGGCATCTGTTACAAAGGAGTATTATACTTCGGAATCATGATAACCGAGAAGGGCCCCAAGGTATTGGAATACAACGCCAGGTTCGGGGATCCCGAGACAGAGGTTGTGCTTCTGAGGCTTGAGACCGATTTAGTAGAGATAATGAATTCGGTAATTGATGAAAAGCTTGAAGCTCAGAAAATCCACTGGAAAGAGGAGCAGGCAGTTTGTGTTGTAATGGCTTCAGGAGGATATCCGGAGCATTACGAAAAGGGCTATGAAATAGAAGGCCTGGATAAAGCTGCTGAAATTGACGGAGTAACTGTTTTCCATGCGGGAACAAAAAAGGCTTCCGGTAAAATTGTTACTGCCGGAGGCCGGGTACTTGTAATAAGCGCTATTGCAAAAAATTATGAACAAGCAAGAGATAAAGCATATAGCGCAATTAGCAGTATAGATTTTGAAAAAGCCCATTACAGGAAAGATATTGGGAGAAAAGGTTAAGGTGCCGGCCTGTCTACCTGTCAAATTATTGAATCAATTTTAAAGTTCCGAAAGGGACTTTATTTTTTGCATATGAAATAATATTCTTTTCTGCCAGTATTTTGTGATTAATAATACACGTTTAAGTGACATATATCACATTCAAGTTTGTTTTCTGAGGATATAATAAAATCAAAGAAAAATTTGGAGGTAAGTAAAATGATAAGAAAGATTGTTAATATTGATGAAGATAAATGCAACGGCTGCGGGCTTTGTGTGCCCAACTGTGCTGAAGGTGCCATAAAGATAATAGACGGAAAAGCAAAACTCATAGCAGATAATCTTTGCGACGGCCTGGGAGCATGTCTTGGAGAATGCCCACGCGGTGCAATCACAATTACCGAAAGGGAAGCTGCCGAATTTGATGAAAAGGCTGTACATGAGCATTTGAAAAAGAAGGAAGAACACGCATGCAGCGGTCATCATGGACATCACCATCATGGGGGCGGATGTCCGGGAAGCATGGCAAGAGAAATAAGCAGACAGGATAATATTTCAAAAGCAGAAGCTGTATCCTCAGGAGATATAGAAGTAAAGATAAAGTCACAGCTGACACAGTGGCCGGTACAATTGATGCTGGCTCCCCAAAAAGCACCGTATTTTGAAAATGCGGACCTTTTGATTACTGCAGACTGTGTGCCCTTTGCTTATCCCAACTATCATCTGGAGCTGTTGAAGGGTAAGAAGGTTGTAGTGGGATGCCCCAAGCTGGACGATATAGGCTATTATATGGAGAAGCTTACAGGGATAATAAGAAATAATGATATAAAAAGCGTAACAGTGACATTTATGGAGGTCCCCTGCTGCGGCGGAATTGTAAGGGCGGCTGAAACTGCCCTGGAGATGTCAGGCAAGAATATTCCCCTTCACAAGATCAGAATAAAAATCAACGGAGAAGCTGAGAAGATCAGCTGAATCCGTTAAAATACAGGGGCGGCCATCATCGGCCGCCCTGTTATGCAATATATTTTTATTTATATATGATAATACTATTGATAGGATTGAATGAAGCATATATAATAAAACTATAACTTAATACTGATCAGGTGCCGGTTTGTTTATGAATAATCTGCCGGCTAAAAGGGAAGTCGGGTGAAAATCCCGCGCGGTCCCGCCGCTGTAAAAGAGGAGTTCTCCTTAAGATGTCACTGAGTAGATTGGGAAGGCAAGGAGAATGATGATGCTTGAGCCAGAAGACCTACCTGGTTTATAACACTAAATACTCTACGAGAGATAGGGGGGTGTTCTTATATGCAGGATGATTATAGTCATTTTGTCACATAACCTCTTAACTATTTAGTTAAGAGGTTTATCTTTTTATTAAGAAAGAAAGCATGGAGGTTGTATTTGTATGGGCAAGGCGTATTCATACAGGCGTGTATCAGCTATTATGCTGATAATGATATTTCTAACGGTAATTGCTCCTGTTGATTTGTATGGAACTGATTATACAGGAGTGCTTGACGATGTTGTTAATTATTATAAGTCAGATAAGCCCGGCCTTGATTCATGGTGGGAGCTTGTGGCGTTAAAAGGTACGGGACAGAACCTGAGTGATGACAGCTGGATACTTCCTCAGTGGGAAAGCGAGGATTTGCCTGCCGCAGCTGCAAATCCGGCAGATTATTCAGGATTTATACTGGGGCTTATGGCAATGGATGAAAATCCGCAAAATGCCCTTGGAGGCAGGAACCTGACGGAGGAATTGGCAGGCAGGCAGGAGGAGGGCGGCGCTTTTGGCAATGGTGCAATTAATATGCATATATGGTCAATGGTTGCGTTAGATGCAGCAGAGGAGAATTATGACAGGGAAAGCGCCGTTGAATGGTTACTGAGCAATCAGAAGGCCGATGGGGGTTTTGCTCTGTCCGGCATCAACGGCGATCCTGATATGACAGGAATGGCGCTGCTGGCATTATCTCCATATATAAATCAGGCTGATGTAAGCAGTGCTGTATCTCAGGCAGTTGAATATCTGGAAAATGCCCAGTGCGAATCAGGAGGCTACAGCTCATGGGGCATCGAAAATTCCAACAGTGCGGCGATGGTTATTTCGGGGCTTGTTTCTGCCGGCCAGGGTGTGAGCAGCTCCATTCTTGATGCGCTGCTGGAATATAGGCTGCCTGACAATACATTCAGTTATCAGAAAGGCGGCGCTACAAATTTCCTTTCTACCGCACAGTCCCTTATAGCACTGGGAGACATAATTGAGAATAAGAGTATATTCCAAAGATTGAGCATTTCTCAGCAGCCCACGGATGGAGAGAAAGTCAGGATTCGGGTAGAAGGCAGCAGCTATAGCATGGTAAATAAGGAAATAACAGTAACCTCTGCAGTGTATGCGGTAGATGCCTTGAAGCAGGTATTGGATTCCGAAAATATCACCTATGATATACAAGACGGCGTGTGGGGACAGTATATTAATGGCATTGACGGAGAAACCGCAGGAAAGTTCGGTGGTTATGACGGTTGGTTATATCTGGTTAACGGAGAAATGGCATCGGTGGGTGTAGGTGAATATAAAATCGAAGACGGAGATGAACTGGTATTTTATTATGGCATGTATCCACCGGATACTTTGATTCCCCAAGTGGATATACAACCTGTAAATCCTAAGGTAGGAGACAATTTAACGATTACTGTCACTTCAAGCTATTATGACTGGAATACCGGCAGTACGGTTGAGCTTAAAGTTCAAAATGCTGAAATAAGCTTCAACGGCAAGACCTATGCCACGGATGCCAATGGGCAGGCAATTGTGCCAAGTCCGGCTGATAAGGGTACATACACCTTGAAAGTAAGTAAGGATAACGATGGCAGTTATCCCAGCATCGTCCGCATCCCAGGTATTAATGTTATATATAGGGCGAATGGTAATGGCGGCGGAGGCAGCGGCAGCGGAGGCAGCGGTTCCGGCAGCGGCGGCTCTGCAGAAACTGCAACATTATCAGTGGAAGGTGACAGCCGTAAAGGTACGATATTGCCTGCTGTCCAAGTATTATTGCGGGATGGGGATACTGCTTACAGCATACTTGCAAGAAAAATGGGAAGTAAGGTAAAGGCTAAAGGCTCCGGCTCAAACATATATGTCTATGAGATTGACGGCTTGGCTGAGTTTGACAGGGGTCCGTCAAGCGGCTGGATGTTTGAGGTCAACGGGAGAAATCCTGATATTAGCGCTTCTGCCTATGTATTGAAGGATAAGGATGTTGTCAATTGGTATTATTCATCCGATTCCAATGAGAGCTTGGGTGCAACCGGTCAGACAGGAACTGCACAGTCAGGGAATAGCAGCGCGGAAATCAGCAGCACGTCAAATGAGGCAATAAAGAAAGCATTGTCAGAGAATATTCAGAATTCAGCTAATAAAATACTCACACAGGAAAACATTTCGGATTGGTCTGTTTTCGCACTGCAAAGGGCAGGCCGGAGCATACCCGAAAAATATATTGAATCCCTAAAGGTATACATTAATGAACATGCAGCGGGTTCCGGAAGTGCAACCGATATTGCAAGGATGGTTCTGGCTGCAAGTGCAGCAGGAATGAATCCTGCGAACATAGACGGAAATAATCTGATTGAAAAGCTGTTCAGCATGGAGAAAATCGACAGGCAGGGAGTCACAGGGCCGGTTTTTGCGCTGATAGCATTGGACAGCGGACCTTACAGTATTCCGTCAGGCGCAAGGTGGACGAGAGATAAGCTTGTTTCACTGATACTTGAATACCAGAATGAAGACGGAGGCTTCTGCCTTGCAAAAGATGAGAAAAGCGACATAGATTTGACAGCTATGGCACTGCAATCACTGTCCGGTTACAGCAGCGAAAGCGCTGCTTCATCCGTAGAGAAAGCTATTGATTGGTTATCTAACCTGAAACCGGAAGAGGAGCAAACCAGTGAGAGCATTTCACAGATTATCATAGCTCTTACATCTCTTGGTAAGGATCCGGGAAGCATACAGTTCGGCATGTATGATGGGGATTTGCTGACCTGCCTGCTGAAATATAAAAAGGAGGACGGCGGATTTTCACATACATTGGATGGAGACAGTGATGAAATGGCCACGGAACAGGCTTTAATGGCCATCACTTCATACAGCATGTATGTTAACGGTTCAGGCAAGCTTTATTCCCTGCAGGTTCCTAATGGGGCATATTCAGACCTTCATGCGATTTCCGAATGGGCACTGCCGTATGTTGCCAAGGCCTCTGAGCAGGGACTGATGGAAGGGATAAAAACAGATGCTTCAGGGCAAAGGTTTGAGCCCAGGAGGAACATTTCAAGGGCAGAGCTTACTGCGCTGCTTTTAAGGATTTTGGGAGAAGAACCGTCAAAGAGCTTTACGCCGGTATACAATGACATAAAAGAGGGTTCATGGTATTCAGGATACGTTCTGAGGGCCAGAGAAAAGGGTATCATTAACGGTGTTACAGAAGTCACCTTCGACCCCAACAAACCGGTTACAAGGCAGGAGATGGCTGTCATGACGGCCAGAGCTTTTAATCTTGGTGAAAAAGCATCAGGCAGCAGGATAAATGACTTGGACATTGCTTCGGAATGGGCAAGGCAGGCTATTGAGGCTGTTTACGATAACGGTATTATGATGGGGGAAAGTAATATGTTCAACCCGAAGGGTTATGTCAGCCGTGAAATGGCAGCAGCTGTCGGAGTAAGACTCTATAATATGAAGCAATAATAATATTAAGCCTCCTGCCTGTAAAAATACAGGCAGGAGCAAAATCCATTATTTAATGCGGGAGAGTAATATGAGAAGATTCACATTTTTATTATATGCAGTACTTCTGATAATTTTATCAGGGTGCGGCAATGCAGCAGATGCGGACATTCCGAATTCGGAGAAGATTTCAAAGCCGGTATTGTCTGATGAAAGCAATTGCATAAAGGGTACAAAAAAAGAAGATATCCCGGATGGTAAAACAAGTATTAAACCGGAGAGTAAATCGGAAAGTAAAAATAATGAAGAGCATGTAGTAAATCAAGAAGCAGCAACTGCCAAGGTACATATTTCCATTACGGGACATAAGGATGTGGGGATAATTCTTGCAGATACGGCAGTAAATATTGATGAGGGGGATACGGTAATTGATGTTTTGAAAAGAACTGCAGAACTAAACAGTATACAGCTGGAATGCAGCGGAATCAAAGCCATGGCATATGTAAAAGGCATTGGGAACACCTATGAATTCGATTACGGTCCCAAGAGCGGCTGGATTTACAGAGTAAACGGGGAAATATCCAATGTAGGTGCGGGCAAATATGAAGTGAAAGACGGAGATTATATCGAATGGCTGTATACGGTGGATTTAGGAAGGGAGTTTGATACGGAATCAGGAGGAGCTCAGGAATGAATGCAGGATTTTCGTCGGTACATCCCGGAGTATGCTTTACATATTATACCGTAATAATGGCTTTTGCAATGATTTTGTACCATCCTGCTTACCTGGCCTCAATGCCCATAGCTTTGATAACCTGGCTATTGCTGCATGAAAAGGGCAGAAGCCTGTCCGGTTCATGGCATTATTACCTGCTGACAGGTATTGCGGTACTGATAATAAATCCTCTCATAAACCACAGAGGGGAGAGGGTTCTGTTTTTTCTCGGTGAACAGGCTGTGACCTTTGAAGCTGTTGTATACGGATTCACTATGATGCTGTCGATGCTGACAATACTTATTGCATTTATTTGTTTCCGT
>Ga0302243_1002477_pt1 | contig 10540 bp, 8 predicted proteins | sample AAG_UR_Met_MG_FD_193514 | JGI IMG/M metagenome (GOLD analysis project Ga0302243, IMG submission 193514) | Enriched activated sludge microbial communities from anaerobic digester in WTTP, New Holstein, Wisconsin, United States - AAG_UR_Met | ecosystem: Engineered > Bioreactor > Anaerobic >...
TCATTTCCAATCTATCCTCAGGTTACTCAATAGTCGTTCAGTCTATGAATGGTTGCGCATTGAAGAATCAGGATTCTCAGGGCACGGTCAAGTACGATCTTCTATTGGGCGGCATCCCAGCGCTGCGCCAAGGAGACAGCTTTAAGCTCAACTGCTGTGGAACTACGCCAATGGAAGGCCAAATGTTGCCGGTTAGTATAGCATTGGGAAATGTTCCCTCTAACGCCACTCCTGGTCTCTATGCCGACAATCTTCTTTTCAACATTATGGCCAATTGATGTCGGATCTACTACCGTCTTCCTTTCCCAGCCAAGCAGAGAACGAGCCAAAAGAATTTCTCATTTCTTCGATTTTTTGATAATATTCATCAATAAATTACTCACAGAGGAAGGAATCATGACCAAAGAAATCCAGATGAGTTGGCTCGAAGATATGGCCTTTGAAAGCTTGTTGGATGGGCATCGCTTAGTTTTGGATGCAGACGATAATAGTGGCGGAAAAGATCGCGGTCCCCGTCCAAAAGGACTCATTCTTGCCGCGCTTGGAGCATGCACTGGCATGGATGTCATCTCGATTCTAAAAAAGATGCGCGAGCCCATAACCTGGTTCAATATGAAATTGAGTGGAAAAGTTGCTGAAGAACACCCTAAGAAATTCACAAGCTTCAAGATTATCTATCAATTTAAAAAAAGCGATGGACTCAAGCCTGAAAATGTTCACAAGGCCGTCGAGCTCTCGCAGACCAAGTATTGCGGAGTCAGTGCGACTTTGAAAGATGGCCACGAAGTCGCTTGGGAAATCGAATACATATAGGCCTCTGCACCGCCTTAGGATTAACGTGATGTGCGCTGATTGAGATTTGAATTGGCGCTGAGACTTGTTCTTTTTCATCATCTTTTCTATAATTGCGAAACGGTAGCTCATTTTCTAGTATCTGTTATGCTTTGCATTATATTCAGCAAATCAGTCTTGCTGCCACCACTTTGACACTTCTTTTGTCTGGTGTATTCTTAATTTCGTGATTTAAGAGGTATAGAAAAAGATGGCATTCGATGTCCATAAAATGAGAAATATCGGCATCTCAGCGCATATAGATTCAGGAAAAACGACTTTATCAGAGCGTATTTTGTTTTATTGCCGAAAAATACATGCGATACACGAAATCAAGGGCAAGGACGGCTCCGGCGCTGCAATGGATTCGATGGAATTGGAACGCGAGCGAGGCATCACAATTCAATCTGGAGCAACCAATGTACAATGGAAAAACCATAGCATTAACCTCATCGATACTCCAGGACATGTCGACTTCACAATCGAGGTGGAAAGATCTCTCCGCGTATTGGATGGAGCCATCCTCGTGCTCTGTTCAGTAGCAGGTGTGCAGTCTCAATCTATCACTGTCGATCGGCAACTTAAGCGATACCATGTTCCCCGTCTGGCTTTTGTCAATAAATGCGATCGCATGGGTGCAAATCCCTTAAAGGTCAAGGCGCAGCTCGCAGAAAAACTGGGCTTAAGCCCCGCGTTTATAACAATTCCTATCGGGCTGGAAGATAAATTCGAAGGTGTCATAGATTTGATAGACATGAGGGCTATATATTTCGATGGTCCTAATGGCGAAGATCTGCGTTATGCGGAAATCCCGATGCATCTCCTCGATGATGCCGAGAGATACCGAGAAGAGCTTCTGGAAGCAGCTTCGATGTTCTCAGATGAGCTTGCGGAAGCGTATCTAGATGGTAATCCAACCAAAGAACTGTTGATCAAGGCTATCAGGAAAGGAACGATCCAAGAGAAATTAGTACCTGTATTTGTTGGTTCAGCATATAGGAATAAAGGTGTACAACCATTGCTGGACGGGGTGATAAATTTTTTGCCCGATCCTTCGGAAAGACAAAACAAAGCTCTCGATCTCTCCAATGCAGAGGCAGAAGTCGAGCTGCAGGCGAACGACCAAGAAAAAACTGTCGCGCTTGCCTTCAAACTCGAAGAGGGCCAATATGGCCAGTTAACCTATGTGCGCATATATCAAGGCATGATCCGTAAGGGCGATGAACTCTACAACACGCGCGCTCGCAAGCGATTTCGTGTAGGAAGGCTTGTTCGAATGCATTCTTCTTCGATGGAAGACATACAGGAAGGCAACTGCGGAGATATTGTGGCTCTTTTCGGTATCGAATGTGCATCCGGCGACACTTTTTGTCATCCTGATCTTAACTATACCATGACTAGCATGTATGTGCCCGAGCCGGTCATATCGCTCGCCATAACGCCTAAAGACAACAAAAGCTCAGACCAGATGAGCAAAGCTCTCAATCGCTTTACCAAAGAAGACCCAACCTTCCGCACCTATGTTGACCCAGAATCGAATCAGACCATCATTCAGGGCATGGGAGAACTCCATCTGGAAGTCTACATAGAACGTATGAAGCGCGAGTACAAATGTGAGGTGACCCCTGGTATGCCGCAGGTAGCATATCGAGAGACAATTACACAGCGCGCTGATTTCAACTATACCCACAAGAAACAGACCGGCGGATCAGGCCAGTATGGCCGTATTGCTGGGTATATCGAGCCATTCAAAGAAGGTAGCTATGAATTTGTCGATTTAATAAAGGGAGGCGCAATTCCGAATGAATTCATTCCTTCTTGTGACAAAGGGTTCCGCGCCGCAATGGAAAAGGGCGCGCTGATCGGCTTTCCCATTACCGGTGTACGCTGTGTCATCAACGATGGCCAGAGCCATCCGGTCGACTCTTCGGATATTGCCTTCCAATTCGCCGCAATAGGTGCATTCCGTGAAGCTTACGATAAAGCGAAGCCTGCAATTCTAGAGCCAATCATGAAGGTTGTCGTTGAAACACCAAACGAATTCCAGGGAAATGTTTTCGCCTCGCTCAATCAGCGGCGTGGAATTATAATGGCAAATACTGAAAACAGTATTTTCTCTCGCATTGAGGCAGAGGTTCCTCTATCCGAGATGTTTGGCTATTCCACGGTACTTCGCTCTTTAACTCAGGGCAAAGCCGAATTTTCGATGGAATTCGAGAAGTATGCTCGCGTTCCTGCCGCGCTTTCAGAACAACTGCGCAAGGACTACCTGGAAAAGCATAAAAAAGGGCATAAGTAAAATCGCTTTATTCATCAAAAGTGGGGTATAATGTCTGGTATTATGTAGCAAAGGAGCGCACATGCTAAAAGAAGAATTCATTCAAAAAAGCCCCGTGCGAATTTTTGAGAAATCTATAGAGGGCGGTTTGCACGCGGGCAATATTGGAATACTTGCAAGCAAGAAGGGCATTGGAAAGACCTCCGTGCTTGTTCAGATAGCCCTGGACAAACTCATGCAGGGCGAAAAAGTGATCCATGTCTCCTTCAACGCTCATACAAGCTATATCATTTCTTGGTATGAAAATATTTTCAATGAAATTGCCAGACGCAAAAACCTCGAGAATATCGAAGAGATAAAAGAACAAATGATACGCAACCGCATGATTATGAATTTCATGCAGGAAAACATTTCGGTAGATCAGATAATACGAACAATAAAAGCAATCATGTCAGACGGCAGCTTCAACGCAAAGACTCTAATTATCGATGGATTCGAATTTACAAGGGCTACCGTCGAGCGATTCGAAAAAGTAAAAGCATTTCTCTCTGAAACTCAGCTAGAAGGATGGTATACCTGCACACTTGCCGATACCGAGCCTGTATTGGATTCCAAGGGTATTCCTATTGTACTGCGCGACATCGAACCATATATATCAGTTATCGTTCTGCTCGAGCCTAAAAAAGACTATATTCATCTGCGAGTCGTCAAGAATCATGAAAGCCTAGAGCGGGGCGATATGCCACTCATGTTAGATCCGCGAACGCTTTTGATTGCAGAAGCCTGATCAAGACTAAGTCTTGAGCCCTTCTGTACCCGAGAACCAGTTAAAGTAGATTTTCTCTTGACCTGACACAATCTCCCGCACAGAAGTAGGCCCGATTCCTACTGTATCCCCAAACGAAGAAATAGACGATAAGAAACCGCATTCCCATCCTGCTTCCAGAAAGCGCTCAATAATCGGCCCAAGCTCTTCATATAGGGAGCGAGCCTTATCTGCGCTACCCATTCTTTGTCCATAGGGAGGATTGGCGAGCAATACTCCCCTTGAGCCGAAAGGCTCGATCTGGCGAGCATCTATCTTGACAAAGCGTATGAATTCACTTATGCCCGCTAGCGTTGCATTCTTACGAGCCAAGGCGAGCGCATCTTCATCGATATCTGAAGCCCTTATATCGGTGCGAACGTCCTTTCTCGCTTGCTTTCGAAAAGCAATGCGTACATCTTCAATCTTGTTATTATCTATGCCAGAAAAAGACTCGAATGCAAAGCGACGCCTCATACCGGGCGCCACATTGCATGCATACAAGGCTGCCTCGATGGCAATAGTACCTGAGCCACAGAAAGGATCAATCAAAGGACGAGCCCTACTCCATCCGGCTAGAAAGAGCATTGAAGCAGCAATGGTCTCTTTGAGGGGAGCCATATGAGTAAGACGGCGATAGCCACGCCTGGAAAGAGCCTCTCCCGAAGTGTCAACCACAATCTGCCACCAATTATTGTCGCCATAGATACGAACTTCTAGTATGTCGCCAGTTTCGGGCATTGTGCGTATATGAAATTGCTTCATTAACGACGCATAAATGGACTTCTGAGCCATCGACTGTATGGTCACCTGCGAATGAAGCACACAATTCCTAATTCGCGCTCGTTCGATGATTACCTTTGTTTCTTTCGTACAAAAGCGTTCCCAGGAAATCGAAGAGACTCCCTGATAGAATCCATCGAAATCAAAGGCTTTGAATTCTCCTACAACCAGCAAAACACGATCCGCCGTGCGCAAGCCAATATTTGCCTTTGCAAGATCTTCAGCGAGCGATTGTTCACTTACATTGAATAAAACCCTGCCTGCGCTTCTGCCCACATCATGAAAACCCAGGTGCGCAAGATCATTTGCTAGTACTTTCTCTAGTCCGATTGGACATGCCGCAATGGCGCGCATGGAACTTCCCATGAATAGAGTATGCATGGCTAAGACCCGAATGGCAATATTGCCAATCCTTATACACAAGGTTCGTAGCAGTATTTATGCCTTGACACCCATACTTGATTTGAGCTAGTATGCGAAGGCTTTTTTGGGGGTGTAGCTCAGTTGGCTAGAGCGTATGAATGGCATTCATAAGGTCGAGGGTTCAATTCCCTCCACCTCCATATAGAGGAATGAACTCTAATCAGCCGATTTTGCTTTCTTGAACATGGCGGCAACGAGTATCTAGATTATCCGCTCGCCTTTATCTAGTCTTACGAAAACCTGATGCAATAAATCCACTTTTATTTTTCGGTTCTTCATATCACCTCAATTCCTTTAAGGAACAGAGCATAGCGTACGACGATGAAAATAATCCGGCTATCGTGGCCTTATGTCATGATTCATGGTCTATTTGCCATAACCCAAATCTGTTGGTACTCGGAAAACATAATGACGCTGGATAGGCCAATCATCGAAAATATGGGAAATTCGATTGTTTTGTTCTTGACATATCGATATATTTGTATATAATTGCACGTGGCAATCATTGCTAGAAGCAAGTTATGCAACAACAACTTTGTGTCTTAAAAGATATACTACGTTCCATTGCTCAATTGGAAGATCAGATACAAGAGCATTATCATCTCTCTGTAAGCGAAGCCCTTGTGTTCTGTGCCTTGGGAGATGGACACTCGACCGCAGTAAGTCTTGCAGAACGAGTAGGCCTATCCACTTCTAGAATATGTCGCATTATTGCTTCTCTGGAACGCAAGGGATTGATAGAGCGTTTTCGTGACAATCATGACAGACGACAGTGGGAAAATGTCCTGACGAACCAGGGAAAACAAAAATTGCTGATGATGCAGGAAAAGGGGATTGAGATGCCGCAATGGTTGCTTTCTCTTGCTAGCTCAAAAGATCTGTTGCCTTTTCATTAGTGCAAATTTGGAAAAACTACGATTTTTAGAAGTTTTAACTTGCCCAAGACTTTGGGAAAATAGCAAGGGTGCCTCTAAAAGCTGGGGTTTCCCGAGGTGCCCATAACAAGGAGTAATATATGGCAAATTATATTGTTATCGGAGGAGTGGCTGGCGGAGCCAGTACTGCTGCACGACTTCGACGAAATGACGAACATGCTCATATCGTTCTTGTAGAACGGGGAGCATACATCTCCTATGCAAACTGCGGCCTGCCCTACTACACGGGAACAGTCATCGCAGAACGGTCAAAACTCTTTGTGATGACCCCTCAGTCGTTTCAGGAGACACTAAACATCGATGTTCGTATAAACACTGAGGCTACCGCTATTGACCCAAAAAGCAAAACAGTAACACTTATTGATACAACGAATGGTAAAACGTATCAGGAACCATACGATGAATTAATTCTTTCTCCAGGAGCGGAACCGATTCGTCCTCCTATTCCTGGCATGGACCTGGAAGGTATCTTCACTCTGCGAACAGTTCCCGATGCAGATGCCATCAAAGCATGGCTTGATACACTAAACCCAGAACGAGCAGTCGTGGTTGGTGGTGGTTTTATTGGTCTTGAGATGGCAGAGAATCTGGCACATCGTGGAGTAAAAGTTGCCATAGTGGAAGCCCTTGAGCAGGTAATGGCGCCACTTGACTTTGAGATGGCTGCTATAGTGCATCGACATTTGCGAGAAAAAGGCCTGGAACTTCGTTTGCGCGATGGGGTGAAGGCTTTTGAAAAGCAAGATAATCGTATTCTGGTGCGATTGGCTTCGGGGGATACTATGCTTACCGACATGGTCCTGCTCTCGGTAGGTATCCGACCAGATACGAAGCTCGCCCAAGATGCTGGTATTGCAACAATTCCAGCTGGAAAGCCTGGAGCAGGAGCGATTCTCGTCGATGAACACTTCCATACCAATCTTCCGTATATCCGTGCCATAGGCGATGCCGTAGCATTCAAGAATCCTATTACAGGAGAAGTAGGGGTCGTACCACTAGCAGGTCCTGCGAACAAACAGGGACGACTGGTGGCGGATGCTGTTGTATATGGCGATGAAAAGACTCCACCCTGGAAGGGGACTCTTGCTACAAGCATAGCAAAGATCTTTGACCTTACCGTTGCAGCCACCGGAGCGAATGAGAAGGTACTTGATCGAATAGGGAAACCGCATACTGGAATCATTGTGCATCCAAATAACCATGCGGGATACTATCCAGGAGTCGTACCTCTTTCACTCAAAGTAGTCTTTGATCCAGAAAGTGGCCGATTATATGGAGCCCAGGCAGTCGGATACGATGGTGTTGATAAACGTATTGATGTGCTCTCTGCCCTGATCGGCAAAAAAGGAACCGTTGCAGACCTTACCGAGTTTGATCAAGCGTATGCACCGCCTTATTCTTCAGCAAAAGATCCGGTGAATATGGCTGGTTTTGTCGCAGACAACGTCCTTGCTGGGCGAAGTCACCTCATCGATTATAGAGAATTCGAAAAACTGCGCAGTGAAGGTGCCTTTGTACTTGATGTGCGAACCCTTGAAGAATTTGAATTGGGCCACATTCCAGGAGCCATTTGTATCCCCAACACGGAACTGCGAAAACACCTCTCTGAACTACCAAAAGACAAAATAATCCTCATCTACTGTAGTGTTGGACTACGCGGATACCTTTCGGAACGAATTTTGCGACAGAATGGCTGGTCTAGTGTCTATAACCTTTCAGGAGGATATAAAACCTGGCAGGTCGTCATGGAAAAACAGGATAGCTCTGGTGCCCTCGCCGCACAAGCTTCACTCTATGGAACAACACAGCAAGGACTGCAATATGCAATGACTGCCTACAGAGAAGGAACTGGTATGCCTGAACAAAAAATTATCAATGTTGATGCCTGTGGTCTGCAATGCCCAGGCCCAATCATGCGGTTAAAAAACGAAATCGATGCGGTAGAACCTGGAACTCGGATTATTATAACTGCGAGTGACCCTGGCTTTTCCCGTGATGTACAATCCTGGGCAAACCTCACAGGGAACCTTTTGATAAGCCTTGAAGAAAAAGGAGGCACAATTCAAGCGGTCATCGAAAAAGGTGCTACTATTTCCTCTGTTGTTAGAAAGGCTGAGGGCCAGCATTCTCAGCAAGATTCTGAAGGCTTTAAGATGCTACAAACGAGCCAGGGAGCAACCTTTATCGTCTTTTCAAACGATTTTGATAAGATACTGGCGGCCTTCGTCCTAGCCAACGGAGCCGTTGCGGTGGGAAAACAGGTTACCATGTTCTTCACATTCTGGGGGCTTTCGGTAATCAAGAGACCAGAAAAACCTTCGGTTCATAAGGACTTTATGGGTCGCATGTTCGGTATCATGCTTCCAAAACACGCAGGGAAGCTTTCTCTTTCCAAGATGAACTTTGCAGGCATGGGAGTCCAAATGATGAAGAGCCGTATGAAAGCCAAGAATGTGGATCAACTGGAACAGATGATTCAGTCATCAATAGCTTCAGGAGTCCGGATGGTTGCTTGCCAGATGTCAATGGATATCATGGGCATTACAAAAGAAGAATTCATCGATGGAATTGAAGTAGGTGGTGTCGCAACATATATGGAAGCAGCAAGCAAATCAGGAGTAAATTTATTTATATAAAACTCTCTGGACCTTTTGGCGGTTTTTCAAAGTGCTCAGATGAAGGATAAATCCCATACTGCTACGAACCTTGTTTATGAGGATTGAGAATGGCATAAGGAAGCCTTCTCATGCACAAGCATAGCCAGGCCCATAATCTGCTTTCTTCTTATATATATACACCACAAGTCTATGCAGCATATTGGAGCATTCCTTGCAAAGCACACCGTTTCTCTGCGATGATCCGCAAGGTGCTTTCTAAGCTCTCTATCGAGATAGCAAACCTGGGGCGGTTCAATAGATCGAAGCAAACCACAAGGTTCGTAGCAGTAATAAAACTGTGTTAGTTAAAATTTAAAAGTGCACTGTTTAAAACTTAAAAGTGCACTAAATCCGAAGACAGAACTCTATATTCATCACAGAGAATATCCTTGTACCAAATACGAAGTAAAGTATAGTTCTCGGATTTGTCTGGGACGGCGTGAATATCGACCTCCTCTCTTAGAGGGGCCTTATGAACTTGGAACTGAAGGTTATTTAAGGAGATTCTGTGATAAGCATCTACGCGTCGAGTAAAGTGCAGGCAAAAGATATCATCGAGTGTCTTCTGTGGTGGTAGATGGAAGGATCGGAAGAGGGATTTATGTTCTTCATGAGCTTTCTCAAAGGCTGCTGAAGGAGTACAGCCAATAGTGCTATGGACTTGGTGGTAGTTATAGTGCTGTACCTCTTCGCGGAGGATTTCTCGAGCATCTTTGATAGTGGTAATAGAGTCTTGTGAACATCGACGGACAAGATGATCCTGAAGCCATTGATAAGGTCTTTCTATTTTCCCCTTTGCCTGAGGAGAGAGCGCATAGCTGACCCTAATCTTAAGATCCCTGGTGACCTGTTTCCATTGAGGATCGACATCATCAGTAAATATGGAGTGTTTGTAATGTAGACTATCTCTGCCTTGTACGAATCGAAAGATAGAATGGCAATCGACATAATAGGCATAGGGAATACCAAAGTTCTGGATTACCTCTTTCAAAGCAAGGATATGAGTCCAGGTAGTTTCTCGAGGAACAAGATCGGCATAAAGCATGAATCTGCTATGATCGTCGAGGCTTGTAATCAAATACCATTTTTCTTGTGAATGAGGAGCAAACTTATGATGGGAAGAATCATGTTGGATGAGTTCTCCAGAATAGCGGGTGAGGACTTCTCGGTCATGATGTTTTTGCTTTTTATGTTCTTGATAATAGCCTAATTTCTTTGCTCTATCGATGATTGTAGGAACTGAGACTGATTGGTCATACTTTCTTAATAATTCACTCCGAATATAACTATAATTGTAGTTCCTAATAGGAATCTCAGGGTCATCTATAAGCCTTTTCTCCTCGATAAGCTCTTTCGTTATGTGCTGCTCGGTCTCAGTATCTATTCTTCGCCTACGCTCTCTATTCTTTGGTAGAAGAGTGAAAGTATCAGGATCATCACGGAAAACTTTCAGAAGTTCAAAGAATCTTCTTCGTTTTATATCCAATAAAGTCTGGATGTAGCATGCAGGTATTTCCTTGTTGATATAGCGAACAAAAAGTTCTCTTACCTCTTCATCTGTAAAACGATGGTGAAGCTGTTCCTTCATAGCATTTTCTCCCCTACGAATGCTTAGATTTCCTTCTAGAAACAGCTTCAGAGTAGTGCACTTTTAAACTTTAAACCCTCAAAAAACAGTGCACTTTTGATTCTTAAATGACAAATATGGTCAAATCCCTTGACGATCTAAGAAAAATGGTTTACATTCTGCAGATATAAGTGAAAACTGAGGAGGGACAATCGCCTTCCATAGGTTTTCGGGTTGGAATTGGCTGTTTCATGCATTGTT
>Ga0302243_1002479_pt1 | contig 10526 bp, 8 predicted proteins | sample AAG_UR_Met_MG_FD_193514 | JGI IMG/M metagenome (GOLD analysis project Ga0302243, IMG submission 193514) | Enriched activated sludge microbial communities from anaerobic digester in WTTP, New Holstein, Wisconsin, United States - AAG_UR_Met | ecosystem: Engineered > Bioreactor > Anaerobic >...
TAAAATATGGTTTTTTTGGAGAGGCCTCTTAAGAACAATGCCGTCGAGGGTCGTGCAGCGCGACAGCGCCACGTACATCTGCCCGTGGGCAAAGGTGCCCCGCCCCACGTCGATCACCACGTTTTCGAAGGTTTTTCCCTGGCTCTTGTGAATGGTGACGGCAAAGGCCAGGCGCACCGGATACTGCCGGAAAGATCCGACCTCCTCCGAGCGCAGCTCTTCGTTTTTCAGGAAAAACCGGTAGATTTTCCAGGTGTAGGGGGAAATGCGCGCCGTATCTCCGTTGTCCAGTTCGGCCACAATCACGTCCTCGCCGTCGTCCTCCTGCTCGAACCTTCGAATTTTGCCGATGGTGCCGTTCATCCACTGGCCCAGTGAATCGTTGTTGAGCAGCATAATCTGTGCGCCTTTTTTCAGCTTCAGATCCACCGCGGTCGGCAGATATTCCTTGCCGAAATCGCCTTCGATTCGGCCGGCGGCCCTCCAGATTTTCCCCGGCAGTTCGGCCAGCCGTTTTTCATTGATTGCGTCCGCCAGATCATTCGTGCTGGTGAGAGACAGATAAAAGGAGCCGGGAGGCGCTTCGAAGAGCGGATCGCAGCGCGCATTAAACCTGGCCAGATCGTCATCCGTTACGGAGCGGTTGCGGATGGTGTTGAGCAGCCGGACAAATTCATCGTCCTTCTGCCGATAGACTTTTTCCAGCTCGATATACTCGATGTCCAGTTGATCAAAGACTTTTGCGCTGAAAAAATAGGGCGTCGGATAATGGCTTTTGAAAATTTCGCGCTCCGCCGACGAGACAACCGGCGGCAGTTGATACAGATCGCCGATAAAAATCATCTGTACGCCGCCGAAGGGCCGTTTTTCATGAGGGCCGTTGAAACGAAGGAATTTATCGACGCAATCCAGCAGATCGGCGCGCACCATCGAAATTTCATCGATCACGATCGTGGTCAGTTTCTTGTAAAGGGTCGGTCTGTCCTTCTCCCCCTTTTTCTTTCGCTTGATCGACGCCGGCGTCACATTCGGTTTGAAATGAAAAAAGGAGTGGATCGTCTGGCCTTCCACATTGACCGCCGCCACGCCGGTCGGCGCCAGAATCACCACTTTCTTTTGGGTGGCATCGCGGAAATAGTTGAGCAGCGTTGACTTTCCCGTGCCCGCCCGCCCGGTGATCAGGATGTTTTTCTGCGTATCTTCCATGAGCGAAAATGCCCGCTGGAATTCGGAATTGAAATCGATCTTGACCGGTCTGGATGGTTGATTCATGGTGTCTTCCCGTGTGTCGCTGCTGTTTCTAAACACAATTTGTTTCGGTATTCAATCAGGATTATTTGATTTTCCGGAGCCGCTGGTGTAACACAGTGTCGGCCGGCGGCCTCATTCATTACAAAGGAGCGAACTCATGTTCTTAAAAGCGGTGTTTCCCGGAAAATACATTCAGGGCGAGGGTGTGCTCGCGCAACTGCCCGACGCGATTGGCCCTTTCGGTAAAAAGGGGTTGATCCTGGCGTCTCCTTCCGCTCAAAACAAAATTCTGGTTCCGTACCGGGAGAATTTAAAAACCCGCGGGATTCTCATCGAGCCTTTTTCCGGAGAATGCTGCGAAAAGGAATTGAGCCGGCTGGCGGACGTCCTTCGCCGCGAGCGGGTGGATGTTCTGGTCGGCATGGGCGGGGGCAAGGCTATCGACACCGCCAAAATCGCCGCCGACCGCGCGGGCCTTCCGGTGATGATTGTTCCCACCATCGCCTCGACCGACGCGCCCTGCAGCGGCTGCGCCGTTCTTTATTCGGAGCAGGGGACCTTCGAATCCGTCTTTTATCAGAAAATGAATCCGCAAATCGTGCTGGTGGATACCCGAGTGATTGCCGAAGCGCCGGCGCGCTTTTTGATATCCGGCATGGGCGACGCGCTGGCCACCTGGTTTGAAGCCCGGTCCTGCCGCCGCACCCAATCGCCCAATGAGTGCGGCGGATTGAGCACACTGGCGGGGCTGCATCTGGCCAAACTCTGTTATGATACGCTGCTTTCTTACGGTCGTGCGGCGAAAATGGCCGCTGCACAACATATCGTCACACCGGCCCTGAACCACATTATCGAGGCGAACATTCTGCTTTCCGGTCTGGGATTTGAAAGCTCGGGACTGGCGGCGGCTCATTCCATTCACAACGGCCTGACCGCGCTTCCCCAAACCCACGCCTTTTATCACGGCGAAAAAGTCGCCTTCGGCGTCCTCGCCGGTCTGCACCTGACGGATGCCGCGCCGGACGAAATCCAGACCGTCTATGATTTTTGTGAAGCAATAGGGCTGCCGACGACGTTTTCCGATATCGGCCTGGCGGACGCAAACCGCGGGATGATCGACAAGGCAGCCTGTAAGGCTTGCGCTTCCGGGGAGTGCATTCATCATGAAGCGGGTGACATCACACCGGAGAAAGTTCTGCAGGCCATGCTGGCTGCAAACGCCATGGGCGAGGCGCGCCGGCGCAGCGGTCAAAATCAGGCGTAAGAGAAGCGTCGTGTCTTAAACCGAAAATTATTTTCATGAAGGAGGATTTATGCGTAAAGTCTGGTTGACGGTTCTGGGAGGGTTGCTGAGCGTTGTTTTTTGTCTGTCGGTTGCGGCGCAGACGCCGGTTCTTTCGGACGGCGCCGGGGATGCGCTGATCAAAAGTCAGGTGGAAACCGCGGTCAGCCTGCTGGCGGCGATTCACGCCCGGCAGCAGAAAGGGGAGATGAGCGCGGAAAAAGCAAAAGAACTGGCCGCAGGACTGCTGCGGGAACTGCGCTACGGAAAGGAAGGATATTTCTGGGCCGATACGACCGAAGGCGTCAACGTGGTGCTTTACGGCCGCAAGGATACGGAAGGCCGCAACCGGCTGGCCGACAAGGACGCCAAAGGCGTTTTCTATGTGAAGGAATTTCTGGCCCGGGGCAAAACCGGCGGCTATGTCGAATACCTGTTTACCAAAAAGGGCCAGGCCACGCCTCTGCCCAAGCGATCCTATGTTCTGCTGTTCAAGCCCTTCGGCTGGGTGGTCGGAACGGGATATTACCGGTAAAGCGCCGGCGGTGATCAACAAAAAAAGTCAGGGCCGCAATGCCCTGACTTTTTTTGTTGCCGGGTCCTGCCGGGCGCCCGGACGAAATCATCAAAACATGGCAGCGCTACCAGGCTTCCGGGAAAGCCATATTCGTATATATATCCTCGAGTCTTTTCTTGTGGCCGCGCTCCATCGACGCAAGCTCCAGGAAAACCTTTTTCTGCGCCTTGTCCGCGCTTGCTTTGGCCAATTGGGTGTACATCTGCATAGCTGCCAGTTCATTCTTGATGGCGATCACCAGACCGTCAACCGGTTTCAGATCGGGCGTCAGCGGAGGCGTGGGGAGCTCGTCCGCGACTCTGTAGTCCGCCGATTCGGAAAATTGAAGTTCCGCGGCCCCTTTGGTCATATAGCCTTTTAACGTGAGCTTGTGCTGGGCTTCTTCACCGGCAAGCTCCTGGAACAGCTTCCTGAGATTCGCGTCCTTCGCTTTTTTGGCCACGCCGCTGTAAAATTTATTGGCTGCGACTTCCGCTTTGATGGCGTTGGCAATGATCTTTTTGAATTCACTCCGGGTCATGGTTTCACTCTCCTTAATGTTATGTGGGTATGCTGTCGATAAAGCCTTTTTCTTCAAATTGGTTCTGCGCGGTTTCATGAATCCGTATCATGACAAAAACCTTCTGGTCACACGTGTTCCCTGTAGCATAGCTGATTTTCATTGTCAAACGACTCGCAAGGCGCAAAGAGACTCTGTTATGAGCCGGTTTCGCGGCAGAAATAATCAGCCGTTGCCGACCGGCGGCACAACGCCAAAAAACTCGAAGCCTGTCTTACCGACATGAATGATGAATTCAATCGTCTGCTTCGGGGAAAGTTCCGGAAAGAAAGCAGGGGAAACCGCCGGGTCGCCAAGAGTGAAAGGCTGATCCGCAAAACGTTTGCCGGGTCGGCGTTCCGGCGGTCCCGCTTGCGCTTATCGGCGTTGACTCACGGAGAGGTTGAGACCCGTCGCCGGTTGCAGCGGAAGGCTTTCCGCCGCCGCGCCGCGCGTGACGCCAACGGCGGAACTCAGCTCTCGCCGCTTCACTCTTTATCGGCGCCGTGCGCAATCGAAGCCGCGGCGATTGTCAAGCCCCCACGCGTTGTTGCCTGCGCGGGGAGGGGAGGCAGTGGACGGGCAAGCTTCACATGATCAAAAGAGCGCATAGCGAATCCATCCGGCCGATCCCGGCGCCGTGCTCCGCTTTGGAAAGACGGATTCCCCCGTCGGCGTTTCCTGGAGAGCTTTGAAAAATGTCATTTCGAGGAGCGTGAGCGACGAGAAATCTTCAGGATGGCCGTTTGTTCAAGATTTCTCCCTTCGGTCGAAATGACAAAGAAGAGGTCGAAATGACAAAAATGGCCGTTATTCAACGGCTCTCTCCTGGCCGGCATTTTATTTTTCCAGTGTATTTAAAGCTTCTTTGGCGTCTTCGATGCTGCCAAACATCTGCAGATCCACATCGCGCTTGAGCAGTTCATCGCCCAACTTCATCAGCAGAAACGCACTGGTCGTGTATCTGGTCACATTGCTGTAATATTGCATGACGTGCTTGAGCATGTCCGCATACTCATGGGTCAGCTCCGGAGCAATATTGAAATTGTCGTAGTTGACGATCGTGGGCACTTTCTTTCCGAGCGGCGCGAGGATCGCTTCGATGCCATTTTTGATTCTTCTGATCTCTTCGCTCGTGCGTATGTTATAGTTTGAGAAATTGACGTAAAAAGAGTTTCGCTTGGGATTGTATATCAGACGTTCTTCCAGCGGGATGACCACCAGCTCTTTTCTCAACCCCATGAGTCCATGCTGGAAAATACGCTCGTCCATCAGTTTCGGAGGCGTCTTCATCACCGGTTTGAATTCCATATTCGCTAAAATATCTTTTTCCAGATCTATGCCGGGCGCAATTTCAATCAACGCTATGCCGTCCTCGACCAGAGAAAACACGCAACGTTCCGTCACGTAAAGAACCGGCTGCTTGGCTGCCGCAGCGTACTTTCCGCTGAAAGTGACCTGTTCCACGTGATTGAGGAATTTTCTTTCCCTGCCTTCTTCCAGAATCGTCAGTTTCCCCTCGTCAACGGAGACTTTCAGGCCCCCGGCCGTAAAAGTGCCGACAAAAACGATTTCCTTGGTGCTCTGGCTGATATTAATGAAGCCGCCCGGCCCGACGAAGCGGGGGCCAAATTTGCTGACATTGATATTGCCGTGTTTGTCGATTTCCGCCGATCCCAGAAATGCGACGTCCAATCCGCCTCCGTCATAGAAATCGAACTGATAAGGCTGATCGATCAGGCAGTCCGTGTTTGTCCCCGTGCCGAAATTCAGGCCGCCGTTGGGCATGCCGCCGATCACGCCCGGTTCTGCCGTCATGACGAGCGACGTAAGGATGCCTTCTTCGTTCGCCACATTGGCCACTCCTTCGGGCATGCCGATGCCCAGGTTGACGACGCTTTTCGGACGAAGCTCAAACGCGGCGCGTCGCGCAATGATCTTTCGCGGCCCCATCGCCATAGGCGGGATATATTTCATGGGTTTGCGGACCTCTCCGCTCAGAGAGGGATCATATTGAACGGCAAAAGTCTGCCAATGATTCTCCGGCCTCGAAACCACGACGTAATCGACCATGATCCCGGGGACTTTCACGTCACGACAATTCAGCGTGCCTTGTTCTGCGACGCGCTCAACTTGCGCAATCACGATTCCTCCGCTGTTTTTCACCGCCATGGCAATCGCCAGCGCCTCCAGGGTCAAGGCTTCCTTTTCCATGCTCATATTGCCGAACGTATCGGCCGTTGTTCCCCGGATAAACGCGACATGAATGGGGAAGGTCTTGTAAAACAGGTATTCCTGCCCCTCAATTTCAATCAATTTTACAAGATCCGCGCCCTCCCTGAACGTCTTTTCATTTAATTTGCCGCCATCGTATCGCGGGTCGATATAAGTTCCCAGACCGACCCTGGAGATCACCCCCGGCCGTTTTGCCGCCACTTCACGAAAAAAATGCGAAACGACGCCCTGAGGCCAGTTGTAGGCAAGAATCTTGTTCTCTTTGATCAGCGTTTGCAGTTTTGGCGCAAGTCCAATGTGGCCGCCAACCACCCTGCCGACAAGTCCTTCGAGGGCCAGGTGATTCAATCCTTTTTTAGCAGTGGCGCCGTCGCCCTGGCCCGCCGCGTAAATAATGGATAGATTCCGGGGAGTGCCGGTATTCAGAAATTGATCCGCAAGCGCAATGGCGAGTTCTTCCGCAAAACCGGCGCCGACAAAACCTTCCGTGGCAATTACGTCGCCATCCCTAATCGTCTTGACGGCATCGGCCGCTGAAACGACCTTTTCTTTTTTTTGTGAAGAATCCTTCGAATGATGAGTTGGGCTGTCCGCCATCGATCGTATTCCTCCTCTTGATAAAGCCGTCCGCCGGACAACCGGCGATAGAAGCCTATTTGCGCGACTCCTGTGGCGCGACCCCCGCCGGCGGGGCTGTCGGCTTGCCTTTTTCCGCGGCCTTCCGCATTTCTTCCATGTCTTTGATCATCCCTGACGAGGAGAAATCCTGATCTTCCGAAGCGACTTTTTTCTTCGATCCGTTGCCGTCACAGGCGACAAAGAAGACAACGCAAGCCAACAGCGCAACCGTCAGCCGTATCGACAGAAATTTCTTCATAACCAATCCTCGATGGAAAAACGTCGGGGCCGGGGGTGCCCGACCCCGACGTAAAACAACGTTTTTACAGTTTGAAAATCGGCTTTAACGCTTTGGGCATATTCTCTCCCGCGGACGTTTTTGTAAAGAGGGATACGACGACGGTCAAGACAACGGCTCCGGCGACGCAGAAAAGATAGCCCGCAAAAGGAAACCTGAAAATTTTCAGGTTCTCGAGAATAAGATAGGCCGGATTCGAGATGACGGCAAACACCAAACCGGTGAGAATGCCTTCCGTCGAGCAACGCTTCCAGAGCATGCCGATCGCGAAAGTGGGAATCGTCACGGAAGCAAAGAACCCCCACCCCAGCGCCCCGAGGATGGCCACCATTCTTCCTCCCCATAACCCCATGCCGATCGCGATGAGCGGAACAATGACCTGCAGAATCTGGCCGATGCGGATCTGCTTGTCGTGAGGAATCTCGTGGCCGAAAGCGCCGATCAGATCCCGGGTGATGGCGCTCGAAGACAGAGAAATGAAGAAACTGGAAGTTGAAACGATTGCAGCCAAGAGGCCCGCCATCACCAGCGCCTGCGTGACGCCTCCCAATTTGCTTACAAAGAGGAAGGCGGCATTGTCCGCTTTCGCCAGCGCCGGAGAAGCGCCGGTTGCGACGATATACAATGCGCCGTAGCCGCAAAGAATCCAGACGATGGAAGTCACACCGTAGCTTAACCCTCCGATGACGCCGGCCTTTTTGATATCCTGCGGCGTCTTTAGGGAATACATTTTTGCCAGCATCGTGGGTTGGCCCATCGCGCCCACAAAAAAGATCAGTCCGAACACGAGGGCGGCCTGAAGCGGCATCGAACCGAATCCATCCACAAAGGAAGGACCGAATTGCGGCGAATTCATGATCGGGGTTAAATCGCCGCCGGTCATCATGAAAAAGCCGACGAGCACGGCAATCACTGCGATCAACATTACAAAGCCCTGGAAGGCGTCGGTCAAAATGCTTCCGGACATGCCGCTGAAAATCATATAGGCCACGGTCGTTCCAAACATGATCACGATGCCCCATTCATTGGAGACCCCGAGCATCTGGTTCATCAGGATGCCGCCGCCGATCACCTGAGAGGACAGGTAGGAGATGGCGGCCAGGAATAATCCGATGGCCAGAACGGCGCGAACGGCCTGGCTGTTGAATCTCACCCGAGCGATATCCGGCAGCGTCGCCACGTCGGTGACATCCGCCATGCCGCGCATCCGTTTGGCCAGGATCCAGTAGCCGTATGCCATGCCGGGACCGCAGGCGATCGTCATCCAGATGGAGGACATGCCGAATTTGTAAACCAGACCGGGGCCGCCGATGAAACCGAAAGCGCTCATCACGGCCGCCATGGAGGCAAGCCCGATGGTTACGCCGCCAAACATCTTCGTGCCGCCGAAAAACTGCTCGGCCGTTTTGGCGTATTTGCTGGCGTAAAAGCCGATGCCCATAGAGATAAGGATGAAAACGATCGTATATCCGATGATCCACGGTGAAGGCTGAATAAATTGTTCGTTCATGGCGAAAAGTCCTCCTTAGTGTAATTTTTCCTGTTGCGTCACTTCATTTTCGAATTCAGCCCACTTATCCGGAGGCAGGATATGTTTATCAAACCAAACCAGAAGGCCTACGGCGGCGGCAACCATGGAACCGATCCAGAAGAAGACAATCGCGCCGAACATTCCCGGATGCATACCCAGAATAAAATCCAGTTTCTGGCCTCGAGTCTGATAGGCCATGACAAAAGCAATCACCCAGCAGACAACGTTGAAAATCACCGGATAAACAAGAACGCCGACAGGCATCTTCTCATTGGTAACGGCGCCGAGCAAATAAAATGCGCCAACGATGAGAGCGCTGGCAAAAAAGCCGCACAGAATGAGGCCGCTGTTTTTATTTACGGCGCCGCTCCAGGCAGCATAAAGCACGAATGCCCAGAGCAGAGCCATAATAACTACGATAACATCTCTCTTTTGATCGCCAATAGTAATCATCTGATGCTTCCCTCCTTCCCTAAAGGTCAATGATCGTCGTGGAGCCACCCCGGCCGCTTTGCTGCTCAACCTTTCCTCTTTTTACACCCCCTTTGATGCAATCGTATTCTCCCGTGAGCTCGCAACAAGCATGCCATCGTGAAGCGACGTTCCAATTCGGCAACCGACCGGATTTTCTTAGGAAATATTATAGTGAAAAAGGATCGCAACCATAGACGTAACGCTACATGTATCTATTCGCATACGCTTTTGGAAAGAAAAAAGAGCTGAAAAAAAAGAATTTTAGGACTTGGAATGAATCAGGGGAATGTCGAATTTTTTCATTTTTTTATAAAGCGCGGTGCGATGAATGCCGAGCAGCCTGGCAGCCTGGTTCTTGTTGTTGTTGCTGATCTGGATGGCCTGAAGCAGGGCTTCTTTTTCCGAATCTTCCCTGATATTCTTCAAGATGATCGATGTCGATGGAGAGGGTTTCCTGGCCAGGCCGCGGAAGAAGACCGGCAAATGCTCCACGCAAATCTTATCCTCTACCCCCTCAATGGAGCAAAATATTCTTTCAAGAACATTGGAGAGCTCACGGATATTGCCCGGCCAGTCATATTTTTCGAATATCCTGATGACTTCAGGAGAGATTCCGCTGATATTGGTGCCGCACTCTTTGCCCATCGTCAGGACGAGATGCTGGGCGATCATCGCAATATCTTCCTTCCGTTCCTTCAAGGGGGGAATGTTGATTGGAATGACATTGATCCGGTAATAGAGGTCCTGCCGGAAAAGTCCTTCTCTCACCCGTTTCTCCAGGTTCTCGTGGGTGGCGGCGATTAGCCGGAAATCACATTTGGTGACGCGCGTTCCCCCCAGCCTCTCCAATTCTTTCTCTTCCAGGACCCGCAGTAATTTGGGCTGCATTTCCAGCGGCAATTCGGTAATTTCGTCGAGAAAGATGGTGCCCTGATGGGCGAGTTCGAATTTTCCCGGTTTGCTTTTGTTGCCGGCGCCGGTATAGGCGCCGGGTTCATAACCGAAGAGTTCGCTTTCCATCAGATCTTTGGGAATTGCGGCGCAGTTAATTCTGACGAACGGCGCAGCCTGACGGTCGCTTGCGTGATGAATGGCGTGGGCGAAGAGTTCTTTGCCCGTTCCGCTTTCTCCCATGAGGAGAATCGGGGCATTGGTCTTGGCCGCTTTGACGGCAAGTTTGCGCAGCTCCGTCATGATCGAGCTTTTGCCGATGATGTTCCGGCAACTGTATTTCGACGCTCTTAAATTGACGAGCTCCTTTTCATAGAGTTTTACTTTGGACTCCAGAATGCTGAGCTTGTTGGCAAGGACCTGGACATCCCGGACATCTTCGAACATCACCTGACCGAAAACAGCCACCAGCTTGTTGTTATGATCTTTGATGGGGATGCGCTGAACCACCATATCGTGATCCATGATGCGCTGAGCATGATTGATTTCCGGGATGCCGGTTTTTGCAACAATATGCATGCGTGAATTCTCCACGACTTCCGTCGTGTGCAAACCGATTTGTGCTTTGGGGTCCTTGCCCAGAAATCGTCCGTAGGATTCGCTGAAAAATATGACTTTCCCCTCCAGATCGGTAATGATGACGCCGTTCAGCATGTTGTTCAGGACGGTTTCGTAGAATTGGACTTTTTTCTCAAGCCGCTTTTCGACCGTGTCTTTCACATCACGACTCCTGTTCATGGATGTGCCGAGAGCTTTGAAAAATGTCATTTC
>Ga0302243_1002493_pt1 | contig 10450 bp, 26 predicted proteins | sample AAG_UR_Met_MG_FD_193514 | JGI IMG/M metagenome (GOLD analysis project Ga0302243, IMG submission 193514) | Enriched activated sludge microbial communities from anaerobic digester in WTTP, New Holstein, Wisconsin, United States - AAG_UR_Met | ecosystem: Engineered > Bioreactor > Anaerobic >...
TAATACATCTTCCGGATCAGCACCTTCAAAAACATCGTCTTTCATTGATGATATTATATCATCTACTTCTTCAATGGGATTACCCTGGTTAATTAAAGCTTCTCTTAGTGTCATGATTTTATTTTTCTAAAATGTTTAGCCCACAAAGAGCCAATTCTATGTGGTTCACCTTGATTATTTGTTACTTCTAAGTTTTCTATCACATTACATATGTGTCCTGAGTATATTACTCCTTTAGAAAACGATTTAGTACCGTCATTATGATATAAATCTTTAGTACACTGTACATGTGTTTTTAATTCACTCATATTACTTAAATTGTTATCACTCTAAATCCTTTTAATAACTCATCAAGATATAAGTATCCTACACCTATAAATGGTATTCCTTCACGTTTAATAATTTTATCTATATCATTATTCCATGTTAATGACCAATCATAATCAAATCTGATTACTATTTCATTAGAGATAGTATAACAATAATTGTAAAACTTATTAAATCCTTCAATAGCTTTAGAGAGAATTGTATTAATTATTTCAAGGGCATTTTTATCATCATCTGTAAGTTTACTTTTGTCTATGTAATCATATCCTTTATTTTGGAATGTTAGAACAGGATGATTTTTTTGAATGTCAAGAAGAGTATTATATTCTTCTTCTGTAATTAATTTTATTATCATGATATTTAAAATAGGGCAAGAAATGAAGTTGGTCTGCTTATACCGACATAGAATGCTTGAAGCTTACGTTTATTGGTAAGAGGTTTCACATCCATTATATCACTTACATCAACATAACACCCGGTAATGGTAGAGCCTTGTATCTTGTAATTATTAATAGCATAACCGTAAGATATGTTAGCGAACCTTGATTTGAATCTGCTATACTCTAACCATTCATTTGATTGCAATGCTATTTCTTTAAGTCTGTAAAGTTCTTTTCTATAAACATGGATACCTTCTTCAGATGGTACACATAATTCAAGGTTCTTGGATACTTTTAGAATATAACATTCAACAAACTCTACTACTTCCGTCCATATTTCTTTAACTTTAAATGTCTGTCCATTGAATGCTAAAGGAAATCCTGAAGGAGCATATTGGTCATTAAGAATAATAAATTCACCAGGCACATATTTCTGTTCATAATCATCACCCCAAAGATGTTGCCGTATAAGCTTATTAAGCGTCTCTATGCGACTATTTCTATATGAAGTGATACGAACGTCCACACCATCATTAAAGTTGCGTACAAAGCTTTGTATGACGTTATGTAGAGATGATACAGAATATCCTTTTTTGGTCTTAGGATTGAATTTCATTTTTAAATTATTAAGAAATGAAATATCATGATCAGTATCTATCTTTTCACATGTTATATCACACAGTTCAGCAATAAAATCACCTTTTTGTTGTCGTACTTTTTGAGTAAGGGTATATTTATCCTGTATATCAAATGTAGGACTGTCAAGATCATTTCCTAATCCGATAGGTGGAAGCTGATGATGATCACCTAAGAAGTAAAACTTGGTATCCTTACGTGCATTACGTATAAGAACATCTTTCATTTGTTGAGAGAATTGAGAGCATTCATCAACAACAATGTCCTTATATTCTTTAAGTTCGCTAAACAGACTGCTTCCTGAACGTGGTATGAAGTATATATTACCATCCCTGTCATAATCCATCATAAGATTAGCAGCAGCAGCATAAGTTTTACTATTAGGTATAGACTTCTTTAGATTAAGAACAGCTTGATGAGTAACAGCTATTCCAAGAACAGTAGAAGGAACATAGGTTTCATCTTTCTTAGTACCGGGTTTCTTACGTTTAAATAATTCCCGGATAAGAAATGTCTTCCCTACTCCTCCTACACCATCAAGAACAAACTCACGCTTATCTGATTTTCTGAATTTTTTCAGAGCTTCAAGAGCCTTTGTTTGATCTTCATTAAGAACAACCTGACCAAACTCTTTTTTAAGTTTGGTTTTGGTTTTAGCGTTATTATTATTCATGATAAGTTGATAACTTTTTTATAATAAATGTTTGAATAACACAGGGGAAAAATGAATTACTTTGTGATGGAGAATGTATCATTACTATATATTCATCCTCAGATATTTGTAGTTGTTTAGTGTCTTTTATAAAAACATTAGTAAAACCATTTATTGGAGTGCCTTTTAATTGAATTAATTTATATAATGCTTCAATTTTGGAGTTACTTATTTCATGTCTTATTCCATAAACATAATTATAAATAAGACGAAAGTTTTTATCATTTAATTTTATCATATTATATTTAAATTAAATTATTAATTACACATACATATGTGTTATAGGGTATTTAACCAACCCACTTAAAATAACCGCTTATGTATTCGACTTCTTTTGTTTGTTCAATCATCTCTTTGATTGAATTTAAAATAGTTTTTTCTGAATATTCTTGTGGATATTCAGCCAATTCTATTTCACCCTTAATATTTTCAATCAACTCAGTTAGCTGTTTAATTTTCTTGATTTGACATTTAACAAGTGCTTCTCCTTGTGGATCATTGCCACCATCCGAAGCATTCATATATGAAGCAAACCATTCAGCATGTTCGTATATGTTTCTAATTTCCATTTTACAAATTATGTTATATCCCAAATAAATAATTATCATTAGGATCTCCAATTTGAGAGGAGTAGTCATTAACATACATCTTGGTAATAAGGTATGCACCAATTTCCTTATGCATCTTATCTTTCTTAATGTATTGTTTGTCTTTTATGTCATTATACGGCTTGATATACTTGCAGTAATCTTCGTATTTCTGACATAGTAATTCAAATGTAAGAACATCCTTATTTGGTAATACTGTACCCAGATGTTCTTTCATTACTTCATACATAACTTCCGGATTGCCTATTGGATGTAATGAATATAATTTTTCAAGGAAAGTATCCATTGTAGGCATGTAATTAGTTTCCGAATAATCATTCATAAGGATTTACTTTTAATGTGTTAATATCAATAGCTTGACATTTTTCAATAAGATAAAATACATCAAAATGATATTTAAGATATATCGGTAAATCATTAAGATGAATCAATTCCGGCATTGAAAGTGAATTTTTATAAGACATTATGTCTTTTCTTTCCATCATATCAATATCAAAATTATTATTATTTAATAACTCTTCAATTAACATTATAGATTTACCTTTATGAATAATAATCTTATCGATATCTGACAATGGATATAAAACAGGTAAGTAATTAATTGAAGAATACCGTTCATTATAAAAATCATGAAGAGTAAGTAATTTTGTTTCTTGTAAATCAGGACTATTTTTTCTATAAAGAATAGTATTATGAGGAAGATACATTACCATAATTTCGAATCGTGTCATACATCAATATTTAGGAGTTAATATATAATTACGCATAATGTCTGTGATTTCATGATTGGCGATATTATTGATACCGAAGAACATCTTAACCCTGTCGAATGTTTCTGTAATAAGATTATGCTTATGCATGCCTATACAGATATTAATCTTATCATCAAGATATTCTATTTGTTCTGTTGATTTCCAGACGGCAAAGATATGATTAAATTCATCACGTTGAATATAACCGATATCTTTATCTTCTGTTTCGAATAACCCGGTGCCTTTATCAATATCGAATTTGAATATGTAACCGATATAAGCGGCATAGAAATTTAATCTCGCAAGTTCTATACTATTGAGAAAAGGTTTTGATAATTTGTATTTCATTTTTATCTTTGTATTATGATTATCACAAATAAAGAGATTAGTAAAGAGATATTGACACGCTTAAAAGACAAGAAACCTCTTTTATGGAAGTCTGTACAGCCGTATGATATAGAAAGGTTACTTAATTATTATAATAGAGTAATGCTTGCTATAATGAGACGAGGAGGTTTTATAACGCTCCCCGTCTATAAGAATAAAACACGGCAATCCTGTCTTAGAATAACGTCAAAGGAAAGAAAAATAGTATATAAAGAATGTGGTAAGTTTTGGAACTTCATATACTATTCATGGAATCAGTTTAAACTTTCTTCACGTACACACAATCCGGATCAACAATAGAAGGAATCTCACCCAGTACAAACGTTTTAATCTTAACGTCTTTGCTGTTTTCATATGTGTTCTTTAATCCGCCTGTAATAAGGTTTACATAAGTAAATGAATCTTTATATTCACCCACTACCTGTATATTACGTTTGTAATTGCTTGATGATAATAAGTCACCAACTTTGATTTCCGGTTCTTCAGTATTGTAAGTATACTGTTTCATTGCTTTAGCAGCTTCCAATGATACTGCTACATCTGTAAAAACGCATTTAATTGTTCTCATATATTTCTTATTTTTAAATTATTTGATTTATAACCTTTATTTATCATCTGACGTTTAAGATACTGCAACAAGGCAAATGGAGCATCATATTTGATCACTGTAACGTTTTTACCCTCTATATGGACTAATTGTCCACTTAATGGTTTGCGTTTAACTACAGGGCTGTAAACAGACAATTTAGAGTTCTGTTGTTTAAACAGTTCTATATCCTTTTGAGTAGGAATGTAATCAGATGGTTTATCCATGATTATTCTATTTCTAATTCATGTACTTTTTCGTGAAAAACAGCCGGAATATCATCGTCCGAAAATTCCTGTTTAGCAAACCACCTTGCAGCTTCTTCTTTTGATATTTCCTCGTAAGTTTCACGTGATCCTTGATAATTACTCCAGTGGTTCAAAATGAATGTACCACCTTTCGTCAAGTAGATTGCTTCATGTTCCCATTGAGAACCTGTTGCTTTACTAATAAAGTTAATACCATCGTGGTAAGTATCTTCTTTATAACATTCTGCTTTGTCAGAATCAAACCACTTACCTGAACCGTCTGTTAATGCTATTCTATTCATTAGAGTTTAATTGAATGGGTTTTACTTTCTTTAATACGATTAGTCAATGCAGCCATGGCTTTTTCTGTTTCATAAGCATTATCGGCAGCACTCTTACATACATCAATGACTTGTACACTTATAGACCTGTCATTAATAACACCAACGATAGCATTTACCGTACATCCATATTCCAGAAACTTTATGTTATCCGGAAGAAAGAGTTTACATATAATGCCCTCGTACCTACCAATAGGATAAGAACCTCTATTGGGTTTAAACACATCGACAGAAATAATCTGTCCTACTTCTAAGTTTTTAATCATAAATTATATATATTAAATTGGTTTTTTAAGTACATGCATCTCACACATACCATGTTCAGACCATCCTGAATGGTATCTAATTTCTTTTGTATCTTCGAATTGTACTCTGCATATCCATCCTTTATGAATATTACATACACAGCCTTCTATACCTTCTGGTCTAGAAACGTCACAATGATGAAAATCTTCCAGATGATTGGCACAGTTACAGCAACAGCAACCATTCCAATTGTCTTTTTGACATAGTTCTTTATTCATTATTATTGTTTTTGATTAATCTTTCTTCATCTGTTGGCATCTTACCATCAAAAAAAGGATTATGTATAATAGAAATAGTTGAAATATATCTAAATGGATTTTCAATAGTTCCAAACCCACGATAAGTGAGTGTATTACCATTTCTTTTTGTAATTATCATTCCTACATTTCCATACTTCTTACCTTTTTTTATAAATTCAATTAAATCAGAAAATTTATAATGAAAATGCGTTATTCCGTTATTTATTGTAAAGCTTATTGGTTTCATTATTTTGTTGATTATACCATTTAATAAATTCGACTACCGCTTCATAAACACAGTTTATTTTCGATATATTGAATTTAGTATTATATTTAAACAGCACAGTCTCATCCGCTACATATTTATCTGTTACCGTATTGAATACTGAATAGTGTATTCTACAACTGTGAAGATTGATTTTCTCAAGTGCATGTCTTGTCCCATGTATTTCAACAATTGATCCTATATTCTCAATTTTATTAACGACAGGCATCAGCCAATCCCAAGATGAATGGTATTTTTGGTTCAAATACGTTTTTTGACTATTGTACTGAAATCCAAGAAAATTTGCAATTAATCTATTGCCTTCAATAATTTCATTTTCTGACATAATTCTATTGCTTTTAAAATTGCTTTTTCACGAACTTCAGAATAAGAGTAAAATATATAGTTGTCTTGCTCATCTCTTATCAAGGCAGTACCATCTATTTTTCCGCTCTTAAACACTTTACAGACAGCCTGATATGAGTAACTTTCTGCTAACGTGTCGAAATAATCTCCTACCTTAATTTCAATGAAAACACAGTAGATTTCTCTAAAAAAATCAATAACTTGTTGCCAAAGAGGAGCGGAAACACAATTGTCTTTTGAATTAAAATTATCAGGTGCAATTAAATCATATCCAACAACAAAAGGAATATGAAATTCTATGTTGTTTTCCCAGCACCCAAAACATGGCTCATCAAAACCTAATTCTTTTAGTTTTAAAGCTATTTCAAAAGTTACAAATTGTTTTTTCATAAATAAATATATTTATTTAATTATTTTTTTGACATCATAATACCAATAAATGCAATAGAAAATATAGTCAGTCCAGCCCCGAATGTAAACATCCATAACCATGGTGCCCACCAGAAGCTTGTTAAGACCCATATAAAGCTTCCTGAGAAGACTTTACATATTAAATGGATAATACCTATCCAGAATGCATTGAGTACCACAGAGAGCAAAAAAGCGGCACTAACGCGAATAAATGTGTTTTTAAGTATTTTCATTTTGTAAATAATTATTGATTGATACTATACAGCTAATAAGCATTTCAACGGCTTCAGAAGACAAACCGAAAGAGAATTCTGATATCTTGTTATTAATAACTTCAGTATGATAATGATTACCTTTTAAAGCGCTTTCCAATTCATTTTCATTTACTAATAACTTCTTAAAGTAAAATGAATAAGACATTTTTTCATAATGGAAGAACACAAATAATCGTCTATTTTCCCATTTGGCAGCAGCTTCAACACCATCTTTATATGTTGTAAGCTTAATTTGATTCATATCCTAAGTATTTATTTATTTTACGACTAATTTCAATATACTTATCTGTAACAGGAAAAGCTATTGATTTATTGTAATCATTATGTCCATATTCAGGATGACACCAGTAGATAAAATGTTGAGAAGTCAACAGTACCTTACGGTATTCAGTATGTATGATACCATATTTCTTTTGATTAATAGCGAATCGTACAGCCTTTGTAACTGGCATATAAACAGTACTATTACATATTATCTTGTCATCTTTAAATGTTATTGATAAAGCTTTCTTTTGTAGCTTCTTATTTGGAGCATTCATTAATATGAAATTATAAACTTTATGCTTACAATCCACATTAACACCCGATAACCTTGCTATCCTGTATATCTGAGTACGATCCATTGTTCTTATAACACGCTGAATCTCTTTCTTTGTTATCTTCATAGCTTATTATAATAATTCAATAACTGAACAATCTCTTCATTAAAGACTTCAGTAACATCATATATGAATACTGATACAATCTTATCATTAATCCATATATCATAATGACTATCATCTTTCATTGTAGTACTCAATACAAGATTACCGGCTTTAAGATTATAATCCGGCATATCAACAAGTAATTTAAGTATTTTCATCTGGTAATTCATTAATAGGTTCAACTGTAAAAGGGAACACAACACGAGGAGACATTACATAATTGTCCGGTTTCTCATAAATAACAATATCATCCAATGATAATCCTATTTCATGTAATATAGACTCTAACTTTCTACCTATATAACTATCTTTAATTATTACAATTTCTTTTTTCATAAGACATTTATAGTTTTAATTAATTACACACACATAACATATCATACACATAGCCATATCAAGCCATCACAAGCCCCATATTGAACGATAACAATCTCAATAGTACTATCAGTAATCATCAGCTATAATAAAGCCCTCACAAGCCTCTATTAAAGCCGACTATAGAAACATCCCCATTATATATAACCCCATGAATCAAGCCATATATAGTGTTATTGATCTATTTCATGTACTATAAGAGCAAGAACAACAAAGGTCATCCTCCTCATTTGCAATCTGATTGATATTGATAATCAGCATATTACAATATTTGGATATTATAAATAAATAGCTTATCTTTGACATCATAAATCATTATTATAATATCATTATGAAAGCAAAAATGGCAATATTAGTTCACAAGTATGATAATAGCATTCTTGTTATTAAAAGACAAGCTGATTTATCTACTGTATTAGGTGTCAGTTTAAGTACTATCAGACGTAATTATAGTATCGCAGGACACTATGAATCAGACATATACAATATATATATTGATCCGGAAATATATGATAGCGGTGTTGAATACAAGTATAAGCGTAATGTAGCACCTCCTACTCCAAAGATGTATTCAGAGACAAAAAGAACGGATAAGCCCGAATATGATGTCAAAATGAATGCATCAGACGGATTTTTAGTTCATAATAAACCTTTATTTGATGATGAAGATGTAGAACAGGACTGGAAGAATTATGAGACTAACATGCCGCTTAGCGAGTATGACAATTACTATTCTAAGCGTACACTTGAACAGCTAAAAGAGAGTGCTAAATACTTTGCTCTTAAGCCGTATCATATGAAGTATATAAATAAGTATGGACAGCTTAGAGAGCTTGATTAAAACACTCAGAAAGTCAGTTCCAGTAAAAGAAGGATTAAGACTTTAAGTCAGACTATTAGTGGCAGCTACAGTTTGCTGTTGTTCCAATGGTTTCAGAATAGTAGAACCCCTACATTCATTAATCACTGTTTGTTCTAATAGTCATCTACTTAATTATAGCAGACTATTATCGGTCTGCCAGCGATTAAAGGGTTATAATTCATTATCAGGTACAATGGCTTTGGATTGCCAATGGTCAAGAGATGTATACGAAGTTTCTTCTTTGACCACTTCAAACTCCTTTTTAAATGGATACTTATCTCTATTTGGATTGTAAGTTGGAAGATATTCATTGTATTCAGTACAAGCATCCATTTCTTCCTGAGTTAAGAAGTAATTTGTGCAAATACGACTACGAGAGTACTTATATGATACACGTTGTTTGTATTTGTCAAAGGATGTAAATGTACATACACTATCTTTTTCTACCATTGATTGGTAAGCAATCTCAGGCGTTTCATAGATGCCCAACAAGGTTTCAGTTGCTATCACTGGGTTAGGAGTGGCGTTGATTACGTCCATTATAGCATCGATATTGATACCTGGAAATTGTGCTTTAAGAGCTATTGCGATGATTTTGTCCATGATTGTAAGTTTTATTTAAGTTGATATTATTATATATGTACGCGCGCGCGAGGCTAACAATGTTCTGCCTCGTATGCGTTTAATTCACATTCATTATACTCGTCTATAATAGATTGAGTATCGAGATTACCAAAGTCAATTCCTTCTAATTCATCAGGATGACATTCCATTAGCAGGCCACAGAATGCATTCTTACATGATATAAGGTCAGTCGTATCCCACGACCAGCCTTTATAATAACATAGCGTTGTTTCCATAACATTAGACAGTTCCACACTTGAGCATACTGACAAGCTTTAATTAATGATTAGCCAGACACTTTTGATACCATCTTAGGGCTGAAACAATGTCCGCTCACCCGCCTTTATGACGAGCAAGCAAAACATTGAATAATTTAAAAAAAAGGGGCGAACCCCTTCTTTCTATGCAGCTATGCTGAACACAACTTCACCGCCTGATATAGCAACCTGTGCGCCATCTTTGATGGTCATGCTGTTACCGGATACTTCGATTACATCCTTGAACCCTTTACAGGAGTTCAGCTTGGCAATCTCAACGCAATAGAGTTTCTCTTTATCTTCACCTAATTGGATCAGGTTAAAGATACGAGTATCTTCGTCCTTTGGATCAAACATCTTGCCTCTTGAAGGCTTTGCCATCTTGTAACCGGTACCAACATCTTTCCTTGTAAATTGAGACTCAATTTTGAAAGAACCTTTGAAATCAGGAAGATCCATTACGATCTCTGCCGCTTTGCGGTCAGAATACAAAAACTTTTTTGTAGCCATAATAAATAATTGTTTGTTGTTAATAATAGATTTTTTTATCTCTCTGACCCGGGGGAGTTAGTGGGGAGTACCTAAGGGGGGTGTAAATATATCATTAGTACCTAAGGAGTATGAACCTAATGAGTATGAAAGAATATATTTTACTTATATACTGTATTGTTATATATGTTATTACCTATGTGGTGGGGGTATTATAGGGTAAGTACTATTATTATGGGCTTAGAGGTGTATATATGATTTGTACGGGGCTTAAAATATATGGGTGGTCAGTATGAGGGG
>Ga0302243_1002496_pt1 | contig 10444 bp, 7 predicted proteins | sample AAG_UR_Met_MG_FD_193514 | JGI IMG/M metagenome (GOLD analysis project Ga0302243, IMG submission 193514) | Enriched activated sludge microbial communities from anaerobic digester in WTTP, New Holstein, Wisconsin, United States - AAG_UR_Met | ecosystem: Engineered > Bioreactor > Anaerobic >...
CCCGTGGCCGACCTGGTGCCCGGAATCAAGCCATTCTACCACACTGACCTGGGGGCCGCGTATCTCGGGGACTCATCGGAGATGCTGAAGATGGTCCCCTCGGACTCCATCGACCTGGTGGTGACCTCGCCCCCCTACGCGCTGGTGTTCAAGAAAAAATACGGGAATGTGAACGCCGAGGAATACACCAAGTGGTTCCTCTCGTTCTCGGACGAGATCTTCCGCGTTCTAAAGCCCACCGGCAGCTTCGTCCTCAACATCGGGGGATGCTGGAACAAGGGCTCTCCCACCCGGTCGCTCTATCAGTTCGAGCTTCTACTCAACCTGACGAAGACGTTCAAGCTAGCCCAGGAATTCTTTTGGTACAACCCCGCCAAGCTGCCGGCGCCCGCGGAATGGGTTACGGTGCAGCGCATCCGAGTCAAGGACTCGGTCGAGTACATCTGGTGGTTGTCCAAGACCGACCGGCCTAAGGCCGACAACAGGAAGGTCCTGCAGCCCTACAGCCCCGATCAGAAGCGCCTCATGGAGAACGGCTACCGGGCGAAGAAGAGGCCCTCAGGCCATAACATCACCAACGGCTTCGCCAAGGACCACGGCGGGTCCATACCTCCGAATGTACTGCAGATGGGCAACAACGACGCCAACGGGCAGTACCTGAAGAAGTGCGCCGAGCTGGGGATGGGCCCACACCCGGCGCGGTTCCCGGCCGATCTGCCCGGTTTCTTCATCAAGTTCCTTACCGACCCGAACGACATCGTCCTCGATCCGTTCTGCGGCAGCAACGTCACTGGGCGGACCGCTGAGGAGCTGAAGAGAAGGTGGCTTTCGTTCGAGATCATGCAAGACTATCTCGAGGGGTCCAAGTTCCGATTCGATTACATCGCGCCATAGGCTGGACTGAATTAACCATTACATCCATACCCTCCGATCCGCTTGTCGTGAAAGACCGACCTCACTCCGGTGAGGTCCGTCCGATATGCCCTAGTGAAATGCTCATTACTCTAGTCGCGTATACCCGTCGAGAGGGGGGAGAGCGGATAATGGTCGATACAGGAGTGAACTCTACCAGGAACGGTCATGATGAGGATGGGTCCGCGGATTACACCAATTCCATCATGTCCCGCTCGTTATCCCAGGATGTCCTTGAGGAGTTGCTTACTACCGCAGGCGGGTCGACGGAGCGTTTGAACCGAAGTGAAGACAATAGGATGGAGTTAAAAAAGAGCTTCTCTGCGGAATCGCTCTTAGATTATGCCAAAACAATGGCCGCCTTTGCCAATGCCGGCGGCGGATACCTGATATTCGGCGTCCTCGATAAACCGAGACAAATAGTCGGTCTGGCGAATGACAACTTTGACAAAACCGATCCGGCCAAGCTGACCACCTGCCTGAATAATCACTTCTCACCGGAGATCAGGTGGGAGAAAATGGTACACCAACATAATGGCAATAGGATCGGCATAATCTATACCGAAGAATCACTCTGCAAACCTGTCGTGGCCCTGAAGAACGACGGTTCGGGAGAATCGAGTGTAAAAGAAGGGGAAATTTACTACAGATACAATGGGAAGACCGACCGGATCCGGTACTCCGAGCTCAGAGGGATTCTGGACAAGGTAAGAGATGACGAGACCAACAGATGGATGAACCTCATCTCGAGGGTAGCAAAGGTCGGTGTCGCGAACGTCGGTCTGTTGGATCTTAAAACGGGACTGCTTACGGGATCCGGCGGTCAACTCTTGGTCGACAAGAGCGTGCTACCGAATGTCCGATTCATCAAAGAGGGGCATTTTTCCGAGGTCGAAGGCGATCCGGCGCTTATGCTGACGGGAGAGGTCGTTCCGATCGATTCCGAATTGATACAACCGGTGAAGACCATCGTTGTGAACGAGGGCATCACCTTATCGGATATCGTCGATTGTTTCCTGAACAACAAGACAATCCCGAACCCGAAGGACTACATCACGCAGATGTGCCACCAGTCGACAGGCAATCTGCCGATCTACCACTACATTCGAATGGCAGACATGACAATCGAAGAAACCATCCGTTTTGTCAGCGGAATAAAATCCAGGACAAAGAAGGGACGGATCATCAGAAATCGTTTGAAAAACAGTCTGGATTCGGGCTACGGCAAAGGTTTCGTTTACAGTCGTGAAGATTATGTGAAGATGATTGTCGGGAAGCAGCTCGACAGAATGATAGGTCCAGAAGAAATTGTCATATTCCTCAGGTCTGTGAGGACCATCGAACAGAAAAAGATAGACCGCGCATATCTATATCCATACCTCTGGGACGCTTTCGGTCATTATTATTTTAATGCAGATGGCAGGACGGCGCAAGAATTCCGAAAGACGCTGTGTCATCTGGATTACCACCAAAATCGACCATATATCCGAAAGGATACTATTCCCACGAAGTAACGACAGACCAAAGCAAGGTTAGGATCGAACTGCGATCGTGTCAATAACCGATGATCAGGACGCCTTTGAGCGGCAGCTGCATCCTTCCGCTCGCATAAAGCGTATCCATGAAATTGAACACATTCTCGAAGTCCTGGCTATTCCTGTAACTGCGCCTTACGGCGATGACGGCGTAGTCGACATCGTGCATGACGCAGGCCTCGAAGAGGTCCTTCAGGAACTGATGGTTCGTGTAAGCCCGCCCAGCCTCGACCTCGATGACTGTCTTGCTCACCTCATCGTACGCGTCGGCGCAGAACGACTTGTCGACCGCGCCGTTCCGGCCGAAAAGGACCGGGATATTGATCTGCTTGCCGTTCGTCTTTCCCTGCTCGACCCGGACGTTCAACGATTCCAGGTCCCTGCGCAGTACCTTCAAGACCTCGTTGCTGCTCTTTTTGTTCGTATCAGAGGAGATCTTGCCCTCGTTGTCAGTAAAGACCTGCAGTATCGCCCTAAGCCTCTCCGGAGCGCAGGCGCATCGGGGAAAGAATTGGCTCTCGATCACGGGAGGGATATATTCCCGTTCAAGGATAATGGTATCCGAAACCAGCCATTTCCATTAATTATTGAGATACAGGAATGAGAAAGTGTTTAACCATATACTGAAATGCATACGTGGATATCAGGGGTAGGAGAAAAGCACAGATGCCGTCTTTTCGGGCGAAAGCTAGGGCAGTCGATTTATTGGGGAAGGGACAAATCGCAGATCTGCCAACCGCCATACTTGAGTTATGGAAAAACGGATATGATGCATATGCAGACCAACTGGTTTGTGATCTATATCTGGAAGGCCATAAAGGATTAAAGAAATCGATTTTTCTTTTATGGGATAACGGAACCGGTATGTCCAGAAAGGACATAGAGGAGAAGTGGATCGTACTGGGAACCGATTCGAAATATGGTGCCTCGACTGCTCCTCCCGAATCTCGGATGGGGAAACCACCCCGTACTCAGATGGGGGAGAAGGGGATTGGAAGATTGTCCGTCGCCTATCTCGGTCCCAGGATGTTGATGTTGACTCGGAAAGAGAACTCTAAGGAATGTCAAGCCCTGTATATGGACTGGAGGGCTTTGGACAATCCTCACTTGTATCTCGATGAGATTAATATACCAATCAGAGATGTGGCCTCAGTTGCCGATTTGAGAGGCGCGTTCAAGGACCTTTTAAAAGAATTTGCTAATAATTTGTCAAATGAGGCATGGCAGAAACGAAAAAAAGAAGCGGATGACATATTGGATGGGTTATCTAAAATTGAGCTTCCAGAAATTATCATCAATGAGAGGATTTGTCAACTCTTTTCCTCCAATGGCCATGGGACCTTGTTCGTCATTTTTGACCCGATTGATTTATTAACGGAAGCAGGTAAAGAATTTGGTGTACTGAAAAAAGGAGAATTGAAGGATAGTTCTCTCCAATACCTGCGTTCGTCTTTATGCGGAATGAGCAATACATTTGTCGAAGATCAAAAGCCGTTCGAATACCATTTTTGGGTTCATAAAGACTCGATGACAGAAATCGACCTTGTAGCTAGAGAAAATTTTTTCGAACGGACGGAGCTGGATAGAGCAGACCATTGTATATCGGTCGAATTTACTAAAGCTGGGACCTTTGAAGGGCAAGTGCGTGCGTATAAAAAGACGGAAAAATATGTTTATAACCCGCAAAGGCCCAAGAATGCCGCACAGTATGGGCCATTCAAAATCAAATTTTGGTATGTAGAGGGATCCTATGATAACTCCCAGCTTACACAAGACGACTGGGCAGCCTACAATGACAAACTGGATTTATTCGGAGGTCTGTATATCTATAGGGACGGATTCAGAGTCCTACCATACGGCCGAACCGAATATGATTTTTTAAAACTTGAGGAAAAGCGATCAAAAAGAGTGGGTAGTGGTTTCAGCTACCGGCAAATGATCGGGTATATAGAAATCGGGAGAGACCAGAACCCAGCTCTAAAAGACAAAGCCGGAAGGGAAGGGCTCATTGTCAACAAAGAATATCGGCAATTTGTCGAGGACTTAATGGGCCTCTTTGACGATTTAATGAAGAGATACTTCCGGACGGATGCCGACACATTAAAGAGTCGCCAGTTAGAGGAAATTCGCAAATTGGAGGAAAAATCTAGAATAGAAGAAGATAAAAAAATTGACAGCCTGGCAAAGGATTTTAGGAAAAAATTGAAAAATAATTCTCCCTTGATGGATATAATAAAAAGCGAAATTGAAACCCTCAATGAGGAATTGAACAGCCAACTGATCAATCCCCACATCGATTATCAACTTGTTTCTCAACTAATGGAAAGAATAGTAACGAAAAAGAGTCAACTCGGTGAACTGTTTATCGCTAAGCCGAAACGATTCCCTTTGACAAAAGATGAAGAACGGAAGTTGTCTGATTATTCCACAAAATATTATGGGACTGAGAAGGCAATAGAAGATTGTGAAAAATTTGCCGAAACGATAAAAAACAGACTCCCGTCTGATTCCCTTAAGAACGAACTCGATAAACAGAATGCAATTTTCTGCAGTGAAATTGAATCCGCAATAGAAATTTACAATTTTTCCGCCGACGAAGCAACTGAACATATCATTGATATGTTTGGGAAAGATCTTGCTCGGGCGCATTTGGATTATCGGCGAGAGTTTGATACGTTATCGAGTGTCCAAGATGACGACAAGGAAACGACAGAGGAGAAAATCACTCAATCAAAAAAATTGTATGAGAATACAATGGAACGTTTTAGGTTTAGATATCAGCCGTTCATCAACCATTTGGAACAGTTGTCGTTGGATGTCGATGAAGATTTATTGACAGGATATTATAAATCGGAATTGGACAAAGCGAAGGAGCGGTTGCAGGCTGTCAACGAACTTGCCCAACTGGGCATGGCAATCGAAATTATTGATCACCAATTCCATGTGTTGTATGGGCAAATATCCTCTTCGCTGTCGCATTTAAAAGAATATGCTCAAAAAAATCAAGCTGCAAATGAAAGATATGGAGAATTATGTCTCGCAATAGAACATCTTGAGACCAACCATAAGCTTCTGACACCACTCTTTAGAACAACAAGACGTGTACGGAGCGATATAACCGGAGCAGACATTACAGCATATCTCAATAGGTTTTTTAAACGCACGTTTGAAGAACAAAATATTAAGTTGTGCATCGACCCCTCCTTTGAAAAATATCACTATTTTTCGTTCGAGTCCGTAATAACTCCAGCATATATCAATCTTATAAATAACGCGGTTTACTGGTTATCTTCAAAGTCTGATAAAAAAATCGAGATAACCGAAGAAGGCGGAAAAATCTATATCCGAAATAACGGAGAACGGATTGATGATGCCGACCTGGACGATATCTTTAAACTGTTTTTCTCTAGACGACCGGGCGGAAGGGGCATCGGCCTCTATCTGGCCAAAACAAACCTGAATACTGTCGGATATGACATTCATGCGGTAAATGATGAAAGAGTTCTCAAAGATGGTGGAGCCTGCTTCGTTATCGAAGAAATGGGGGAGGAGAACTGATGGACGCAACAACACCTGCGAAGGAAACACTGACACCCGTTGTTAGGGAGGCGACGGATCAAGCTGATGCGATAGGCCATTTGATGGATGAAATCGTCAGGGATTCCATAGCAACTGCGACGTTGGTCGATGACGATTATATCGATGCGTTCGATAAGTCCCCTGCAGCACTAACGCATGAATATTATGAAACAACGAAGGAACTATATTATGGGTTAAGAGAGAACGGATGTGTGCCGAACGTCTATCATTTCGCTGGACCCGATAAATGGTCCGTTGACAATAAAAAAATTGGATTGTTAAAAGGAAAAGACTTGCTGATATTAGACTGGGAGCTGACAAAGAGCGGAGACAAAAATGCGGATGCCCTTCGTGTGCTTACCGAAGCAGTCATTAATGAGGGCCTGCCGTTCATCTGTATTTACACCAGAACCCCTGATATTGAATTGGTCCCCCTCCACATTCTTTCATATTTCACTGGACGCACAAAGACGGACAGGGAAGAAACGGTGAATCAACTCGGCAATTGGGCATTAGAACATAATGTAAGAGGCCTGACTGACTTTTTTATCAGTCTGGCCTCTCTATTTCACAACTATATCCTCGCCAGCAGCCCTGGAAAAAGGGCAGATATCGCAAAAACGGTTAGGAAAGAGACAAATAAGCTGCCGTGGGAGAATATTGGGGAAGGCAAGCCAGGTTACGAAGCCTTATACGAATTCGCTCAAAAAGAGATTAAAATAAAAAATGAATGGGAGTTTTATGTTCTGCTTGCCTCACGTTTCAAACAAGGTGAGCCTGGGACCAGTTTAACAAGGACGGAAACCCACCCGGTCGAGGGAGAACAATTTGTTTACCGCATAAATAACTCGATTGTGATAATATTCCCAAACAAGGACGGAGATGCAAAATATCCGTTAATTGAACCGACACGGTTATATGGGAAAATCACTGACATAATAAAAAAGAGGGATTATCTTACATTATTGTCTCTTGAAATCCGTAATGCATACAGGGCACAATCGATGGCCATCGGAAGAAATATCTCGGACATCGAGGAATGTGCATTCTTCCATCACGAAAGGAATTTTAAAGGAAATAATGTAGAATTTAATCGATTTGTTCAGGATCTCTGGGAAAGTGAGATGTCCCTCTTCTACAATAATATCGAACCGAGAATGAAACAGAAGATTGATGATTATAAAGTACAGAGAAATATCTCAACCCGTCTGGAAACATTCTCGGGCAGCGATAACCGATTTGACGAACTCGGAGCTCTTAACTATAACCTGACCATTTTGCGGAATGCGAACAGTACAGGCAATATTCGTTTTGGGGATATATTTGCAATAAGCCCTCCAATAAAAACTGGAAGAAAAGATGACCATATGGCCTATGCAATATGCATTACACCGGGATGTGACTGCGCACATCCGGAGGGAGTAATATTCAATTTCATCTTTATCGGTGGGATTGAATGTAACCTCTCGACAGCCCTCGACAATCCAGAAGGTGGGTATTTTTCATATGTTAAAGTAAAAGATGAGATCAAGGCAATTGCCTGGGACAGACATTTTCTTTTTTCTGTAAATATTCCTACGGACAAGAATGAAATTGGCAAAACTATCGTTTGTAGAGCGTATGATCGGGACATCTCTATGGAATATTTGGCACATCAAAAGAATAATTATGCCCAGAGGGTAGCGAACGATTTCTTGGGCTGGGCGAACCGCGTTGGAATAAGTTGCGCGACAAAACATGATTTGTCAAAAAAATAGAATTCTACGAAGGTGGATGATGTTGGGCCATCAAGTTAATATTAAAAAATTTATACCCCTCTGAGTACATGGCAACCTCCACCAATTTTTCCTTGATAGATCTATTTTGCGGTGGAGGAGGGGCCGCGTTGGGATTTCAACAGGCCGGTTTCGATGTCCGTCTGGGTGTCGATAATAACCTGGCAAGCGTCAGGACTTTCGAACATAATTTGCACGCACGGGCCGAGTCGTTCGATCTGTTCCGTGTCGGAGGCGGTCGAATAATGGAGGCCGCGGGCCTTTACGAAGGAGAGTTGTCACTGCTCCTGGGTTGTCCCCCTTGCCAGGGTTTTAGTGCCCTGGGAGATATGGTAATGGATGACGAACGTAACATCCTGGTTCACAAGTTTGTCAATATCGTTTTGGCTGCAAGGCCGACGTTCTTCGCGTTCGAGAATGTCCCGGGTCTGGAGGAACGCGATTACTACTATGGAAGGATGCTCAGGAAGCTTACCCTGCACGGCTACAAAATCCAACGTCAGGTCGTCGACATGCGGGATTACGGGGTTCCCCAGAGACGTTATCGCCTGGTGACCGTGGGGTGTACGGATCGAAAGATGATGAAGGATTTTCATTTCCCTCCCCCTACCTACGGCCCGGACATAGGCAATGGCCGTTGGAGGAGGTGGAGGACCGTGAGGGAAGAGATCGGCGATCTTCCGCGGTTGGCTCCCGGTCAGAGATCAAAGATACCGAACCATGAGGTCGGTAGACACAACGAACTGATGATGAATAGGATCAGATCGATCCCGAAGAACGGAGGCAGTTGGAACTCCTTGCCGGACGATCTAAAATATTCGTGCCATCAAAGAGGTAACGCCGGATTTCACGATATTTTGGGGCGTATGTGTTGGGATGAGCCGGCCCCGACCATAACCACGGGTTGTTGCAATCCGTCGAAGGGGAGGTTCTTGCACCCCCGTCAGAACAGAGAAATTTCCGTCAGGGAAGCGGCGCGGTTACAAACATTCCCGGACAGCTTCATATTTCCGGATTCTAGGACAGATGCAACGAGGCAGATCGGTAACGCACTGCCGCCCCGCTTCGCAAGGATCCTCGGCGAGAGGATCGCTATGGCCCTAGAACAAAGATAATTAACGATCTGATGCGGTTGACGTTCGCTTGACAGTCCCACATAGGTCGAGGCCGATGGAGGTGGTCAGTTACAATATGTCGAGGATAAAACCCAGCGGAAGTGCTATCGAGCGCTCTCTGGGGAGCGCTATGTTCTCCTTAGGCTTACGATACAGAAAACAATATGGTATTGTGGGCCGGCCGGATTTCGCATTCCCCGGTGTCAAGGTAGCCGTCTTCGCCGACAGTGATTTCTGGCACGGTAAGGATTGGGATAGAGCAAAGAGGGAGATCAAGAGCAACAGGGTTTTTTGGATTACAAAGATAGAACGTAATATGAGGAGGGATGGGGAAGTGGTCCAAACCTTGACGGAAGGCGGCTGGCTCGTTCTCAGGTTTTGGGAGGACGAGATAAAAAAGGATCCCCTCGGTTGCGCCCTCAAGGTCAAGACCGCCGTCGAATCCCGGCGATTGATTACCGATTAGCCGGGGACGTCCCCGCCTCGCAGTGTCAATAAACTCTCGTTGATGAATTTTGAATCCCTGCCGTAATGAGCTTGCCTGTGACAGTTGGGACACAAAGCCGCCACATACTGCGGATCGTCCGGCCCGCCGTCGGATAATCTCAGGATGTGATGGACCTCCAGGAACGGTTTGTCCTTCAGATCGAGGAACGGTGCATCTCTTTGACAATATTCACACCTTCCGCCCGCACGAGCGATCGCAATATCGTGGACCTCCTTGCTTCGCTCAAATATTTTTATCAAGGCCAACCTGGTGAACGCATCATTCGAGGCGGAGCCGTCCGCTCGTTTCTTTAAGAGATCGAGATTGGCAGCCGTATCTTTTTCTTGGTTCATGAACGGCAAGCCCACGGATTCAAAGGGAACCAATCTGAAGACTATCGTTTTTCTCGGAATTCCTTTAAAATCCTCATTGAGGACTTCATGATCTAAGTAGATCATTTGACCCATGTAAGTAACGGAGCCAGAACCTGATTTCTTGAACAAATGTATGTCTCTGTGATCTAAAACGTGGTTGACGAGGTTCGCATTGCGTCCAGTCAATTGCATGTCTCCTTCGGGGCCTTCTGCTGTATAATGATATGTGCCGTCCGTTGACCAACCGTCCTTATAACCCAGCTCTTCACCTCGTGGGCTTGTGAAAATGAAAATGAGATTGAAGCGAGCCGACCGTGCAATCCCCTTCTGCGGGTCTCCGCCATATCGATCGATGATATCCTTTCGCTTGTAAGGCCAGCCCTTGACGAACGCAGGTGGTAAACCGATCTCGTTGATTGGAATATCCTTCACCAACTTCATCCCCTTTGGACATATCATTATGGGATATTTAGAATAATTGTCACCTAAAAAGTTGACATCTTTTAAAATCCGGTTTTTACTCATCTGGTTAAAAACAACTTCACCGGTCCTGGCAGATGTCCATGTAGTCGACGTCCAGCCGCTTCTGGTACGTATTTCTCGTTCTGATCAGCAGCTTCGACTGCATGCGGTCGGCGGGAGTACTGCTCCTTCGGTCTTTCCAAAA
>Ga0302243_1002498_pt1 | contig 10441 bp, 7 predicted proteins | sample AAG_UR_Met_MG_FD_193514 | JGI IMG/M metagenome (GOLD analysis project Ga0302243, IMG submission 193514) | Enriched activated sludge microbial communities from anaerobic digester in WTTP, New Holstein, Wisconsin, United States - AAG_UR_Met | ecosystem: Engineered > Bioreactor > Anaerobic >...
ATCGGACATCCGGACGTAAAACCCGGTATTCTTGAAAAAGGAATTCTTTTAAGGCTCAGATTTGAGCTTGACCAGTATATTAATTTAAGACCGGTAAAACTTTATGAAGGCGTTGAATGTCCGCTTAAAGGAAAAGAGCCTAAGGATATAGATTTTATCGTCGTAAGAGAAAACACCGAAGGTTTGTATGTCGGGTCCGGCGGTTTTATGAGAAAAGATACTCCCAATGAAGTAGCTATTCAGGAGTCTATTAACACAAGATTCGGCGTAGACAGATGTTTAAAATATGCTTTTGAAGTGACTCAAAAAAGAAATAAGGATAATAAACTTACCCTCTGCGGAAAGACTAACGTTTTAACTTACGCTTTCGGTTTGTGGGAAAGAGCTTTCAGAGAAATGGGAGCAAGTAAATATCCTAATATTAAACTTGATTATACTCACGTTGACGCAACATGCATGTGGATGATAAAAAATCCCGAATGGTTTGATGTTATAGTTACCGACAATCTTTTCGGTGATATTATAACCGATTTGGCTGCTATGATTCAGGGCGGTATCGGAATTTCGGCAGGCGGCAATATTAACCCGGAAGGCGTTTCAATGTTTGAACCTATGGGCGGCTCGGCTCCGAAATATACGGGACAAAACGTTATAAATCCTCTTGCCGCAATCAGCGCAGGCTCTATGATGCTTGATACTATCGGACTTACGAAAGAAGCAAAGATGATAGAAGACGCGATTGTTAAAGTTTTGGCAAGCGGAAAGGTAAAGAGTATGGCGGCGGGAAGGATGGGGATGGGGACGTCGCAGGTTGGAGATTTGATAGCCAACTCACTATAAAGAATTTAATATTTTGACTACACCTTTGTATTTTCAAAGCTCATTTACGGCTTCGCTTAAAAGTAAACTTCGCTTTGAAAATACTTCGGTTCGCCTAAAATCTTAAATTCTAAAAAGGTTTGTTTAACAGAATGAATAGATTTTTAGATGTTGAACTGGCGGCTGGATATAAGAATTGTTCTCAAAAAATAAGAGTAATGAGTGAAGATTGGGTTAAAAACGAAATATGTTGCCCAAAGTGTTTAAAAAAATTAGTTAAAATTAAAAATAATACACCGGTAATGGATTTTGTTTGTAGCGATTGTGATGAACAGTATGAATTGAAATCAAAGAAAAATAATTTTGGAAATAAGATTGTTGATGGCGAGTATTCCAAAATGATTGATAGAATAAGCAGTCGCAATAATACAAATTTCTTTTTTCTCAATTATAATGGATGTAATTATGAAGTTACTAATTTTTTTGCAATACCAAAAAGATTTTTTGTTCCAAGTATTATTGAAAAAAGAAACCCTTTGGCAATAACGGCAAAGAGAGCGGGTTGGACCGGATGTAATATTTTAACATCTTCTTTACCCGAATCTGGTAAAATATATTACATAAAAGAAAAACAGGTCTTTAATATAAAAAGTGTAAAAGAATCTTGGAAAAAAGTTAGTTTTTTAGAAGCTAAAAAAGATATTCTGTCAACAAACTGGATAATTGATGTGATGAAATGTATAGATAGAATAAAGTCTAAAGAATTTTCATTGTCCGATATTTATTTATTTGAAAATGAATTACAATTAAAATATCCGAACAATCATCATATAAAAGATAAAATAAGACAACAATTACAGTTTTTACGTGATAAAAAATATTTAGAATTTAAGTCTAAAGGTAAATATAAAATATTATCATGATAATCAAAATGCCGTTATGTGCTACGTTTGCAAAAATTATATTAAGATTTAATCCATTTAAAAGCATATTTGTTATGTGTCTTGGATATAATGAAGATTATGAAAATTATACGGAATTGGTTTGGGAAGATGACAAATGTCTAGATTTTTATGATAAAGAAACTTATAGCAGATTTGCTTTATGGATATGTTTTCAATAGATGAATATTCAGAATGAATATAATAAAATATATGAATATTTTAAAACAACTACAGAACCTTTTGATTTTTTACATTGGGATGGGCGTTATTTAGAGGTATGGTATAATGGTAATGTTATTGAAACATATACTTTACGAGATATAAAAAATATGTTAGGAAAAAATTTTTGAAATATCAAAATAATTATTATATCAAGGAGCGGATGAGAAAATGAAGAAGTATAAAGTTGCGGTAGTCGGGGCTACCGGTGTTGTCGGAAATGAAATGATAAAAATGCTTGAAAACAGAAATTTTCCGGTTGAATCGGTAAGATTTTTGGCATCAGAAAGATCGGTAGGTAAAACATTAAAATTTAAAGGGCAGGATATAGCTGTTGAACTTTTGACTCATGACGGCGGAAAAGGAATGGATGTCGCCTTGTTCAGCGCAGGCGGACAGACTTCAAAAGATTTCGCGCCTTCATTTGCAAAAGACGGATGCTTTGTAATAGATAATTCAAGCGCATGGAGAATGGATGATAACTGCCCGTTAGTTGTGCCTGAAGTTAATCCTCAGGATTTGGTAAAAGATAAAAAAATAATAGCAAATCCAAATTGCTCGACAATTCAGATGGTTGTTGCATTAAAACCGCTTCATGATTATGCAAAAATTAAAAGAGTTATAGTATCAACATATCAGTCTGTATCAGGCGCAGGTTCAAAAGGAATTGCGGATTTAGAAGCCCAGGCAAAAGCATACGGAAAAGGCGAAAAAATGCCCGAACCGAAAAAATTTCCTTATCAGATTGCATTTAATTTAATCCCGCAGATAGACGTATTTGATCCGAACGGATATACAAAAGAAGAAATGAAAATGACCAATGAAACTATGAAAATCATGGGTGATAAAAATATTGCAGTCAGCGCCACATGCGTGAGAGTACCGGTATTTAGAGCTCACAGCGAATCTGTATGGATAGAAACGGAAAAACCTTTGTCGCCTGAGAAAGCAAAAGAATTACTGTCAAGTGCAAAAGGTATTGAACTTATGGATGATGTTTCTAAGAGCATATATCCTATGCCGATTCAAGCTTCAGATATGCAGAAAACCTATGTCGGAAGAGTCAGAGCCGATATTTCGTGTAAAAACGGCTTGACGTTTTGGGTAGTATCGGATAACCTTTTAAAAGGCGCGGCTTTGAATGCTGTTGAAATTGCCGAAATGCTTGTTGCCAAAGGAATAATTTAGTTAGTTTTTACAATAAATTTGCTATAATTCAAAAAGTATGAAAAAACTTATAGTTAATGCCGATGATTTTGGATATAGAAGTTTAATAAATAAGGGTATTATTTATGCACATCAAAACGGCCTCGTTAAAAGTACATCTATGTTGGTTGACAGAGATGCTTTTGATGAGGCTGTTATTTTGGCAAAAGACAATCCTGATCTTGGTATAGGATTACATATTGATATAGATAAATTTTTTATAATAGATCATGAGGCAGGTATCGCAAAAGGATGGATCAATAATAAAATACCCGATTTTGCAATAATTAAGTCAGATATAAAAAGACAAATTGATAAACTTTTGGCAACAGGTATAAAAATAGACCATTTTGACAGTCATCACCATACTCATTTATATCCTGAGGTTATTAATATTGTAATAGAACTTTGTAAAGAGTACAATATAAAAGCTATAAGGTTTTTTGAAAGGTTTTATAACGATAAAGTTTTTGCCGAAAAGATGAAGCAAATATTAATAGACAATAACATTAAAATTCCTGATAGTTTTATTGAGGGGTGGTATTACGGGAATGTTGATGAAGTTCAATCTGTAACTGAAATTATGACACATCCCGGTTACGGTGAAATATGGAGAGAGACAGAATTAGGGCCTTGTTGCGATAAAATGCTGAAAGAATATTGCCGGAGAAATGATATAGAAATTATAAAATTTTCAGAAATTTAAGAATATGTGTTTTATATTTGGGAGGAATGATGAAAGTCAAATTGTTTTTACTTGGAGTTTTAGGGGTTATTTTTTGTTTTTCGGCAAATATTCTTGCAGAAGATTTAAAAATAGAAGAAGGTAAAAATGATTTGCTGCTCAAATTTAAAGGAACTGGAAATATATGGTATCCCGCAGGAGACGATCAGCAGATTTTTGATAATGTAACTATCGGTGCCGGTACCACAGTTAGACTTGAAGATCAATTACAGTACGTTCTTATAAGTTCAGAAACAGAGACAACAACTTCACTACGAGAAATTGAATATATAGTTGATGATTCAGACCCTTCCGATATAATAACAGATAAAAGAACAGTACAGGATGTTACAAATACAACAACTCTAAAATACAGAAAAGATGAAAATATAGCAACATTGTCAGTTGCACAGTCCGGCGTTATAACATTAAATGTCGGTAGCGGACTTGCCATAAGAAACCAATACAGTTTAGTTACTTCAACACAGGATGTTTCTCTAAAAGACATTAAGTCTGGTGATATAGTAAGAATTGACGACGGTAATTTAACAAATCAATTAACTGATTTGTACTCATGCAACGGATATTATAACAGAGAAATTTTAAAATTGGTAGATTACGATGATCTTTTTTCCGGTACCATAGTATTCGGTTCTGGCGAGGGATTAGAAAAGGAAACAGTTTTGACATTTTTACCAACTTCAACAAGAGAATCGGCAGAACCGTTTGGAGTTTTGCCGACGCCTCCGGAACCTGAAGTTATAGACCAGCCTACAGGAGCAGTAATTACCAATAATGTTGTTGTAGAGGATAAATCTGAAGCACCAAGAAATAATGATGTCGCATGGATGTTTAATGATTTTCAGGTAGATACCAGCAGAGCTGTTTTAGATGTTATAGGCACAAAACAATCGGTTGCAAGTTTGTATGAAGATCCCAGAGCAGTTGTTTTGTTAGGAAATATTTCAGGAGACGGAACAATAGTAAAAAGAGGCGGCGGCAATATGTATCTTGCCGGAGACGCAACAGGACTTACCGGTTTAAAAACAGGTTTCTCCTGGAATGTAGAGGACGGTTGGTTAGTTGTTGCCGAACAAAACAATTTAGGTTCCGGCGCTGTTTATGTCGATTCTATCGGAACACTTGGATTGCTTGGCGGATCAACGGCTCCGATTCAAATAGCGGATTTTACAAATTCTGTTATAACAGGGGCGATATATGACGATACTTTTGCAAACACTTTTACAAATGATATGACATTTAACGGCGGAGAATTAGCATTGAGCGCCGGAACAAAAAAACTTACAGGAGATATATTTACTGCCAGTCAACTAGGAACAGCCAGATTTTCATTGACGGGAAATGATAGTTATGGGGCAACATTAATACTTGAAGGTTCAAATAATGCAAGAGAGTTTTTTATCGGTTATGAAGGGATAGGAAATTATTTATTGACGGATGTGAGCGGGCTTGCAAGTGAAAAAATCTCAGCTTCAGGTTCAGCAAGTGCCGATCAGTTCACCTTGGTTATAAACCAGAAAACAGATGCACAATATTCCGGAGATTTAGAAGGAGAAATGTATCTGCATAAACTCGGTTCAGGAACATTAACTCTTTCCGGTATCAACACTTATTCAAAAGGAACATATATATCGGAGGGTGCTATTGCTCTTGCCGATGCAAGCTCTATAGGTACCGGTCATATAATGTTTAATAACGGAGTCAGAGGCAGTTCTTCTACTTATGCCTCGCTTAAAGTTATTGAAGCAACTTCGGGAAATGTAGCGTTAAACAACACAATATATATAGATGAAGGAGCAATATTTAATGTTTACGGAAACCAAACTCTCACATTATTCGGAGATATCCGCAGATACGATGCTACTCCGGGTTATGAGGCAGATTTTATAAAAACAGGCGCAGGACTATTGGAAATAGCAAAAAGCTCAGGTACAACAAATGTTAAAGATATAAATATATCAACATTTACCATAGCTCAGGGAGATTTTAAATTGGGTAAAGGAGTTGTGCTTGCTTCTGTGTTTGATTTAAAAGGAACAGATGCAAACCTTGTAATGGAAAAAGATTCAGGGATTACAAAAACAATAAATATATCTAGTGGTTCTCTTACGATATACAATCAATCAAATATTTCATCGGCGACAGTTAATTTTTTAAATACGTCAACAACGACACTTTCAAGTTTACATGTTTCAAGTAATACAATTCTATCCACCACAACTTTATCTAACCAGATTAATGTCGCAAAGGGTTTACATTTTGTAAATGACAGTGAGTTGACGGCGTATGCAAATGCTTTTAATTTTATATCCGACAGCAGCAATACGATAATTCAAAAAGACGGAACCGGAGATTTTATATTCAATGTAGGATACTCTGATCCTTATGAATTGGGAGAACTGCTTGTTAAAGACGGCAAATTCTCTTTTGCTTCCACAGTTTCAGGTTCTTCGGCAACGGTTAATATTTCTACAATAGTTGTTGACGGCGGAATACTTGCGTTAAAACAGGGAACATATTTAACATCATCCCAGGCGGAAGTAGAAGTAAAAAACGGCGGTATCGGAATATATGATGAAACAAGCATAGATCCGGCTCTCTTATTAAATTTCAGCGGAACTGATCCTAATAATCTGGCAAGACTTATAGTTGAAAAGTCAGGCGCAAATCTTGTAAGCAATATAGTTATATCAACAGGATTAATAGTTCAAAATGAAGGAGCTCTTACTCTTACAGGAACGAGTATAGTAGGAAGCAGCGGTATATTCGGAAAAGACGGAAATGGAACAATGACGATAGCCGATACCGATGATTTTAACGTCGGAGAATTAAGACTTTTAACCGGCATGATGAATATAAATAACAGCACAATAACTTTAAATACCGCTTCAATAACAGGCGGAACTCTTAACGTAAGAAACGATTCCGTTTTTAATGCCACAACCACAAATATCCAAAATGCGGTTTTAAGAGGATTCGGCGAAATAAACGGAACTGTAAACGCGAATACGAATTCCGTTATACAGGCCGACGGCGATGTTGATAACGAAATAGGAACTATGACGTTGGGTTCAATAAATTTTAATACCGGCTCCACTTTAAGAATTGACGTCAACAGCAGCGAACAGTCGGATTTGATAGATGTTGTAAATAATGTTCAAATAGGCGACGGAGCAAATCTTTATGTAAACGTTATCGGCGATGAATCTGAATATACCGATAAAAAAACATATCAGATTATTACGGCCGGAAATTCGCTCAGCATATTAAATCCCGCAAATATAGGAATTTTTAATACTGAACTCAGCAATTTAAGATTGATTTCAAATCTTTATAGATCCGGAAGGTCAATATTTTTATCAATTTACCAGGCGTTTTCTGAATATGAACTGCCTGGCGCCACAAAAAACCAGCAGGCGATGCTTGACGTTTTAAATTCAATACATGCAAATTACGAGGATTCAATGCAGGATACTCTTAATAAAATTGACGAAGCATATCTTTCCGGTCCTGCTGAATTTGTAAACGCGATGCAGGATTTATCAGGAATGTTTTATGTAAATTCTTTTGAAGCAAGCGCTCTTTTGTCAAAAGTGAATATGGTTTACAACAGGTTGGATAATATAGAAAGTACGCAGCACAGAATATGGGGACAGGCTTATACCAACAACAACAGCGTTTCGGAAAACAACTATAATCCTAAATTTGAAAATAATGTTACCGGAATGATTATGGGTTATGATATGCTTCAGGAAGACGATTCTCTTTTCGGTTTTTCGTGTTTTTACGGAACAGGCGAATTAAAACAACTTAATGATAAAGCGGATGTGGCCGATTTCGGCGCAAATGCGTATACCGTATATAATTATGACCAGTTTACCGTTAAAGGACTTGCCGGAATCGGAATTCAGAATTATGATGCTACAAGAACGCTGAATTTTATAAACGGCAATACGATAAATACTAAGTATACAGTTAATGTTGTTAATATTGACGCAGAAGGAACTTATAATTATGAAATAAATTCTTATCTGATGCTGAAACCTTTTGTCGGCTTGAATTTTGCCATAGTTTCAAATGATTCTTTTCAGGAAAACAGCATTTATGAACAGAATTTGAAAATAGACGCAAAAAGTTACACAAAGTCTGAAGTAAGAGCGGGAGTAGGGCTTGCAAATAATACAGCATCTAAATTTAACTGGCATATTTCGGCATTTGTAAAACAGATTGTGGACGGCGAAAAATCAACAATGACGGCAAGTTTTGTAAATGTTCCGGATGAAAAATTTGTAATAGAAGGAACGGAACTTCCTAAAACTTCAATATACGGGAATCTTGGCTGTTCTTATGATATAGGATTTAATGTAAACGTATTTGTTGATTTATCGTCAAATATGGGGTCGGGTTTAAATTCTCAGATGGGAACTGTCGGCGCGTTGTACAGATGGTAAAGAGTTTTTTAAAAAAAGAGATGACAGTTTTAAACTGTCATCTCTTTTTATTTAAATAGGTTTGATTTGAAAAATATATGATAATTTGGTAGAATTCGTAATCTAATTTAGAGATATAAAAAATGAACAATATATATACTGTTATACTTGGAGCTGGCGAAGGCACAAGGATGAAGTCTCGTTTGCCTAAGATTTTGCATAAAGTTGCAGGCAAAGAACTGATATCTCATGTTGTTGATTGCATTGCAGGTATAAACAGCAAGAGAACATTTGTCGTTATAGGCAAGGGGTCGGATTTAGTTAAAACTTATTTGGCAAAATATAAAAATGTTGATACTGTATTGCAAAAAGAAAGATTGGGTTCAGGACATGCTCTTTTACAAGTGAAAAATAAAGCAAAAGGATTAAAAGGGAATCTGCTTGTTATGTGCGGAGATACTCCGCTTGTAAAAAAAGATACCGTTAAAAAATTGCTTTCTTATCATTTAAAAAATAAAAATCATGCAACTGTTTTGTCCGGTACCGTTGAAAATCCTTTCGGGTACGGAAGAATAGTCAGAGATACTAATGGAAATGTAAGTTGTATAGTTGAAGAAAAATCTGCAACATCTGAGCAGAAACAGATTAAAGAAATAAACAGCGGTATTTATTGTTTTAATTTGGAAACTCTTTGGAATGCGTTATCAAAGGTAAAACCTGATAATAATAAAAAAGAATATTACTTAACGGATGTCATTGCTATTTTAAATGAAACCGGTTATAAAACAGATGCTGTTTCAGTTTGCAGTGAGGAAGAAATTCTTGGCGTTAACGACAGATTACAGCTTGCGACTGCAGCTGATATTCTAAGAGGCAGAAAGATAGAAGAATTGATGGCAGACGGTGTTACAATAGTTGATCCTTACTCAACTTATATAGAAGGCGATGTTATTATAGGACAGGACACTGTTATACAACCTAATACCTTTATAGAAGGAAAAGTAAAATTAGGTTCTGATTGTATAATTGGACCTAACACCGTTCTTTCGGATTCTAATATTGCAAATAATGTCGTAATCAGATATTCTTATGTGGACGGCGCAAAGATAGAAAATAACGTCAAGATAGGACCTTTTGCGCACATAAGACCGGGTACTGTTTTAAAAGAAAAAGTAAAAGTGGGCAATTTTAGCGAAATTAAAAAGTCTGTAATAGATGAAAATTCCAAAGTTAATCATTTATCCTATATAGGTGATGCAGTAGTTGGCAAAAATGTAAATATAGGGGCGGGAACAATTACTTGCAATTATGACGGGAAAAATAAGCATCAGACTATACTTGAAGACGAAGTTTTTGTCGGGTCAAACGTTAATCTGGTTGCGCCGGTTACAATAAAAAAGAGAGTTGTGATAGGCGCAGGGTCAACAATTACAAAAAATGTTGAACCCGGCAAACTTGCGATAGCAAGAGCCAGACAAATAGTTATAAATCGTAAAAAAAGGATATAATTATGAAACTTAAAATCATCGCAGGTACGGCAAATTCAAAATTAGCTCAGGAAATTTCGCAGAAACTGGGCATAGAGATAAGCGAGACGAAAATCGGCCATTTCAGCGACGGTGAAATTCAGGTAAAAATTATTGATAACGTCAGAGGCGCCGACTGCTATATTATTCAGCCTACATGTACTCCGGTAAACGAAAATATAATGCAGCTGCTGATAGTTGCCGACGCATTGAAAAGAGCTTCGGCAAAAAGAATTACGGCGGTAATTCCTTATTATGGTTACGCCAGACAAGACAGAAAAGCCGAGCCGAGAGTTCCTATAACTTCAAAACTTATAGCTAATCTTATAACGGCGTCGGGCATTAACAGAATACTTACGATGGATCTGCATGCAGGACAAATTCAGGGTTTTTTTGATATTCCGGTTGACCATTTGTACGGAACGCCTGTTTTACTAAAATATTTCCAGGATAAAAAACTTGACAATCCCATGGTTGTTTCTCCGGACGCCGGAGGCGTGGAGAGAGCAAGAGCTTTTGCAAAGCATTTGAATGCGGATCTCGCCATCGTTG
>Ga0302243_1002510_pt1 | contig 10423 bp, 7 predicted proteins | sample AAG_UR_Met_MG_FD_193514 | JGI IMG/M metagenome (GOLD analysis project Ga0302243, IMG submission 193514) | Enriched activated sludge microbial communities from anaerobic digester in WTTP, New Holstein, Wisconsin, United States - AAG_UR_Met | ecosystem: Engineered > Bioreactor > Anaerobic >...
AATCTGTACACTTGTTCAGCTAATCCAGAGCAAACCGGCCGGGGAATCCCGGCATATACAACTTGAAAGGGAAAACAAATCTGATTGGAATGCCTAAATTGTAAGTTTATGAATTAATCAGGCTAGAACATATGCAACTTAATTCAAGAGTAAATATTATTGCAGGTAAAGACCCGTTATAACATATAATGCAATCACCTGAAAATTTGACAAAAAAATTCTAACTGGATCTTATGGACGTCACATCTTTACCATTTGTTTTGATGGCAATAGCCGCCGTATTTGTTTTCTACGGTATTAGCAACAAATATAAAAGCGCTTTCCTGATAATTTTAAGTCTGGGTTTCATCGCCAGTTTCAATTTGTATTTGCTTGCTTACATTCTGGCATATGCCTGTGTAAATTACTTTATTGGTTTAAAACTTACCGTGGTAACGTGGAAAAAGTCGCTGTTCCGGCTGGGATTAGTTCTTAACCTCTTACAACTTATAATTCTAAGATATGCTTCATTTGCAATTGATCCTTTTTTGGAGGCATTGAACATCAGTTTTAAGGCTTCATCTCTTTCCCTTATTCTTGTTCCTGTCGGAATCTCCTACTTCACTTTGCAGGGAATTGGCTATCTCGTTAATGTTAAGATGGGTTGGGAGAAACCTGAATCCAGATTCCCTGATTTTCTCCTGTATATTACCTTTTTTCCGAAGTTTCTATCAGGTCCTATTGAAAGATCAAATCATTTCCTACCCCAGATTAAGGCTTTTAAAACTTTCAATCCTGGTAATGTTACTACCGGATTAAGATTAATTCTCTTTGGATTATTCAAGAAAATAATTGTCGCAAATCATCTGGCAACTGCCGTGGCATTTACCTATGCCAATAACGAGGCAGTGGGTGGTTTGAATATCTTATTAGTTATAATGATTCAACCCCTTTATTTATATTTTGATTTTTCCGGGTATACAGATATAGCAATTGGTGTCGCCAAGATGTTTGGGATTGATTTGCTGCCTAATTTCAATCGGCCATTCCTGTCAGAAAATGTGACAACTCTCTGGAAAAGGATGCATATGTCTCTTTCATTGTGGTTTAATGATTATGTTTTTAAACAGACAAGTTTCAGATTTCGGAAATGGGGTAAGTATGCCTCTGTCTTTGCCGTGTTTTTAACATTTATCCTTTTCGGGATATGGCATGGAGCAGGCTGGACCTTCATGATACTGGGATTTTTGCAGGCCGTTGCCATCAATTATGAATTCTTCACAAAAAAGTGGAGAGTGGCGGTTTTTTCCCGGATGACAGATTCGTTGAGAATCTGGACAGGGAGACTATTTACATACCTGTTCTTCGGAATCTCACATATTTTCTTCTTTGCCCCTGATCTGACAACTGCCCTGGGATCATTTTCGAAATTCAAGTACCTGAGTCATTTTACTGATGACAAGGTATTTCACGGCCCCCTCTTCTTTGGATTAATATTTGCACTGATTTTTCTGATCTTTGAAGTTATCCAGAATGATTACAAAGATTTTTATAAGAAGTGTTGTGCCTATTGGTCTGCTCACAGGCTTTTAAGGTACACTGTCTACTATGTGGCGACTTTTTTGATAGTTTCACAACTGGCTGGTAATACTTCCTTCATCTATGAAATGTTTTAATATGGACAAAAGAACTACCCTTTTAAAAAGAATCTTTCTCTTCTCTATTCCATTCATGATTCTGACAGGAATATATATTCTTACTGATCCTTTCATGGTTATTTACAATTATGATGATTTCAACAGGAAACAGTACATCCATAAGAATCGAGACTTTGTGTCAACTGAAATGTTCAAGAAGAACTCTGAGAAGTATATTTATGACTCATTTATTTTCGGATCATCCACATCTTTGTTTATACCTCCAAGCATCTGGAGCGATTATATACAAACTGAGAATAAAGTGTTTTCCTTTGATGCATCATCTGAAAGACTTGCCGGTTTATGGTCAAAAGTTAAGTTTATTGATGAACGCAACGTCAGAATAAAGAATGCTTTATTGGTATTTGATTTCAGGACTTTCAAGGACTTTGATAACACTGATCCAACAAGCATGAAACATTTTGAGGTGTACCATTCATCAAAGCTCAATTTTCACTACAGATATCTTCTTCAGTTCCTGAAAATTGAGTTCCTTGCTGCCATTATTCCATATAAGCTGTTAAACAGGTACCTGCCATATATGGAAGGGGTAATTACAGTGTTGCCGGATTATTATGATCCCATCACGAATGAATTTCATAATACTGGTGTAGACCAGCTCCTTAAGACTGATTCAGTAAAATACTATGAAGACAGGATTGACAGATTTCCAGTCAGATCTGGCGAATATTCTGAGGAGGTTAAAATGAGCACAAGCGAACACACCCAGATGTTGAACGAAATAAAGGCTATTTTAGATAAGAATAACACTAATTACAAAGTATTGATATGTCCTTCATATAATCAGGTTGCCTATAACAGGGAAGATCTGGAACTGACAGAGGCAGTTTTTGGAAAAGAGCATGTAACAGATTTCACGGGTATCAACAGGTTTACCCAGGAAAAATCCAATTTCTATGACGCAACACATTTTAAAAAATTTATTGGCAAACAAATGCTTGACAGTGCTTACTATGCTTCAGGTCAATAGGCAAAGGCATGATTGCCATATTTTAACAGGCAAACGGTTATAGAGGTTGAATCACCTGATTTGAGAATGAATGATTACATTCCAGGAGATGAAAGTAACCAGGACAATTATACCGTAGAATTTGTTACTATATTAGACGGACTTTTATTGAGAAATTATTTGAAAACAAATTCTTTTTGAATGTTGTATCAGTTAAATCTGTAATCTGGATAAGTATGAAAGCTCAGTTACAATATCTTTTGTTTTCATTGAGCTGGGCAGTGCTGGCTTTAATTATTGCATGCAATGATGTTAGTAATACAGAGTTGCCCCAATTGCAGACCCAACCAGTGACTTCAATCACACAAACCTCTGCAAAATCAGGCGGTTACTTCTTGCCAACCAATCAAACGGATATCTTAGTTAAAGGTGTATGCTGGGGTCTGGAGAAGAATCCTACGCTTGATGATCAATTCACTGAAGATGGAGAGGGTGTTGATCCATATGAAAGCATATTAACGGGATTAAAGCCTGAAACCGTATACCATGTCAGGGCATACGCTAACAATAAAACCGGTACTGCTTATGGAGAAGATAAAACTTTTAAAACCCTTAGTATTGGTTCATCAGGTCAGATCATAGCTGATCATACGGTTGTAGACAGGTATGATGATATTCCCCAGCGATGGATAGACAGTGTAAAGAAGATGTTTGTGGTATATCCTGGTGAATCTCATGCAGCAGCACTGCCAGTTGCCCTTAACCAGTTGGAAACATTGGATTCACGTTTTCAGGTGATCACGAGGACCTCTGGTACACCGTATTCATACAGGACCAATGAATTGAGGTTCAGTGGTGCGACCTGGGGTGATTTTTCTAATCCGACAGGTTGGATATACAGTTGCGGAGAGGAGGATTGGTTTACGAATGCAACGGGAAGAGCAAGGATCAAAGCAGGCATTACCTACTGCAATACAAATAACCTGCAATTAGCAGCTATAGGCTTTGGATGGTGTTATGACGACAGCCATAGCGGTAGTATTAGTTCAACAGTTGATCCTGTATATGGCTGTCGTTGGTATGGCAGGTCCCTGGAGAGTCCGTCAGGGAGCAGGTCGTGGGGGCTGGACGCCGAGGATCAGGCGATCACGGGTAATGTTGTTAGCCTTGACACATATTTAGCAGCCACACAGGAATATATAGATTATTGCCTGGCTCAGGGCTACAGGACAAAGGTATATTTTACGACAGGACCTGTAGAACCTACGTATTACAAGGGAGAAGCGGGATACCAGGCATCCTTGAAGCATCAGAGGATAAGGGATTATGTAAATGCAGATCCGACCAGGATACTGTTTGATTATGCGGATATCCTGTGCTATGATAATGGAAGCACAGTCATGGCAACCAGTACCTGGAACGGTCATACCTTCCCTGTGATAACCCCCACGAACTATGGTGCAGGAGATTTGGGTCACATTGATGCCATCGGTGCATTGAGACTAGCAAAGGCTATGTGGTGGATGCTGGCGAGAATTGCTGGCTGGGATGGAAATTAGAATGACGGCATCATGTTTAAAAAACCTCATATGAATACTTACAGATTCATTAAAGTTAACAAATCCCGGATTATATTAGTTTTGGGATTAGTTGCGTTTTTACTCGTACTGTTCAGTATTATCGGACAATTGTTGTTGAAGCCTACTCAGCCTGTCCATATTCAGGGCATAATCACGCTGTTTGATTTAGCTGCAGAAGGTAATCTTCCTACATACTATTCCTCAGTTCTTTTACTTATAGCTGCACTGCTACTTTTTGTAGTTACGCTAATGGAGCGGACAATCAAGTCCAGGTATGTTCCATATTGGGCATTTTTGACTATTGGTTTTATATACCTTTCTATGGATGAGATGCTGATGCTTCATGAAGGTATTTCGCGATTTATACGTGCTGTCACTGATTATAGTGGTGAGGGGGTTCTGAAATCACCATGGGTAATACTGGGAACGATTACTGTTACAGTGATTCTCCTGGTGTTTATTAAGTTTATAACTCATCTTGACCAAAAAACAAGATATCTTTTCCTTATTGCTGGAGCCTTGTATGTTGGTGGTGCTATTGGTTTTGAAATAATAGAGAATCTATACGCTGATGCGTATGGACAAGATCTTGTTTATAGTATGCTGCAAAATCTGGAGGAGGGGATGGAAATGGCAGGAATAATAGTTTTCATTTATGCCCTGTTGAATTACATGGGCTCTAACTACGGTTTGTTAAATTTACTTTTTCAACCTGATAGTAAATCCTGATATTTATGTCTCAGATCAGTCTAAGAACGCGGATATATTACAGGTTTTCACAATTGTCAAATTTTCTATCAATGAGTACAATGCTTAAAGCGGTTCTTAAAGTCATGATAGTGATCATCATGAAAGGCCTGTTGCCCAGTCAGGTCCTTGTTGGTCAGTCAGTACCAGTCTTTCCAGATGACTGGTTATATCAGAAGGCTGTCACGATTACAGGAACAGGTGCCGATCTTACGGATTTTCAAGTAAAAATCAGCCTGAATGTTGAAAACTTTGAATTTCCAAAGGCGCAGAATAACGGTGGAGACATCCGTTTTCTGGATAGTGACAGGGCTACTCAATTGTCGTACTGGATTGAGAGCTGGGTATTTCCAACGTCTGCAACAATCTGGGTAAAAGTACCCAGCCTGCCAGCCGGAGGCAAAACCATATATTTGTGCTATGGAATTCCTATGAGTTTTGACACAAGCAACCCGGACATTGTTGAGAGTACCAGCAGTGGAGAAAACACATTTCTGTTTTTTGATGACTTTAGCGGAACCACTCTCGATCAAACAAAATGGACTCCGATAGGGTCACCTGGTTTTACAATCATTGATGGCGTTGTCAGGCTTACAGGTGAGGGCAGCAATGATAAATACCTTTTGAGTACAGGGAGTTATAGTGATTTCGTCATGGACTTGGGTCTGACTATGACTTCTGATGCGAATTCAGACTGTATTCCTGCGATTGGTTTTCGTGTAGAGAGTGATCTTAACAGGTATATAGCCACATTACATGGAGAAAGTGTGAATGAACTCCTTTTAAGTCGTTACCAGGAGGGAGCTGCACCCAACCCGGTAGAGTACAACGTTCCATACAACTATACAGCTAATCATCCTTATAACTGCAGGATAGTTGCCAGCGGTACAAATATTGAAGTGTTTCTCGACGGTTTATCTGTTGTCGTGTTGGATGATGGAGGATCATCAATCGTTCAGGGTGGTGTCAGCCTTGCAAACCTCGGGGGTTTGGTTTCCGGCCATGTGGATTTTGACATTATTCGCATACGGGCTTATTCTCCAGCGGAACCTGTTGCTGGTATCTACAGTGAGGAAAAAGAATGGACAGGATCTACAGAACCAAACGGAACAATTAACAGAAATTGGAATGTGGCAAAGAACTGGTCTCCTGCAGGAGTGCCAACATTTATGGATAATGCTACGGTTCCCTTTATTGACAACAATCGCCAACCATATCTTACAGGATCTGAATTCAGGGTTTACGAGTATACCGAATGTAATGATCTTACAATTGGCCCGGGAACAGAATTACTTCTCCGTCAGACAGGAGATTTGACAATTAACGGGGATTTGACAAATAATGGAACAATCGTGAGTGTTTCTTATAAACCTGAAGACGGTGGTTCCTTAATAGTCAGGGGTGCCACTTCCGGAACAGGTATTGTGACATTTCGCCGGTATTTGCGAACTGAATCAAATTTCGGAGACCGTCATTACATATCTTCACCGGTTGGTGGGCAAACTTTGTCTGTTTTTACCCAGGTAAATGGTGTCAGGATAGCAAGTGACGCAAACGGGTATCGTATCTGGCGATATCAGGAAACTAACGACAGCTGGCCTAGAGCATCAGGGGTTTTCGAGAATGGTCATGGATACAATATAGATCAGGCTACTGGAAGCGATGGTCTAATGATTTTTTCAGGATCTATTGTTACCGCAACAGAGGCCATGCCAGTATCCGTAAAAGCCACATCACCATATAGACTCAGTTATGATGAAAGATATGCTCTTGATCCATCAAATCCGGACCCTTATGGAGTAATAAATCATGATGCTGATATATGGGCAAACGACAGAAGCTGGACTGCATATGGCGGAGGTGGTTGGAATCTGCTTGGAAACCCATTCACCTCAGCCATGGATGCTGCTGCATTTATCAGTTATAATGATGGGAAATTTGACCCGGATTATCAGGCACTTTATCTATATGACGGGGTAAACGATGTTTATAAATATGCTGCATCAATAGTCCCGGGATGGGACGAACCCATTGAAGAAGAGGGAGGCTACTGGAACATCAATAAAGTTGGCAATTTCAGTGATTTTATACACACGGGACAGGGCTTTTTTGTTCTTGCCCAGTATGATAACATTGATTTCTATTTTACATCATCCATGCAGCAGCATGCTCACCCTTATCTGTTTCTTCTTAAATCAGCTCCTGTGAAAGAATCCTGGCCAGGATTGAGATTGAAGGCTAAATATGGTGAAAAAGAGAAGTCGACTCTGTTAGTCTATAATGACAGCATGACCCTGGGTCTTGATAAGGGTTACGATGTCGGATTGCTTAGTGCGGACTCTGATCTTGAAATTTACACATCGTTGCTGTCAAAAGACAACGGAGTAAATTTTACTCGGCAGGCGATACCACTGATTGATTTCGAGCAGCATGTAATTCCTGTGGGAGTCGATACTGAAAAAGGGGGAGGGGTTACCTTCTATGCAAATACAGTCAATATTGAGAATTACCGTTTCTGGCTTGAGGACCGGCTTACTGGTATCTTCACTGACCTTAGCATAGACTCATACACAGTAACGCTTCCACCGAAGACATACGGTACTGGCAGATTTTTCATTGTCGCTTCGGCCACAGCACCGACAGTAGTTGAAGATTCTCACATGGATGATATCGGCTTACGAATCTGGTCTACTGCAGACAAGATTGTCATTAAGGGGAAGGTAAGTGACATGGCTATATGCAGTGTTTTCAATCTTCAGGGACAGAAAATACTGGAGGTCCACCTTAAAGACTCAGATTTAAATACGATCTCATTGGACCATGTACTTAGTGGTGTATATTTAATCAGGGTCTTTGACGGGGCAAAAGTGATTACTAAAAAGACTGCTATACTGAAGTAATGGGTCATCTGGACATTCATCATAATTAGTGTCATCTTGTCTTTAATATTCATGTAAGCAAAGTACAGTTATAATATTTAAAATGAACTCTTTAATATTACGGTTTTTATCTCTTTATTCATTTCTTTCGCAGAAAATACACGAAGCATGGGCTGTTCTGTTTCCGGTCAATTATATCAAAAGGATTTACAGGAAAACTCTCAACCGAAGAATAGACCTTCAAAAACCGCGTGATTTTAATGAAAAGATAGAATGGTTGAAGATATATTCAGATACTTCCATGTGGACTGATCTGGCTGATAAGTATAAAGTGCGGGAATATGTCAATAACTGTGGTCTGGACAATATACTGCCTAAATTATATGGTACATGGGAGCGAGCGGAGGATATAGATTTCGGGCAATTGCCTGATAAATTTGTAATTAAAACCAATCATGGTTATAAGAAAACAATAATTGTACAGGATAAGAGCCGGGCTGATCTTGAAGCCATAAGAGGACGGTTGAAGAAGTGGCTAAAGGAAAGATATGGACTTAGATCGTTTGAACCTCATTACTGGAACATAAGAAGATTAATCATCGCTGAAGAGTACCTTATTGATACCTCAAGTTCCTCTCTTTCTACTTCGCTGATTGATTATAAAATTTTTTGCATAAATGGCGAACCTGAAATAGTGGTAGTTTTAGCTGACAGAGGCAATATGACTGATGGACTGACACAGAGGGGAAGTGAGCAGGGATTGCGGGCTGGTGTCTACGATATTGACTGGAATATTCGCAATGATGTTGTAAGTCAGAATTTGTTTGCGCATGGCGAATCATTGATAATCCCCAGACCACAAACGTTTTCACGAATGGTTGAAGTATGCAGGCTACTGTCAAAACCATTTCCAGTAGTGAGAGTTGATCTTTACCAGGTGAACAACCAGGTGTATTTCGGAGAAATGACATTCACCCCTGGCGGAAACAGGAATTACTTTACACAGGAATACTTTTTAGAGCTTGGCAGCAAGATTGATTTAGCCTCTGTTAAAATGAGAAAACGGAGGTTTATTATATAATCCGTTTACCAGTCAAGGATGTATTATTCCCTTTATTTTCAATCACATCAACTATTCTGTTAAACAGCAGGTGTACCGCATCTGCAGCGAACACGGGATTAGGATGAGAATCTGATGCTGATCTGGCATAATCTTCTTTAAAATATAAGCCTCCCTCTGTTTCAAGAGTGTAAAGGTCCCAAAGGTGTATATTGTCTCCCGGCAGATCCCATTCTTCAACAACCCATTTGAAGAACTCGTGGGCTCTTATTGCCTCATCTTCAGAAATCCTGGCTTGAACCTGTGCTGCTCCTGTGAACAGTATGAATTCTGTTTCAGGGAAAAGAAGGAGTTTTTCTCTCAATGCCAGATACTGAAGCTTGTAATTCGAAATTGTCTTAATATCTGAGTTAACATTTGCTGAATCGTTATCAGGACCAATATTACTTACTGGATAGCAATGCTTGAAAATAATTAAATCATAGTCTTTTGTTAGCAATTCAAGGGTTGGTTCTTCCATGAATGGCTTGTTCCCTGCATTCTTAATCCAAATATTATAATAGTCATAAGGGTAGTTATTCCATCCATAAGGTGTTGCTTTTGGGAACTCAATTTCATTTATATTGTAGTTAACATTTTGTTTTTTATTGTGTTTTTCAATCATGGCAGGAAGAGCAGCTTTCCCAACTAATCTGTCAGCCAAACCAACGCTTATCCTGGCAACAATTCTGGAAATAAGGTTCTGATTGCCACCTCTCCAGATAACTTTTCCTGTACTGTGATGCAGGAACACGATATTAACTTCCGGGGATTCATCTGTTTTTTTGCAGGAGGAAATTGCAGTCAAGGCAATTGCCAACATTAAAAGCAATACTATTCGTCTCATAATAACAGTCTTCAAGTTAACATGAGTTGCTGGTCAGCCTTTCTTGATTTTCTTTCCTGTTGCACTGATGGTCAGGCTATCTCTAAACTCATATACCTGTGGCACCTTGAAGAGGGCCAGATGCTGTGAGCAATGCTGAATCAGTCTCTCCCTGGTCACCGCTTCAGCGTTTTCTTTGCGGACGGTCACAGTTGCTTTAAGCATCTCACCTTCTATCTCATCTTCCACACCCTCAATGGTACAGTCTATTACTTCAGGCAAAGCCAGGATAACAGCTTCTATCTCCTTGGGACTGATTCGCTTGCCACGAACCTTGATAATCTCTTTTGATCTTGCCGTAAGGTAGATATAGCCATCCTCATCAACGGTGCCAAGGTCGCCGGTGTAAAGCCATCCATTCCGGATGGCATTTTTTGTGCCCTCCTCATCGGCGAAATATCCCATCATTATATTATCACCACGGGCAATGACCTCACCGGTCTCACCGGGTCTGATCAGTTCGCCCTTTTCATTTACCACCCTCAGTTCCACTCCGGGAATCCCTCTTCCCATTGATCCCTTTCTTCTGTCATATACCTCCGGCGGCAGCCAGGAAAGCCTTGCCGTGGCCTCGGTCTGACCATAC
>Ga0302243_1002513_pt1 | contig 10413 bp, 9 predicted proteins | sample AAG_UR_Met_MG_FD_193514 | JGI IMG/M metagenome (GOLD analysis project Ga0302243, IMG submission 193514) | Enriched activated sludge microbial communities from anaerobic digester in WTTP, New Holstein, Wisconsin, United States - AAG_UR_Met | ecosystem: Engineered > Bioreactor > Anaerobic >...
CCCATGATGATCGTAGTAGAGTATTTTTGGTGCAGCCAGGCCAGCTCGGTCGGAGCGGTCCATCTCCTCCACCAGCCTAGTCATGTACTCACGATGCACAACCACGTCGTTGTTCATGAACAGAACGTACGCGGGGTTACGATGCTTGAGGAGGTATGTAATGCCGAGATTGTTGCCACCCGTATAACCGAGGTTCGTCTGTGAGGCCAGGATTGTAAGGGCGCCCTGACCGCTTCCGAAGTTTCCCTCCTCCATCCCAGTAATGACCTCGTCGTTATCTCCGACTAGGAGGAGCCTATATGGGATTGGCTTGGTCTTTTTGGAATTTTTAAAAAATGGTGACTGGACCTCGATCTCCCCCTTGCAGAACGCAACTATCTTGTCTATTGATTCGTTGCCCGAACCGTTGTCCACTACCAGGATTTCATAATTGGGATAGGTGTTCTGTACGACAGACTCTATGCACTCGAGGGTGACGTCCCATTTCTTCCAATTAAGCACTAGGACAGCGACATGGGAAGTCGCCACGGGGCGGGTGCGCCCGGGGCCGCCTGCCTCGGGACTGCCATCGCCTGCGGCCTTGGGCAGGATTGCATCCTCCGTCAGGCTCCGCCCATTGACATGCTCCGATACTGTGTCTCGTAGTAAGCTTTGTACCCCCCAGTCTTGATAGGCTTCCACCACTCCTCATGGTCACGGTACCACTCGATGGTCCGCGTTATGGCCTCGGTAAATCTATACTTCGGCCTCCAACCCAATGAACGGAGCTTCGAGCTGTCGACTGCATGCCTGAGCACATGACCTGGTCGATCGGCAATATGCTCAAGGAGGTCATCGGGAACTCCCAGCGTCCCTACTATGGCCGAAGCTATATCAAGCACGCTCTTCTCTTCCCCCGTTCCAATATTGAATACCTCGCCGTTGAGGTCTGTGTGCTGCAGCAATAGGTCGATCGCTGCGCAGTGATCGTCGACAAATATCCAGTCCCTCGTGTTCTTGCCAGTGCCGTAGACAGGTAACTTTTTCCCTTCGAGCGCGTTGGTCACGAACAGCGGGATGAGTTTTTCAGGATACTGGTACGGACCATAGTTATTCGAGCAACGCGTAATCGTGACTGGGATTTTATGCGTCATAAAATACGAGTAAGCAAGCTGGTCTGCGCCTGCCTTGCTCGCCGCATACGGCGACTTGGGCATTAATGCATCACTTTCGAGCGATGGCCGCCCTGGAGCCTCGCCATAAACCTCGTCAGTCGATATCTGAATAAATCTCTCGATGCCATGCTTCCTCGCCGCCTCTAGCAGAACGAACGTACCAATGATGTCGGTCGTCACGAACTTACCAGCGTACGCGATTGAACGATCGACATGCGTCTCGGCGGCGAAGTGAACGATAGCGCTGCATTCTTTGACCAATCGGTCGACCATAGACACATCGCATACATCGCCAAGGATGAAGCGGTGCCGTTCCTTCACCCCCTCGAGGTTCCTCAGGTTCCCGGCGTAAGTCAGCTTATCGAGGTTGACGATGTCAATGTCCTCATGCTTTGCGAGCATGTAACGGACGAAGTTGCTGCCGATGAAACCCATACCGCCGGTAACAAGGATGCGCTGTCTCATGGTCCGTCCGTAACTGGTTCCATTTAAGATTATGGTGTTCCTATGGTTCACGACATCTTTATGTCCCAATCGTATGGGATATCCTTGGAGTCGAACGGCAACCTGTACTCATCTGGCTCCTTATAATTATACCTCTCGGTAGGAACGTTAATAATCCACGACTCCTCCTTCCCGATCCCCTTGAACCCATGGTATACCAGCGGAGGTATCTTCAGGAGAACACTATTACGCTCACCCATAAAGAACTCATTGACCTGTCCGAAAGTCGACGAGCCTTCCCGGGAGTCATACAGTACCACTTTGGCCATGCCCCTGATGCAAACGAAGTGGTCGGTCTGATTCTTGTGATAATGCCAGGCCTTGACTACGCCCGGATAGCAGGAGGTCAAATATACTTGTCCAAACCGATCGTATTCTTCCCAGTCGGAACGTAGAATTTCCATGAGCCAGCCCCGCTCGTCCGCTATAGGTTTTAGCTGTCGAACCATTACTCCGTCGATCATTCTCAGTGACACCATCGCTACCTGGGCCCCCTTATTGGTTCTATCGAGAGCAACCTCATACAGGATTATAATCCCCTATGCTATTGAGCGACAGTGGACCGGATTGTGGTCATCGGATCGACCGGGTTGCTAGGCCAGTATATTGTAGAGGAAGCTCTGCTCCAAGGATGCCAGGTCCTTGGCACTCACTACGCCACCAAGCACAAGTACAAGGGAGCCTCAGACGCTCACCTCGACATCACTGACCCGTTCGAGGTACGGTCTGTGCTGAACGAGTTCCGTCCAGATGTGGTCGTCCTAACCTCTGCCGCCACCAACGTCGACTGGTGCGAGGCTAACCCCGAGGGGGCTTTGGAGACTAATGCTAAGGGTGCCGAGAACGTGGCGGCAGTATGCCATAACCTCGGTTGCAGGATGATGTTCATATCCACCGACTATGTCTTCAGTGGCCAGAAGGAGGGCCGGTACGCGGAGGACGACGTCCCTATTCCCCTCAGCGTGTATGCCCGAACGAAACTAGAGGGTGAACGCATCGTGCTGAGGATCGACCCCTGCAACGCGGTCTGCAGAGTGTCGACGCTATATGGCTGGAACCGAGTTTCGGATAAGGCCAACTTTGTCACATGGGCGCTGGGCGAGATGCGGAAGGGGCGGGAGATCAGACTGTTCGGCGACCAGTGGGTGTCCCCGACCTACGCTCCCCATTGCGCCAGAACCCTTGTGACCATGGCCATCAGGGGGGCCTCTGGAATATACCACACCTCTGGTCCGGACAGATTGGAGCGTCATCAGATGGGCGTCATGATCGCTGAAACGTTCGGTCTCGACCCTTCGTTGTGCCGAAAAATCATTACCGGGGAACTCCAGCTTCTAGCCAGAAGAGGAAGGAATACAGCTCTTGACGTCAAGAAGGCGGAGACCGAATATAATATTTCCATGTTGCCATACCCCGACGGACTAAGGGAAATGCGCTCTCGGGAGTATGAACCATGAAGGGACTCGTCCTCGCAGGTGGGAACGGGACCAGGCTCTGGCCGCTCACCCATACCGGACCGAAGCAACTGATACCGATCGCAAACAAGCCGAACATTCTTTACTGCCTGGAGGACCTGCGCGAAGCGGGGATAACTGACATTGGGATTATCCTTGGTAATAATATGCCCGAGAAGGTCAGAGAACTCCTGAGGGATGGGAAAGAATATGGGGTAAAAATCACCTACATAGAGCAAGGCTATCCCAAGGGCATTGCCCATGCGGTCGGGTGTGCCGAAGAGTTCACGGGAGATCACTCCTTCGTGGTCTACCTCGGAGACAATATCCTCAATGGCGGAATTCGCTGCATGGTGGAGGAATTCCATAAAAGCAAGGCGGAGGCGTTGGTGGCCCTGACGCCGGTTGATGACCCTGCCAAGTTCGGGATCGCTGAGCTTAACGACAAGGGAGATATCATCGGCCTGGTGGAGAAGCCCATTCACTCCAAGAGTAACCTGGCCGTGATAGGTGTCTATTTCTTCCGACCCTCGGTATTCGCTATCATTAGGAAGCTCAAGCCCTCACTGAGGAACGAACTGGAGATAATCGACGCCATCGATGGACTACGACGGGAGAGAGGGCACGTTGTGGCGTACCAGGTGAAGGGGTGGTGGAAGGATACGGGGCGACCTGAGGATATCATCCATGCTAACCGCCTCGTGCTTGAGAATATCGAAGCCAATAACCGAGGCAAGGTGGAGGATGGGGCCCAGGTCATCGGTAGGGTGATCATCGGGGATGGAACCAGGGTAATGAAGGGTTCGGTCATCCAAGGACCGAGCATCATCGGGGATGGTTGCACTATTGGCCCTGGGACCAACATCGGACCGTATACTTCCATCGGTGACCACTGCCACATCATTGGCGGGAGCCTAGAGTCGTCTATCGTCATCAGCAACACCGAGATCGACTGCGGGAAAAGAATCATGGACAGCCTAATCGGCGGTAGATGTCGAATAAGCTCATCGGAGGACAGGGGGGGCCAAACGGTGCGGCTGATCCTTGGAGAAAATTCCCAGTTGACATTGTAGGCTTGGGTCATCTAGAATAGGCCTTCGCCCACAGTCCCTGGTCGTTCCCTGCACCGAAAGGGTTTAGTCTACGATAGGGATCTGACTGTCCGGTGGATTTCAATCAGAATCCTATGCTTCAACTGGCGTGATATCTGCAACCCTGCCGGCGGGGGAGCCGAAGCTTATACTCATCAGATATTGAGGCGGTTGGCCTCGGCTGGCCATGAGGTGACACTGTTCACAAGCGGCTTTCCGGGAGGGGCTGAGGAGGAGACCGTCGACGGCGTCAATATCGTACGCGGCGGTGGACGGTTCACGGTATACAGAACCGCCAAGCGCTACTATCGGGAAACTAAGGTCCGCTTCGACGTGGTAATCGACGAGATAAACACCGTGCCGTTCCTGACTCCCAGGTTTGTGAATCAGGGGGAGAGGAAGTTTGCCCTCATCCACCAGCTGGCTAGGGAGTTCTGGTACTATGAGATGCCTTACCCCATTGCATGGATGGGGGACCATATCTTCGAGGGGCATTGGCTCGAGCAATACCGGAACATGACCACCGTTACCGTCTCGGAGTCGACGAGGAAGGACCTGATCGGGCTAGGATTCAATGACGTCCGGATCGTGCCCAATGGCCTGAACGCTCAGGTCAGCAGTATGGTGCCTGAGAAGACATCGGAGCCGTCCCTGGTTTTCGTGGGGCGCCTGAAAAAGGCTAAAAAACCCCAGGATGCCGTGGAGGCGTTCACTATGCTGAAGGAGAAGCACCCCCATCTCAAGCTCACCGTCATCGGTGATGGTTACATGCTAGATGCCTTTCGGAAAGCTAATACGGGAGTCGAGTTCCTCGGCTACGTCGACCGGGCCATTCGGGATGATGTGGTGGCGAGATCATGGGCTATCATCGTTCCGGGGGTGAGAGAGGGCTGGGGGCAGGTGGTTACCGACGCCAACGCACTAGGTACGCCCGCAGTAGGGTATGACGTCCCCGGGCTACGGGACTCGATAAAGGACGGGTACAATGGTATGCTGACCGATCCTAGCCCCTCCGCCCTGGCCGAGGGGCTGGACCGTTTGCTCTCTGACCAGCCATTAAGGATGAGGATGAGCGCTGATGCCCTGAAATGGGCTGAGGGGTTCTCATGGGACCGTAGTGCGGCGAAGTTCGAAGAAATAATTGGAGAATAGGCGGGCAGTAGCGTGATGGGAAAGGCTACCTTCGATGCTAAGGTTTTAAATAAATACCTCCATAGGGTTAATAATAATGAAAATGCCTAATTGAAAAGATTGGGTAAAAATGAAATAAACCAGAGGGAAAGCAGCGAGGTATCAAATTTATCCTTGACCTTCTTCGAGGTGGACATGACCAGCATAACGAGTGAATCCATGGCGACGTTTTCGGAGGTAGCACTTAAAACGTCGACATCAGATGAGTTGCTCTCTGTCATCATCCCCTGCTACAATGAGGAAGAGCGCATCTACAAGAACTTGCAGGAGTGCCTCTACACCTTCCGGTTGATGGGGATGCCGTTCGAGATCATCGCGGTGAACGACGGCTCCACCGACAACACCTTCCAGGAAATGACCAGGCTGGCCATAGCCAACCACGAACTGGTACCGGTGACCTACGGGCGGAACGCCGGCAAGGGCTACGCCCTCAGGGTAGGGGCGATGAGGGCCATGGGCAATATGATCATGTTCATGGACGCCGACCTAGAAATCCATCCCCGACAAACCCCGTTGTTCATCCGGGAAATGCGTCGCACCAAGGCCGACATTGTTATCGGCTCCAAGCGTCACCCTCAATCCCTGGTTATATACCCCAAGAAGAGAGAGGTATTGAGCTGGGGCTACCATGTCCTGGTAAAAATTGTGTTCGATCTTGAGCTGTCCGACACCCAGCCCGGATTCAAGCTCCTGAAGCGGGACGTGCTGGAGAAGGAGCTGTCCCAGATCAGGGCGAACCGCTATGCCTTCGACCTTGAGCTGCTGGTCAACGCCAAGGCCGATGGGTACAAGATCGTGGAGGCGCCCATCGAGCTCAACTTCAACCGGCCGGAGGGGGGGCGCATAGGATTCGGGTCGGTGAACAATATCTTCAAGGAGACGCTGGGGATATATTTCCGTTACAGAAAGAGGGCGCGCCGAAAGGCCCAGACCTCAACCGTCCCGTCAAAGGATCAGGACCTTCCCTCGCCGTAGGCCTTCCTGTAGACCGCGAGGGTCCGAGCGCCCAGTTCCCTCAATGAGAACGCCGCGGCGTGCTCCAGCCCTTCCTTTATCACCTTCTGCCGCCACTGGTCGTCCCTCAGCAGGTTCTCCATCTGATCGGCCATGTCCCGTTCGTCAGCGCACCTTACGGTGCCCTTGACGACCTCCTCGGGTATCATGGCACCCTCCTTGGTCAGCACCGGGACCCCGCACGACTGCGCCTCGATTATGGGCATCCCGAATCCCTCCTGGAGGCTGGGGAGGACGAACAGGGAGAACGAATTGTACGTCTCCACGAGGAGGTCCTGGGGGACAGGGGGGTGGAACTCGACGCCGTCGGCCACCCCCAGTTCCCGGGCCAGCGCCTCCAGCTCCGGCTGGTCGGAGCCTTCGCCGTAGATGGCCAGCCTGAGCGGCGGCCGTCCTCCCCTGCTCCGGTAGGCCCCGTAGGCCCGGACCAGCAGCTCCACGTTCTTCCTCTTCTTCAGCGCGCCGATGTATCCGACCGTGGCCTGCTTGGGGACGTCCGGAAGGAGCCGGAACGACGAGGGGAGGGCCTGGTTCACGACGGTCAACCGCTCCTCGGGCACCCCGTACGCCTCCATGACCTCCGCCTTGGTCTGGCTTGAGATGCAGATTATCTGGTCAGCATGGCGCAGCCCGATCCTGGTGCCCAGGTTGTAGAACGCCCGGAAGATGCCCTCGGCCACCGAGTCGGGGGGGGTCTTGTCCACATGGTGTATGGTCAGAACCTTCCTGCCCCTCAACCAGGGGAACATGATGGCCTGGGAGTCGGTGAGGGCATGGAAGACGTCGGCCTTCATCTTGCCCTTCATCAGCAGGACCGCGGGCAGGATGATGTCATAATAGGGGGGGCTGATCAGGGAGCCCGATGGCCGTATCTCCGGCCGTCCCGCCTGGTTGGGGAGGTAGGGTTCGCAGCCGGCCAACCCGAGAGCCTCGACGATATTATGGTAATAACGCTCAAAACCGTTGGAGGGTTTACCGTCCAGCCTCCTGCAGAGGACCGCCACCTTCATCGGCACCACCGGGGGTACCAGGACCAATGGTCTAGATAATGATTCGCCGCGGTCACTATGGTATCGGGCGGCATCGATGCTCAGGTAGCTTTATCATTTTCTAGGAATAATCAATCCGAGGGGCATCGGGGGCCGCGGCCCCCGACCTGACCGTTCGCATCTCGCAAAATTATGAAAAAGAATATATAACGACAATCTGTAGTGGACTGGAGGGTTCCGGGAGTGGTCGGAGAGCCAGTTGACAGCCGACAGTATTCTGCTATCATCCCGACATTTAATGAGGTCGAGAACATCGGCAAGATGATAGGCAGGCTCAGCGAGCTCTATCCCGGCATGAAGGTGCTGGTGATGGATGACAACTCCAAGGACGGCACCATCGAGCTGGTCCGGTCCATATCCTCGACCAACCCCGACGTGTCCTTGATCGTGCGGGAGCCCAACGACCGCGGGCTCACCGCCAGCGTGATGGACGGGATCGCCCGGGTCGGCACCCCTTACTACCTCGTGATGGATTCGGATTTCCAGCACCCCCCCGAGGTGCTGAAGGACCTGATGGCATCATTGGCCGCAGGAAGCGACCTGGTCATCGGCCGGAGGTTCCACAAGGAGGCCTTGAAAGGCTCCCGGCGCTTCTCCTCCGATACCGCTCAGGCCCTCGCCCACTTCTACCTACGGATCCACCATCAGCCCCATCCTGGCGATATAATGAGCGGCCTGTTCGGAGCGAAGACCCCGCTCTCCCAGGCCATCATCAGGGAGAAGGGCGACAGGTTCGAGCGAAAGGGGTTCAAGGTCCTGTTCGATATTCTGAAGTTCGTTCCCAAGGACGTGACCTGCTCGGAGGTGGTCTACCAGTTCGGGGACCGCAAGGGCGGGGAGTCGAAGCTCAGCCCGATCGTGGTCTCCTCGATCCTGAGACAGTGCGGTGCAGGCGGGAAGGCTATGGCCGTGCTCGCCAATCTGTTCTTGCTCAAACGGACCGGCCAGGTCGCCCTCATCGGCATCTTCGTGGTCATCGTGGCCATAGTCCTGTTCATGTGATGGCGGCCCAAGCCACCGTTTCAAATATCCATTCGGCGGTAGGGCAACCATTGGGAGAGAGGGATGACGTCGTTCTGGGCCGGCTGCCGCAAGTGCGTGGAAGCTTTCTTCCCCGACCCCCGGCTGCTGTGGATAGTGATCGTCGGCTTCGCCGTCCGCCTGGCCTTAGCGCCGTGGACCAGCTGGACCTACGACACCTTCCCGTTCTACCAGGGGATTGTCGACCAGCTGGCCGGCATCGGACCGTACGGGCACATGGCGTACTCCTACCCGCCCGCCTTCGCGTTCGTGGAGTACCCATTCAGCCTGCTGCTGTCCCTGTTCGTCGACCCCTCCCAATGGATCAGCTTCCAGCCATCCCTGGTTGAAGTGGGCCAGGTGACCGATATGGTGGTCCCCATGGTCACCGCCCCGTGGTTCAACCTCTTCTTCAAGCTCCCTCTCATAATCACCGATTACCTCACCGCCGTCCTGTTGTACCACTTCGTCATGCGCATCAAGGGCGACCGGGCCCTCGCCCGGCGGGTGTTCATCCTGTGGTTCCTGAACCCCCTGGTGCTGTTCGTGTCGTCCATATACGGCAACTTCGACGTCCTGGCGGTGTTCTTCTCGGTGCTGGCCCTCTACGCGATGTACCGCCGAATGTACCTTAGCGCCGGCCTGTCGATCGGCCTGGGGGTGGCGTTCAAGCTCTTCCCCCTTTACCTGGGGCTGTTCTTCTTCGCCTTCCTGTTCGGCCTGGTCCTGATCGAGCGCCGGCCGTACGCGCGCCCGCTGGCCGCCATCAAGGACCTGTCGAAGTACATCGTCGGCGGGGTGTTGGGGTTGTCGAGCATTCTCATAACCGCGGTGGTGAACCCCACCATCATGGTCTTCCTGACCGGGCGGGCGAGCAACAACGACATGGGCGGGATCAACCTCTGGGGGCTGGCCAGGACCGTCAATGCCATCATAAGCCCGGGCCAGGGGGTCACCTCCGATGAGTTCTCGTTCGTGACCATCATCACCAACTACCTGATGTTCTTCATCCTGTTCGTCATCCTCATCATCGTCTTCATCATGTTCCGGAACCCCCGGGAAGGGAACGAGCGGCTGCTGCTGTTCGGCACGATGTTCGTGTTCGTGGTCCTCCTGCTGTTCCAGCCGGTGACCCATGCCCACTACCTCATCTGGGTGCTGCCGTTCATGCTGCTGTGCTCCCTCTATCAACCTCGGTTCGAGGTGAAGGTGGCCATGTTGTCCATCGCCGGGGTGGTGTTCTGGTTCGGCCTCCAGTCGTACCTGGCGTTCTTCTATCCGCTGTCCGTCCACACCGGGATAGTCCCGACCGCGGTCATCGACCGGACGGTGGTGGATTATTACACCGGCTCGTACCTGGTGACCGCGGAGGGCGGACGGCTGGTCCCCACCGTGCTGGGAGTAACGGCCCTGGTGACCGCGGCGCTGCCGGAGGGGCGGGACCCCCTCCACAAGCTGGCGGTCTGGTGGGCCGGGAGGAAGCATGAGGCATAAGCTGGAGGTGGTGCTGGTGCTGATCGTGGCGGTGCTGGGAGTGTCCAGCGTCGCGCTGGCCCCCACCGCCGGCCAGGGCGTATCGGTCGTGGCGGACCGCGACGGGGGAAGGTTCTCCATGGACTACAGCGTCGCCCCCTCGGACTATGACCTAAATCTGACCGCCATAGCCCTGGAGGTCAGCCGGTCCGGGCAAGGGGACATATATATTCTGGTCAACCAGGACCAGGCGTTCTGGGTCAAGGTCAGCCTCCTGCGGCTGGCCGATCACCTGCGGAACGAGCTGCCCCTCCTGGGAAGCGATAGAGAGGTCACCGTGATCGCCCAGAAGGACATCCCCGACGTGTTCGACGATCCCAATGCCACCCTGATAGTCGGGCCGTCGGCCGACCTGCCCGACTTCTACGCCATCCCCGCCCTGAACTGGGTGTCCAACGGCGGG